>JACCDR011386277.1_pt1 | contig 77108 bp, 98 predicted proteins | sample 7446431 | NCBI WGS metagenome assembly JACCDR01 (sample SAMN15323443, study PRJNA562643) | freshwater metagenome | isolation source: river surface water | place: USA:Blue River Watershed | collected 2017-08-17
AGCCTATGAATCCGCAACGTATTTGGGACGGAGCGCAAACGGAACGCCAAATGGTAGTGCATAATGGCATACGCAGATATACAGTTACGGGATAACGGGACACCTACATTTGACATCGCCCTGTCAAGCGGTGGCGGAGGCGGGACCACCTATAACGATACGCTGAGCGACGCCGTTACTGCAGCGGACACCCTATCCGGTCTGGCGACGATGTCGATGACGCTATCCGATGCGGCTACCGCAGCTGACGCAACTTCTGCCCTGGCCATAATGGCTATGTCGCTGACGGATTCAACCACGGCAGGCGACAATGCAGCTGGACTGGCAGCCATGTCAATGACGTTATCGGACGCGACTACCCCTGACGACGCTGCTTCTGGGATAGCCACGATGGGAATGAGCGCTTCTGAGGCTATAACGCCGGGTAGCGCCGAGGAAGGGCAGAACACCATGCCGGTGTCGCTATCGGACTCCGTTACCCCTGGTGATTCGTCTTCCGCGCTCGCGGATATGTCGATGAGCTTGTCTGAGTCAGCTACCCTGGCTGACGCTGTATCGTCCTTTATGACGATGCTCTCGTCCCTGACAGAGGACACCACCCTGGCGGATGACTTCATCGGTGGCAATATCTTCGCCTCATCTGTTTCTGAACCCATTACCCCGGATGATGCCTCCTCCGCGCTGCTTACGATTGGCGTAAGTATATCCGAGAACACCGCGGTTGATAAGGCAGCTGTGGCTGTGCTGGTGGCGGTTGGGAATCTGTCCGAGGACACGACTGCGGGGGACAATTACATTGGCGGCAACATCTTCGCCTCCACGCTCACCGACGACTTTACCGCGGCAGACGCCGTGGCTCAGTTTCTGGAGCTGCAGGCTACGATATCCGAGAGCGCAGCTGCGGCAGACAGCGCCGAGAGCCAGGCTGACATGGGCAATACGTTTTCTAATGGAATCTCCCTGGCAGCGGGGGAGCAGGGTGTGCTCGATATGCTGGCAAGTCTGTCGGAGTCCATGGCGCCAGCCTTTACCACCACCGGCGGGTTGCTATTTTTGGAAACCCTCTCGGACGGAATTACGGTTGCGGATGCGCTTTCGCACTACGCTGAGCTCGCAGCATCGCTGCCCAGCGGAATTACCGTCGGGGTGCTGGTGGCTGCGCCTGGATCTGGCACAACCGAGGGGGTGTTCTTCGTGTGGGATGGCGCTACATGGCGCGACGCTACGGTATTCATCGGCAACGGCACCAGCTGGCTGCCGGCTACCGACATTAAAATAAGAAAGCAAGGTGGCTGGGGCTAGGGTTGTAGCTACCGCAGCTCTGCTGCTCTCCTCCTGCTACATGACCAGGCACGAGAATACCGGTGGCGCTCACCACTATCATCGCTACGAGCTACTGCTCTATAACGACACGATGGATGTGTTCATCTGCTCGAGACCCTACTGCCGGGTGACCGACACGTTCTTTTGGCACGCTCCGCACGCTCCCCATATCGGCAGCAAACGCGATTCGCTGCCATAATTTTGCCCAGCATGGGGATAACTCCCTGGCTGAAACTACAAACTATAGAGAAAACCTTAGATTTGTATACATGACCACACCGGTAGCCCCCGCCGGCAACCTTTTCGTAAAGGTTTCGCGCCGGTTTAACGAGGAGATCACCACCGAATCCGGGATCACCCTATTCCAGGACACCACCTTCCACCCGGAGTGGCACACCTGCATCGAGGGAACGGTGGCCTCCGTGCCAATGCGCGTCGGAAACGAGTTGGGCAACCGTGGTATCGCGCCATTTGTGCAACCTGGCGATACCGTTTTCTTCGAATATCACATACTTCTTGACCGCAGGAATTCCCTGCTGCTCGACGGCGAGACCTACTGGCTGGTGCCATATGGCTGCCTGTTTGGTAGGGTAACTGCGGATGGAGCCATAGAGGTGACCCCGGGTAAAGCTCTGGTAGAACCCGAGCAGGAGGCTGAGGTGCCCGAGCGCCAGGGGCTGATCTATATCCCCGAGAGCGCCAGGGTAAAGAAGGAGCGAAAGGACCGCGGCATACTCAGGCATGCAGGCATCCCGCTCCGGGGCCAGGAACCGCTCGGAGATATCATCGGACGCAGGGTCTTCTTCCCGGAGTTCTGCGCGCACCGCAATACGATCCTGGGAAGCGAGTATTATGTTATGCAACAAGAATACATTTTAGCGTATGAGTGACTGGAAAATTGCGCTTATTTACTTCACCGGCGTGCTGGCGACATATGTCCTCGTCAGGATCACCTCGGCGATGTCTAAGCGCCTGTGGACACGCGGGGACCGCGTCGTGGCGCTGATGTTCGCATCAGCCTCGTGGGCAATCGTCCCCTTCTACCTGGCGTACGCGCTCATTGTGGCGATACGCGAGGACTTCTTCACCAGTGGCAGCATGGATGAGCGGGTTGGTTGGTGAAAAAGGCTGACGACAGGCAGTACTGGCTACAGCAGGGCCAGATCAAGGAGCTCGAGTTCATCGAGCTCTACGGATCGCGCCTGGGCCTGAAGATCAACCCCGACAAAAAGCACAACAAATATGCACCCGATCTCGAGTACACAGATGGAGTTGGTAAGGCAGAACTTAAAACCCAGTCCACGCCGTGGCGGAGAGCTTACGAGCTATTCGGCATCCCACCAAGGTTTGCCTTCAGCTTCGATGAGGCGGCTGCTCTTCGATATAGTCTCTACTACCCGGATCTCGATGTCTATCTATGGGATGAACGCGAAGGGGCAGTATTTTTTGTGAACATGCAGTCCCTTGTACGATATCTCCCAACCTGCCAGAAGCACATCATCAAGTCGAGGGTGGAACTTGGCAGCGCCACTGACCGTGTTTTCATCATGGATTTAAGAAAAGACATATTCGAGAGACTCATCTGATAGGAGACATGGGCGAGATGCTGTTCGCAGCCGAGGCTTTCCGCCGCGGCTACCAGGTGTCGAAACCCCTGTCGGGTAAGGTTGCGTATGACCTGGTGATAGATAGTGGCGGGAAGCTATTCCGGGTGCAGGTGAAGTGCTTTCAGAACACACACAACGGCAAGCACGGTAAGCCGCACCAGTACAACATAAGATCTGGTAACCACAGGAGATACGTAGAGAGTGATTTCGACATCATCGCCATATTCCGCGGAGAGCATAACTGCTGGTACATCATGCCGATAACCGAAGCCGTCGGAAGGAACATTAACCTGGGACCATCCAGGACGAAGTATATTGATAACTGGAGAATATTCGAGCATGAAGATCAAGGACAGGTTCATGCAGCTGCCAACGCTGCTCTTTGACCAGCAGAACAACGCTGTTATCCGTAGCATGATCTGGGTACACCCGTACTCGGTTGAGTCCTTCGAGCGTGCTGACGTTATCTTTGAAGACGAATCTGGCGCCGAGAAGCGCGTAATCAGGACCAGGATCTTCACCCGCAGCGGCTGCGATCACCTGGTGGACCTCGAGATGGCGGTGTTTATGAACACGCTCGAGACCTTCATGAACAAGGACGACGAGCCTAATCCTCTCTCTCCTTCAGACCCAGCTTGATGGCATCATCCGGCTTGGTTGTGAATTCCCCCTCGTACGCGACGTACTCCTCCCCGTTTTTACTGAGCCGATAAACAGCTCCATTCGGCTCAATGGAAATCTGTGTCACCAGCCATGGGTTTTGTTCTGGATCCGTGACGAGGTATACCTTCTGGAACCAGTTTAGCGGGGATTTAAAGGATATGCTCATGCCCCGAAATTACCCTCACTACCGCTGTTTTCCGTAAAAATCAGCCCCGGCGTGGTCACTTTTGCGAAGAAACAGGCCAAGCTATGATGTTCAACGAGGTGGAATTCTCCGCCATGCGATTTAATCCATTTGCCGCTGGCGGCAGCATGCGGGAGAAATACCCGGAGCTGTCCAGGATGAAGGTTGACGATGCCCAGGTACGGTACATCGCCCTGCTCTATGACCAGGGTACGCCGCTCAGGGGCAGGATCGCCGACATCGATCTGAGGAAGAAGGAGGCGGCAACGATCGCCGGCATAAAGCCGGTGGAGAAGATCGGTGGTGAGTTCCTGGACGCCGTGGTGCATTTCCTGCGGGTGTCCAATAACCGACTCTGGACCATGATCGTCACCAACGAGGAGACCTTCTATGAGTACGCCACGCGCACCATGGACCCGGTATCCGCCGATGATGAGGTTAGAGACAAGGACATCCTGCAGGCAGCAAACGTAAAAACACGGCTATTGGCGGACATGCACGACATCGACGAGAGGCTCAGCGGATACTACCGCAGGCTCACCGGCGATGACGACAAGATGGCGGACGCGGTTCGCGTGAAGCGGATCTCGCCGGAGTCCATAGCCAAATCCGCAAGAGATGTATAAAGCCCTCAAGGGTGGGTCCCAGGAGACAGTCCAGGGACTCGTGTGTCATATACCGCCGGTTGGCTATGTGTGGAACTACCACACCCAGCAGCTGGAACCGTCTCCCGTATACCAGCGATCCAAAAAGATCGATGAGCAGTACTGGGAGCGTGTGCCGTTACCGGCGGAGTACGAGAAGCGGAGGAAGGAGGAGCTTGACCGGCAGAAGTTTGACCCGGAGTACTTTGACCCGGGCCTGGAGGCAATCCGCAAGGAGCACTGGCAACGGCGACTTTACGGAATGTGGTTTATGAACCGAGGGGTTCCAACCTTCATCACCGGGCACCACGTATTCTTCCTGAACTGGTGGTACATCGAAGCCGGTTACCCGAAGTACCGGGACACCGATCGGAAGTTCTTCTACTTCTGGGAGTACTGCGTGCAGGATCCGCTGTGCATCGGCATGACGGCGGTGGAGAAACGACGCGGCGGTAAGACATCCAGGGCAACGTCGATCATATACGAGCGAACAAGTCGTTCGGCGTTCGTGAACGGCGGTATCCAGAGCAAGACGGGGCCAGACGCATCGATCGTGTTCAACAAGATGATCACGTCGTTCATGCGGCTGCCGCACTTCTTTAAACCGCAGTACGACAGAACCTCGAGCGAGCGTCCGAAGGGAGAGCTGAGGTTCATTAAGACACCGAGCCGTGGCAGGAAATACACGGAGGAGGCTATTGGCGATGACCAGCTGGAGTCGAAGATCGACTGGAAGACATCGGATGCCATCGCCTACGACGGTCAGCAGATGTTCACGCTCCTGCGCGATGAGGAGGGTAAAACGGATGGCGTAGACGTATGGGAGCGGCACCTGGTAACCAGGTACTGCTGCGAGTTGGATGGCGAAATCGTGGGCAAGATCCTGTCGATCACGACGGTGGAGGAGATGGATTCCGGTGGCGAGATGTTTAAGCGCATCATCGACAACTCGGACCAGGCGAATCGCACGGAGTTTGGGTACACGCCAAGCGGCTTGTACCGGTACCTGTGCCCCGCGTACGACACCCTGTACTTCGATAAGTACGGGTTCCCGGATCGGGAACGCGGCAAGCAGTTCTTCCTGAACAAGCGCGCGTCGCTGCAGCATGACCAGCGGGCTCTCTATTCTGAGATCCGAAAGAACCCGTTCAACTGGGAGGAGGCGTTCATCATCGATGGCGCCAAATGTCTCTATGACCCGGGCAAGCTGAACAACAGGCTCCAGGCGCTGGAGGGCATGCTTAACCCGACGGAACGCGGCGACTTCGAATGGGAGGGAGCGGTGAGAGATAGCCGGGTGGTATGGGTGCCAAAGAGCAACGGACGCTGGGAGATCTGCTGGAACTTCGATAAGGACACGGATACCAACCAGGTGATCAAGCGCGGCGAGCTGTTCTACCCGAGCAACCAGCGCAAGTTCGTGATGGGTGTTGACCCGTTTGATCACGATATCACCGAGGATGGCATCATGTCCAATGGCGCATCCGTGGTTTTGAAACGGAATGATCCGTCTTTATCCGAGGATGATCCGCACAACCGCGCCTTCGTGTGCCGGTACAAGTGCAGGCCACAGAGCGCGAAGCTGTTCTATGAGGACATGATCAAGCAGGCTGTGTACTACGGCTGCCCGGTGCTGTTCGAGGATCAGAAGCAGGGTATCAAGCACTACTTCGATGACCGCGGTTACGGCAACTTCATGATCTGGTACGACGGCAGGGAGAAGCCAGGTATCTCGGCGAGCACTGGCACCATCCAGAACTACGCGGAGCTGACAGAAGATTATATCAACAACAATATAGACAGGGTGTATTTCAAAGACCTGATCAAGGAATGGCTGCAGTTCGACATCAAGAAGACCACCAAGTTTGACTTGGCTGTCGCAGCCGGATACACCCTGATCGCAGACGATAGAATGCTCATGCACAAGAAACGAGAGAGCTTCTATGATATCGCAGATGTTTTCCCAGGAGTAAGACGATCATAATGTCGCAAGTAAGCAACATCCACCCGTTCCCAGATCACAATATTGACCCGAAGAAGAAGGATAGGGAATGGATCCTGAAGTTCGCAAAGGCGTGCTGGAATGACTTTAGCACCCGGGTACCGCAGGCAATGTTCTTCCATGCCGCCAGCAAGTACTCCGTGGTGCGGCAGTACGCCATGGGCCAGCAGTCGGTGAATAAGTACAAGCCGATGCTCCGTGTGGATGAGGCCAACAACGACGCCTGGATGAACATCGACTGGAGCGTGCTACCGATCCTGCCAAAGTTCCGGCGCTCGATCCTCTCCAAGCTAAACAAGGTAGACTACAATATATGGTGCCAGGCTGTGGACCAGCTGGCGCGTGACGAGACCGGGGAGTACTTCTCCAAGGTGATCGCTAAGATCATGCTGCGCGAGGCCATCATGCAGACGGATCCGTCGCTGATGGAGGTGGCGCCGGTAGCCCCGGAGCCTGGCGAACCCCAGGATCTCGAGGAGCTGGCGATCCAGGCATCCGGAAACTGGAAGCACCAGATGGCTATCGAAGCTGAGCAGGGCATCAAGCTCGTGTTCGAGCAGAACGACATGCGCGAGCTGCGTAAGCTCGTCAGAAAGGACATGGTGGATCTCGGCGTTGGCGGGTACAAGGAGTACATTGAGAATGGCGCCGTCAAGATCCGCAAGATATTCCCGAAGAACTTCTTCACATCGTACTGCCGGCGTCCCGACTTCAAGGATGCGCTCTATATGGGTGAGGTCACCGAGATCACTTTTGGTGAACTCAAGCAGGCTGCAGGCAACCAGTTCACAGCTCAGGAATATGAGGAGATTGCAAAGAAGTGCATGGGCAAGTGGCAGAACCCACGGGCAGTGCCATCGGATTCGATTGGATTCCAGAACAACTACGACAACCTTCGTGTTCGGGTGATTGACCTGGAGTTCTACTCCGTCAATGATCTTTACTACGAGGAGCGCAAGAATAAGCACGGCAACACCGTGCTCGGCAGGGCTGAGTACAAGACCAAGGGCCATGGCGCAAAGCAGGTCCACAAGGTTGCAGCTCAGGTGATTTACCAGGCTAAATGGATCCTGGACACCAACTATATGTACGACTACGGTCTGCAGACCGACATGAAGCGCGCCAAGTCATCGATGACCGACACCTCGTTCAGCTACCATGTGTACGCTGCCGACTTCGAGGAGATGCAGGCAACCAGCCTCATGGAGCAGTGCATACCGATCGCGGATCGGATCCAGATCGCGTGGTACAAGCTGCAGAACGTCATCAACCAGGCGAGACCCAAGGGTATCATGATCGAGATCGGTGCCCTGGAGGATATCCCGCTGGGTAAGAACGGCAAGAAGTTCACCCCGCTGGAGGTGCTGGATATGTACGACAAGCGCGGTGACCTGGTGTACAGGAAGATCGACGCGCAGGGCAGGCAGTCCAACTACAGACCCATTGAGGAGCTGGAGAACGGTCTCGGTAAGGACGCGATCGTGTTCTACGACATCATACAGCGCGACATCCAGATGCTGCGCGATATCCTCGGCTTCAACGAGATGACCGACGGCTCCACGCCGGATTCCAGGACACTCACAACCGTGGCGCAGATGGCATACGAGGGGACCAACAACGCGCTCGGCGTCATCGTCGAGGCGGATAGGTACCTGCTCGAGGACCTGGCGAAGTCGGTTGTGTTGCGCCTGCAGGATGTGGTGGCGCACGGGAAGGCTGAAGGATATGTTCGTTCACTTGGCGACAATACCATCCGGTTCATTACGTTGAGCCCGAAGCTGGCGCTGCACGAGTTTGGCATCATGCTGCGAGACAAACCCACCGATGAGCAGAAGCAGCGCATGCTGCTGCGCCTGGAGGAGTACAAGCGCGCCGGGTTGCTGGAGCCGGAGGATGAGTTCATGATCGAGAATACCGATAACATCAAGGTGGCGGAACAGCTGATATCCTACCGCGTGAAGAAGCGCAAGCAGGAGATGCAGCAGAAAGCCATGGCTGACCAGCAGGCTAACGCCAGCGTGCAGATGCAGAGCAATCAGGCTGCGGAGGAGGCCAAGCGCCAGACGATGCAGATGGAGAACGACATGAAGATCCAGTACGAGAAGGCTGTGCGCGACATGGAGTACCTCAAGGAGGAGATGAAGAAGATGTGGGACTATAAGATCGCGGAGCTCAAGCTCGGCGGAGAAACTGCCGGCGAAGCAGAGGCTGCCGAAGTTGACGAGAGGACCGATGACCTGGGTATTGACCCCGCACTCTTCGAGGGCATGGAGGGTATCCTGGAGGGCAGGAACGAGGATGTCTACGCCGAGGAGGAAGCTCCCAGGTCTGGACCGGTTCCCTTTACCTAGCCACCGCTGTTTTCAACCACTTATTCATAATACACACCAAAATTTGCAATTCACATGGAACAAACAACCGAACAATTACAACCGCAACCGGAAAATATTCAGCCTGCCGAACAGCAGGTTGAACCGACTAGCGAGGCTCCCAAGGAAACGCCGGTAGCTGCAGAGCAGCCCACGGAGCAACCAAAAGAACAGCCCGCTAGTGATGATGACGCCGCGAAGAGAAAGGAGTACGCAGACAAAATCGCGAGCTACTACCTCGAGCACGGTGACCTAAAGCCCTTCCTGGAGGCATTCAGCACTGACTATTCAACGCTGTCGCCGGAGGAAGTTTTGAGGATCGACTTAAAAAAACAATACCCACAGTTATCCAGCGAGAGGCTGGATCGGTTGTTTACAAAGCAGGTCCTTGAGAAGTTTATGCAAATCGAAGGAGTCTTCGAGGAGGAGGATGTCGCACTTGGATCAGAGCTCATGAAAGCTGAGGCTGACAAAGTGCGAGCTCGCCTGATCAGTGAGCAGCAGTCCTATCTCCAGCCGGTCACCCGTGTGGAAGATAAGTCGAAAGAACAGGAAGAGATCAAAAACAAGTGGTCTTCCTACGTTACGGAGAGCCAGTTCGTTAAGGACCTAAGCGAGAGCAAGAGAGTTGCTATCAAGATAGGCGATGACGAGTTGAGTGTATCCGTGAACCCGGAGGAGCTTGTTGCGCAAACGATCCAGGACGAAAAGTTCTTCAGTAAGTTCTTCGACGAAAAGGGGCAGCTCGACTGGCAAAAATGGGCCAAGGTTGTCGCGTACGCCAATGACATGGAAGGATACGAGCAGACCTTGGTGAACCACGGTAAGGCGGTAGGATCCAAAAGTGTCATCGAAGGTGATCTCAAGAACTCATCGTTCAAGATTCTGGGTAGGCCCGCGCAGCGTACCGAGCAGGAGAACGTGCAGTCGAAGATCGCCGAGGCAATTTCAAAGGCGTTGTCTAAATAGATAACAAACATTTCTAATATCAAGTTATTATGGCTTGGCAAGGTGGAAGTCTGAATAAAGGCTTCATTTCCGCGATCTCTCTGCTTGACCAGCGCGAGATCTTTAACAAGGTTCTTGATCAGACCAACGAAGCATCCAGCTTCCTGGACATCATGGAACTCAGTGGACGTAGCGTCCCTACGTCTCAACCCGAATACCATCAGTTCGTTAATGACGAGCTCTGGGTTGTGGGTACTATTTCTGCCGAATCCGGCACCGGTGCTCAGATCACCATCACCGTTGACGCCACCGCAGCTGCCGCTGTTCAGGAAGGCACCATCGGTTTGCTTGCTGACGGCACCAACGTGCGCGTACAGAGTGTATCCGGCAGCGATCTGGTGATCAAGAACGTGGACGGTACCACGGCTCTGGAATCAAAGGTATCCGCCTCTTCTCCCACCAACAAGATTGCTTTCCCGAGCACCGCGTTCGGTGAAGGTTCTCCTGGCCCGCGTGGTGACCGTTGGGGCTACAGCCGGTATTCCAACAAGGTGCAGATCTTCAAGCGCAGCTACAACATCACCGACGTACAGAAGGCGTCAACCATCGAGGTTGAGATCGACGGCAAGCCGTACCCCTTCTACAAGCTCGCAGCTGAGTCGCTGATGAAGTTCCGCGGCGAGATCGCCTTCATGGCGTTTGTTGGTGAGCCTTCCGCTACCAACTTCACTTCCGGTTCTCCTTCGCTGGTTGACTCCGGCAGCAGGCCCGTGCAGACCACCGGTGGTTTTGACTGGTACGCTCGCACCTACGGTATCGTTGATACCCTGGCAAGCTCTACCGAGGTTGACCTCGCCGACATGGCCCGCATCAACACCACGCTGAACACGGCTCGTGCCCCGCTCGAGTACCTGCTCTTCGTTGGTACCGCGATGAACATCAAGTACGACGACTTCTTCAACGCTCTGTCTAACGGCGGTGCCCTGTCTACCGCAGGACGCTTCAGCCTCGATGGACGCGATCTGGACTTTGGCGTCGACAGCTACAAGATGTATGGACGCACCTTCCACAAGAAGTACCTGCCCCTCCTGGACCACAAGAATGTCCTGAACTTCACCGACAGCTCCGCGTTCAAGAACAACGCGTACGGTGTGCCGGTTTCGAAGGTTAAGACCATCGATGGCCAGATGGTGGACAGCTTCCGGATGCGCTATCTCGCCGGCGACGGCTACGATGGACGCTACCTGGAGAAGCACCTTGGTGGTCTGGCGCCGACAGAAACCGATTCCCGCGAGGTACACGAGGTGGTCTTCACCTCCACCCAGGGTCTCGAGGTTCTGGCACCCGCCTGGCTGATCAAGCAGAAGGCTTCCTAGTAAGCTCATACGGGGGGTAGGTAAATTGCCTGCCCCCTTGTTTTTATACACAACCAAACAGTTCTCATGAAGAAAACAGACGTATTCAACAATCTGCCGGAAGACGTGCTGAAGCGATACAGGCTCCAGCGCGGCGAAAAAGCTATCTATCGCCTCCTGAACATCAAGCCTGACCCGGATAACCCCGGCAGGTTCCTGATCCCAACCCAGGTCAACGTGCCTCCGCAGGGCAGAGTGGCTGTGAAGATTAATGACAAGGATGTCGAATATTACGACATCGCCGCGATCCAGAATGTTCTCCCGAATAAGAAGGTTCGGATGTATGATATCCTGTTCACTAAGCAGAACGCCGGCACGCTCGAGATCGATGGTGGCACCACGCTCGCTGACCAGGTGTATGCGTACATGGAGCTCTCCGACTACAACGAGAGCAACGAGCTCCGGGACAAGAACGTGAACCCGATCTACTACCGGGTTGACCACGCAAAGGACGCGGAGAAGCGCCGGCACCGCCGGAACAAGAAGCTCGAGGCGCTGCAGGTTGCCAGGTCCTTCAAGGACGAGGAGGCACTGGAGTTCGCCGACGCCAATGGCATCGACACCAACAGGAAACTGGACCAGGTGCGCGATGACATCGAGGACTACGCGGATAAGAATCCGGAGGAGTTCATGGAGAAGGCATCCAACCGGCAGAATGCCATGAAGGCGAAGATTAAGCGAGCCCTCTCTAAGGGAGTCATCGAGTTCGATAAGGCAGACAGCAAGTTCGTGTGGGGCAAGAGTAAGGAGGTTATCTGCACCGTAGCTCGCACATCTGGCTCCGATCACATCCAGGGGATCACGGATTTCCTGGTAACAGCTAAGAATGGCCAGGCCATTCTCGACGAAATCAGCAAACTGACTAAGTAACCGGCAGTGGTTGTTTGGTTTGTTTGGCGCCCCCTGTTTCCACGGGGGGCTTTTTCTTTTGCCCTGAAATTTGTATCCCATGGCAGATCTGTCAGCATACATAGACTTTTCGGCGCGCATTGACGCTGTAGGGGGTACCATTACCCTGGACGATACCGGTGTTTACCCGGTGGGTGTCCAGTCTGGTATCCGCGGCTGGTTCGATGTGACCCAACCCGATGGGGTAACCATCCGGGGATCCGAGCTCGCGCCATCGGTGATATGGAACGGTAGCCAGCTCACCCACGCCTACGTCGGGCTCCGGCTGGCGGAGGGTGGCTGCGTGCAGAACGGCACCTACATCATAAAGTACACCGTCACGCACCCGTCCTACGACAATACCGTGCTGACCAGGACCGCGACGTTCGTGATTCCGCAGGTAACCAAGGATGTGCGGCAGGAATTCGATGTATTTACGCCGGATCTGAAGGTGAAGGACTACACGGTGTACGTAGCCAGCGGCTTCAGCGTCTCCGTGGTCCACAACTGGATGTATGACATTGTCGGTGTGGCGGAGGACAACATGGTACCAAACGGTACCGATACACTGTCCCTTCAGCACGGTGGTGAATACTACGACGCCATGTACCTCATCGAGCACACGCCGGTGGTTACCTACGTATCTGGAACCTACCCGTGGCTCTCTGTGGTGTCAGCGTACCCGACGGAGATCTCCACATACGCGCAGTCACCTGGGCAGTACAGCGACATGCTGGCGCGCCTGGAGTGCATGAAGAACAAGGTAGACGCCGCGGCGTCATCCTGCAAGGGCACCACCGGCGCCCAGGATGCGTATACGTACGCGGAGTCCCTCTTTGCCCACCTAATCGAACTTATTAAGGCTGGCGATCCATTCTCCGGCGAGGTATATGAATCATTTATCGCGGCGACTAGCGAGTGCGGCTCTTCGACATACGAGCCACTTAACGCACCTATACTGCCATTTGATCTCAGCCAGGTTGTTCCTACGACGAATGACGTCATTGTAGAGAACGTCGGTGGCCAGGTTCCGCTCTACCGCAATTCGTTCGGTACCAACCCGAAGACGCTCTACTTCAGGACGGTATCCGGGAGTGGTATCCTGCAGGCTGAGCTTGTGGGTGATTATGTTAGGATCAGGTACGCCAACAAGGATATCTTCTCTTCTGATGTGGATGCCAGCAGGACATACCTGTCCGGGACACTCATCGAGAAGGTTGTGGTGAACCCATCTACGTCGCTCTCGGGGTTCAAGATCGGTGTGACGCCTGGCGGGGAGGAAATAGTATTCAGCCAGCCCGTTGCAGCCGGTTCATTCAAGGTGTTCACCATCGAGAATTACGCCGGATCTCCGCTGACACTCTACTTCGGTGGCGTGACCAGCACGACAAACTTTATCGTCTTCGTAGAATCTGCATCATGAGGAAATTACTTCTGGCGATCCTGCTTATGGGCTCCGGGGCATCGTTTGCCCAGGTGGGAACATTCGACAGGGTCTTTATCCGCGAAAACTTTAGGCCCCCGCTCGATACCAGCATAGCCCCGGTTAGGCTCGGCGAGCTCAGGACCAGGCTACAGGACTCCGCGGTGTACGTATCGATCTCGCTGACCGGTAGGCGCTGGGTGAAGATCAGTGGCGCCAATGGTCAGGTGGCTGCCGATGGAAATAACTATACCACGTCGATGTCCTTCAACGCGGGCACCTCGATCCTTACGCTCACGCGCCAGGGACTTGACCCTCTCAGCACGAGCATTCCGATCCCCGTATATAATGGTAGCGAGACCAAGATCAACTCCGGTACCGGTGGCGTAACTGTCACGGGGCTCGGTACGGTGGCATCCCCCTACATCATCTCTGTGCCGGTGTATAACGGCAGCGAGACGAAGGTTAACGCCGGGTATGGTCTGGTAATTTCCGGTAACGGGACCGTCGCTACGCCATATGTCCCGCGCATAGATACCGCATTAATGCTCACCGTGTTACGCGGTAGGAGCCTCGTGGACTCGCTCGGTATTCTGGTGAAGACCAGGACATTCGTGTCAAAGGACACCAGCGTATCGCTCACGCTTTTGACTGGCGCCATCCGGGACACGCTCGACATCCGCAGTTTGGATAGCGCCTACGAGGTTACGTTCTACTCCCCGGATAACACCGTCATAATCGAAACAAACGAAAACGGCGACTCCATCTCGCTGCGTGCGCCAGCCTCTGGCACCACAGGCGGTGATAACTGGGGATCGCAGCTGGCGGTGGTTGACAACACCATGACCGGTAACGGCACCGCGCTCTCTGCGCTTTCTGTGCGTAGGGCCTGGGTTGACTCCATCATCACGCTCAGGAACCTGGGCACGGTAAGCTCGGTTGGGTTGACGATGCCTTCCGGCTTTACTGTTCTTGGATCCCCCATCACGGGATCTGGATCCTTCTCGGTAACCGCTAACGGTACAGCCTCAGATTATATCCGTGGCAACGGAACCATCGCGGCATTCCCAACGATACCCACATACGACGGAAGCGAGACGAAGCTCGCCGCAGGAACGAATACAACGATTACCGGGGCTGGAACAATAGCCTCCCCGTATGTTATAAACTCATCCGGCGGCGGTGGCGGTAGCGGAACCGTTACATCGGTTGGGCTCACGATGCCATCCGCGTTCACGGTTACCAGTAGCCCCATCACCACGTCTGGCACGCTGACGGTTACCGCCAATGGTACCGCACTGGATTATATTCGTGGTAACGGCACGCTGGCTACATTCCCGGCTATCCCAACATACGATGGTAGTGAAACAAAGCTGAGTGCAGGCGCCAATATTACCGTAACGGGCCTCGGCACAACCGGTTCGCCATATGTTATATCTGGCTCCGGTGGCGGCGGTGGCGGATCTGTCACCTCCGTAGGGCTGCAGGCTCCAACCGGGTTTACTGTAACGAATTCGCCTATTACAACCAGCGGGAACCTGATCCTGGGGACGTCGCTAACCGGCATGATCCACGGAACCGGTTCCGGATTTGCTTCCGCAACGGTGTCAAGCCCGCTTCAGTTCTCTGGGGGAACGCTGTCTATCCTGGCATCATCCTCCGTGCAGAACGGTTTTCTTAGCGCTACCGACTGGAATACATTTAACAACAAGCAGCAGGCTATCCAGTTCCGTGACGAGGGGGTTAACACCGGATCTAGTGGCGGTGCCCTGGCTATCGATGTCACCGGCTCTGGTGCCAGCGTTAGCGTCGTTTCTGGCGTGGCTACAATCAATGTGCCAGGGTATGTGCCTGATGGGAACAACTTCACCACATCAACGGTGATGACCGACGGAACGCTGACCACCACCAGGAGTGGGACGGGGTCACTGACTGCCACATTCTCTACCTCCGTGATCCCTGAAGGGTCCAGGCTCTACTACACCGACGCACGCGCACGCGCAGCGCTGTCTGCAGGCGCCGGCATCTCTTATAACTCATCCACCGGGCAGATCACCAACAGCGCGCCTGACCAGACGGTAACCATCGCTGGCACCGGCGCAGCTAGTGTCACCGGCACCTACCCGAATTTCACGGTAAACGTACCGACATCTACCGGCATCTTTGCCTCTAAGTCAACGATCACGCCAGCCACAAACTACAGCACGGCGTACGTTAAGAATACAACCAGCTTTGAGGTCTCCGATAAGGTGCTCAAGATGGGGTCAGCCTCCAGTGACTTCGAGCGCACCATAACTGTAAACGCAACACTGTACGTTAGCCAGTCTAATTTCACTCCGGGCAACTGGGAATTTGTTGGAACGGTGCCCGCAGGTTTCAGACCCTCCGGTCTTATTGTCTTCCCTATCTCCTCCCAGGTGCCGGGCACAGGCAACCCCGCTACCACACCGATACGCGCAATCGATGGCACAACCGGTATCACGGGTGGAGCTATCTACGGATCTGCCTCCGGGTACATTGATCCAGATGGATCCATCCATGTAAGGATCGGATCGGTTTCATCTTACGCTGTACTCAGCGGGACAAACACGGTGGTGATCCCTATCGTCGTAACATACTTCATAAACGCAGGAACTTAATATGAGAACAACCACACTTATTGTATTGCTTTTGCTTTCAAGGGTGGTCTCCGCTCAGGTGCAAACGTACCTGACATGGGACTCCCCGCTGGGCAACTACGTGCAGATCAATTCCAACCAGGGTATACAGCGCAATGCGGGTAACGCATTCGGCTATGATCAGGGTGATGTAGAATCCGTGCAGACTATCGCTACCGGAGAATCAATCACATTCCAGATTGGAGCGCCTGGATCGCAGTTGTACATTGGCTTGATCTCATCCAAGCCGAAGGGTCAGATTGTCGCCGATAACAACGAGAATGGTACCTGGGTTGGGTCTGATGCCACGGTTAAATTTGGTCAGGTTTTTGGTGTCTTCGGAAACGATAGCACCAGCGCATTTGAGGATGGCGCACCGGTTGGCACCAAGTATAGTGCCACGATAAACCAGTGGTTCCGCATAAACTACAGCGGATCAGCCATCCAGTACCAGTACTCCACCAATGGTGGCGCGAGCTTTAGCACATTCTACACCTCAGCTAATACCGCCTCTGGAACGTACTATATCTACTTCTCCGCGTTCACGCTAAACACCGCGCTGCAGTCCATCTACAAGACGGGTGCCGGCGGCGGGAACCAGTCACCTACGGTGTCGGCTACCGCAACTAACGGAACAGTATCTCCTCCGGTTACGACAAACACGTTGACCGCATCCGCATCTGACCCGGATGGCTCCATCTCGAGCTACTCCTGGGTTAAGGTATCCGGTCCTTCTGGTGGCGCCATCTCTTCCCCAACGAGCGCGTCTACTGGCATCACTGGCCTCAGCACCTCTGGCACATACACCTACCGCGTGACGGTTACAGACAATAGTGGCGCTACCGCTTCGGCTGACGTCAGCTTTGTGGTTACCTCCGGAACGAGCTCCCAGGTAAACGCTGGACCAGACCAGAATTTACCGGTTGGAACAACGTCAACCACGCTATCGGGTAGCGCAATCACAGCCAGCCAGGCAGACCTAATCATATTTTTTGGCGAATCGAACGCTGCCGGCAGGGCAAAAAACAATCTTGCTACCGCGATAGAGCGCCTGCCAAGGACATCGGTCAGGATATACAATAATTTTAATGGGCAGATTGAGCCGCTTGATCTTGATCAAAACAATAGCATAGATGTTTGCGGATTCCCGGATGAGCATGGGATGGAAATTGGTCTCGCGGATGCGGTTGAGGCTGGCAGGCTAAATAACCCGGTGTACCTCGTGAAGTCTGCATGCTCCGGCACGAGAATAGATCAGTGGTTAAATGGAACCGGGCAGCCTAGCTGGAATGAATTCACCAGGAAGGTGGACGATATGCTTGCCAAGATGGCTGCACAGGGTGTCGTGAACCCGAACATTACACTATGGACAAGCATCGGTCTCAATGATGCGCTCTATGGAACGCCTGCTGATTCTTTCTCTGCACGGATAAATCGATTTAACGCAGCTGTCAGAACAAAATATGGCGCTGGTGTCAGGATATACATGACGCAGTTCCATAGGTACCGTCCTGATTTCGGGGAAACAGCTCCGTCCGCAAACGGGCATCCGTATAATGCAATCATCGACGCCATTGATGCCGCTGATGCTCTTACCGGGATCGTTGAAACAACCGATGCCGGGTGGATTCCTGGCGAGGAGGCAATACACTGGAGTTATTCTGGGTTCAAGGTTATCGCAGACAGGATGGTTACGTCAACTGTCAACAACAGGCCAGGTAGCAGTTCCATGTGGAGCAAGGTATCTGGCCCAACCGGAGGCACCATCACATCTCCCAGCCAGCTGGTAACAACCGTTACCGCGCTGCAGTCTGGAACATATGTATTCAGGTTGACCTCCGGAAGCATATCTGATGACATGTCTGTTACGGTTGGTTCTAGTCAGTCAACGTTTGGGCCAGCTATCATACCGATTACTGATCCGGAGATCCTGGACCACGGCAGAGGAGCCGAGGAGTGGAATCAGCAGAACCTGGTTAATATACCAACGGCTGCCGCGCAGACAACTCGCTATGACGCGTACTACCGCTGGCAGTGGTACCAGCTACAGACTGGCTCCAACACATTCGACTGGAACGAGTTCGATAGTAAGGTTAGGTCAGCCATCGACAAGGGGCAAACATTCTCCTTCGGCATCATGAGTGTGTGTGTTGGTTGCGGTGGCATTGATGCGGGTGGTGCCAGGATGGGAATCCCGCTGTATCTGCATAACCTCATGCAGGCTGAGGCTGTAAATAGCCGAGACTGGATTTACACAAATCCAGATGATGGATCAACGTGGTGGATACCTAACTGGAACTCGCCGAACTTCCTCGCAGAAACAAAGAAGCTGTACGACAGCATCTACGCGCACATACAGAACACCTCATACAGTGGTGTTCCATTTAAGAACGTAATCAACGTGGTTGAGGTAAGGCACTTCGGATCGTGGGGCGAGTGGCACGCTGGCAGCTATCTGTCTGACGCTAGGCCATCGGCTGATGGTACCGCAGGCGGATACCCTGTAGGACGCAGGCCAACAACAGCCACGCTGGACAGCATCATAAGCTACATCGTCAAGGGTATGCCCACCTTTAAGACAACGATTCTGGTGAGCGCATTTGACGCGAACTACCTTCCGAACACATACCTTCCTCCGCAGGTTGCCGAGTACGCGCTGCGCGCAACGAATAACACTGGTCACGTAGGATGGCGCCGGGATCAGATCGGTGACCTGGATTTTACAGCTACGTACATCTACGCCTGGACGGTTGATAATACACGCGGCGTAACCTTTGGCCTAGATACAGCGATCATGGATCGATGGAAGCTCGCGCCTATCATGGGTGAGCCACCGGGTTACACCGTGCAGGACCCCAGGGGTGATCTGTCGAACATCCCGAAGGAGGTTAGGTTATTCCACAAGACAAGTTTCGGTAACGGTAACATCGGCGTATACTACGCCACCGGAGGTCTTGGCGGGGTCAACCAGGACTCTGTTCGGTTAGCATCAAAAATCGCTGGCCACAGGATTCAGCTCGAAGGCGGATCCATAACACAGACACTTACCTCTGGCGCCACATTCAATATAACCGCAAATTGGCGCAACGCTGGCCTTACGCCGGTGTACGACAAGTACTTCGTGATGTACTCGCTAAAGAATGGCGCCGGGAATACCGTGTGGACAGACACCTCCACGTTCAGGCCACACCTGTTCCTGCCATCCACCGCGGCGAGCACATTCAGTGAAACCTTCTCGTTGGGCTCCGTACCGGCGGGATCCGGATACACGCTCTCAGTCAGAATCGTAGACTCGCTCGGTTACCGTAGGCCACTGGCTATCGCAAACCAGGGTAGGCAAACCGATGGAAGCTACGTGCTGCAGCAGGGTATCTCCGTGGTAGCCGGTGGAACCAACCAGGCACCGGTGGTGTCCGTGTCGCCTCCGGGTGGTCAAACCATCACGCTCCCGACAAGCAGCGTAACGCTGACATCCATAGCGAGTGACGCAGATGGGACCATATCTAGCTATGCCTGGACGAAGGTTTCTGGCGGATCTGCTACGATCACCAGCCCCACATCAAGCACCACAACGGTGACTGGGCTTACCCAGGGGACCTACTCGTTCCAGGTTGTGGCAACCGATAACGGTGGCGCAACCGGTGTGGCTACCACCACGGTGAATGTGCTTGGCGCATCGACGGTTAACGCCGGAGTGGATAAGCAGACCAGATCTGGTGTTACGACGCTGTCGGCTACGCTACCTTCTGGGGCTACCGCGGTGGCGTGGTCAAAGGTTTCTGGACCCGCAGGCGAATTAATAGAGACCCCGAACCAGTCCACTACCAGGGTATCCGGGATGGCTACCGGTACATACATATTCAGGGTAACAGCTACGGTGAACGGATCTCCGGTCACGGATGACGTAACCATATTCAGTAAGCCGGGAAAGAACACCCGGGTATCAGGTATTAAGGTCAAATAAAGTTTAAACTCAGATGGTTGTTCAGGTTTCCATTGGCGCAATTCTCGGGATAATGGCATCCGTTCTTGGGTCCGCTATCGTGATCTATGTCGCTATCGAAAAGAAGATAGCCAGCCTGGATGCCAGGCTTACGGCGACGGAGAAGCAGGATGACAGGGTTCTAGAAAAGCTCGACAACATCACCGATACCCTTACCGAGCTAAAGGTTGAATTAAAAACAAAACAGGATAGAATATGAAGGAGTTTTTTGAAAGGCTCAGGATGCCGAGCCCGGCATTCTTTGTCAAACTGCAGCGCTTTGGGCTGCTTTTGTCTGGCGTATCAGCGCTCCTGCTGGGGCTGGATTCGCAGTTCCCCGCAGCTAAATTGCCTGACGTGTTCGAGAAAATTGGCGGTTACCTGGCGATTGCCGGTGTAATCATCGCTGGTGTAGCGAAGCTGACGGTTTCTGACGTTGAGGAGCTGCACCGCCGGGTGGAGAAGTGATGCTCACCCACCCCTGTTCTTGGGCCCGTAAGCTCAGGCTCAGGGTAAATTGCACCATGGTGAAAAGAGATATACTGGCTATCCTTCTGATGACAGCGCTCTATGGGTGCTCCATCGAAAAGCAGGCGAACAACGTGATCAATAACCGCGAGCAGTTCGCTCGTGTCGGCAAGGAGTGGGTTAAGGTTAACCCGCTGGATATCGACACCGTGGACCGCATTATCCCCGGGGATACGGTTATCAAGTGGATCAACGACACCATCGTGTCTGAGATCCCCTGCCGGGACTTCGTGGACACCACGGTTCAAGGCGTACGGATCCTGGTCAAGGATGGTCAGATGTACTTCTCCTATAAGGACACCACGGTGAAACCAACCATCGTCGTAAAGGAGTTCGAGAACCTGACCAGGATCTCGGCTCTACAAAGCTCGCTTGATGCGTGCGAAGATTCAAAAGTGGCACTTCGGGCTGCTGTGGCGGATATGGCTAAGGCGTACCGGGTACAGATCAGCGAAGATCAAAAAGAGATAAAGAAATGGAAGACAAACTTTTGGTTACTGATTGCATTTATTGTTGTGGTTGTTGCGCTTGTTGCGTACGCTAAAACGGGCAGACTTAGGATACCAAGATTCGGGAAATGACGATCAAGGAAACACACGATTGGATCAGGTTCCTTCTTGACAAGAATAAGGAGGGGTACCACTCCCATGAGGAGATAGATCGTGCGCTAGATATGGCGGGGCTCGATGTGTTTAACGACTACTTCGGCAACCCGAAGATGCATGTCCCCATAAGTGGCTACGGTGAACACCAGGCTGTGAATAAGGTGCTCTCGCCATTTAAGGAGGCGCTCGAGTTTACCAACGTGGACACGGTTGACGGTATCCTGGCGTTGCCGGTAGATTTCGTTCAGCCCATTGCCGCGTACACCACGATATACAGCAACACGCTGCAGCGCTCTATCACCAGGCCAGTGCAGCCCATCAACGAAGATGAGCTGGTAAAGCGCCTGGAGAGCCAGATGATCCCGGTTAACACCAGCAACCCGATTGCCGTGTACAACAAGGACAATATGCAGCTCTACCCGCCGGTGCCGCAGGCTGGCAAGCTGTTCTACTTCCGAAGGCCAGCGAAGCCACACTACGCGTACACCATGGTGAACCGCGTGGAGACACATGACCCGGGCACATCCGTTGATCCGGAATGGGATGACACATCCATGGTATCCGTGGTTGCAAAAGCGCTGATCTACCTCGGCGCGAACCTCTCTAGCGAGATGGCGATACAGTTCGGCGATATGAAAGACAAACAGGGGGCATAATGGCAACGACTACAGGGCTACTCTGCGAGCAGATCGAGAGGCTCATATACGCCGGTGACCCGTCTACCGCAGCCAGGATTCACCGCAACGACATCAAGAAACTCGTCGAGCAGCAGCTCATCGCTGGTCTCAAAGCCAGGCGATTCAACGAGAACCTTCCCGAAGGGGATCATTATCCATCGGGCACCATGATCGCTGAGTATAGCGACATCCCCGTGGAGTCATACAAGAATGTCGCCAGGGCAAAGCTACCGGCAACACCGGTATCGATGCCGCTGAATATGGGCATCTGGCACGTTGGTCCCAACGATAACATCAACGAGCAGTACATACCCCTTCAGTCTGGGCAGTATGCCATGGCGAAGGATGTGAAGCTGCTGGGCGATATCGTGAAAGGATACCAGCCCATGAACGGATACGTGGTCTTCAGCGAGGACATACGTGCAGCTGGCGTGGACGAGGTATACATGCAGCTACTGGTGACCGACATCATGAGCCTGTCAGACTGGGATATCCTCCCGGTGCCGCAGGACATGGAAGCCGAGATCGTAGCCAATGTGTACAACATGCTGGTACAGCGTCCACCGGCAGACAGGATAGTTGATCAAAACGATAGCGTAAATGCAGTTCAACAGTCTCGATAGCATCGTCAAGGAGGCGCTCCTGAACAAGGGGTATCCCATACATTATTACACCAGGTTCATGGTGTACGCCATCGGCTGCCTGCGTGAGCTGAACTGGGACACGCTGTCCACCATCAAGAGCAGGAGCATCGCGGTGAATGGGTACAACGCCATCAAGCTGCCCTGTGATTTTGTGGACATCATAAAACTTGGCGTGATCACCGGTGGGCACATTGCCCCCTGGCTGCAGGACGATAGCCTCACGCTGGAGTTCAACAAGAACGAAGCAGGGGAGAAGATCCCACACGAGGAGGGGTTCATGGGCAACATGAATGTCTCCGACATAACAGATTACTACCCAGGCGTTTACACAAACTCGCTGGGAGAATATACCGGCAGAGCATTTAACACTGGCGCCGGTTGGACACCCGCCAGGTACAAGCTCATGCCGAGCCGTGGCGAGATCCAGCTGGCGAGCATGCCGCAGGATGGCAAAATTGTCCTCGAGTACATCACCGATGGCATGACCTGCGACGCGAGCAACATGATCCACCCGTACGCCACCGAAGCCATTAAGCTGTGGATCTTCTGGAAGCACAAGGAGAACAGCAAGGCGTATAGCGGCGGGGAGGTACAGAAGGCTGAGGACCTGTACTACAACGAGCTCAGGAAGACACGCGCTCGTCTCAGCCCGCTGACCAAGGATGATATGATCAGCATACTCAGGGGATCGCTTGACGCTTCGATAAATCAGTGACGGAAGAAAAGAAAATACTAGTCGGTGGCATTAACGCGGATGACGCGTACTACATGCACGGGGACGGGGACTACAATAGCTCCCTGAACGCAGACTTTGTGCGCCACCATGGCAGGCAGGGCAGGTTCGAGGCGGTTGCTGGCACAAGGAAGGTTGACAACCTGGAGATATCCTCCGGCGTAAACCTGGTCATCGGATCCTACCTGGATCTGTCAAAGAACAGGCTCTTCTACCTGGTGTACAACGAGGGTGGTGACCACGGCATATACTGCTATGATCACCGCGCTGGCGTCATCAGAACCGTGCTGCGTAACGAAGATGTTACCGGTGGACTCGGCTTCAGCGCTGACCACCTGGTAAACGGCATCTTCCTGGTAAACGATGTGCTCTACTGGAACGACGAGCTCAACGAGCAGCGGCGTGTGAATGTGGAGGCTGCCATGGCTGCGTACGACGCAGACTACTCGGCTCCGTATTCGTACGTGTTCCCGATAACCAGGCGCCAGCTGTCGCTGATACGCAGGCAGCCAGGGATGCCGCTGTTCGCCACCAAGGTATCCGTGCCATCCACAGAGGTGGCATCGAGCCAGGTAGGTGATGATGCGTTCCAGTTCACCTGGCGCTTCATATACAGGGACGACGAGGTGTCCAGGCTTGGACCACTCAGCGAGCTGGTTGACAGAAACGAGCCAGGCAGCACAGCGAACGCTATCGATATCGCGCTTCCACTGGGGGAGAAGATCGAGCAGGACGTGGCTGTCGTAGAGATCGTCGCCAAAAATATTACAACCAACGCGTTTTACATCATCAAGCGCTTTACCCGCGAAAAGGATGGAGCCGCGTTCGATGATCACAATAGTGGCACCGCGATGTCTCTCAGGTTCCTGAACGACACCGTCGGTATAGCCATCGCAGACAGCCAGGCGATTATCCAGTTCGACTCGGTACCTATCCGTAGCAAGACCATGGAGATCGCTAACAGCAGGATCTTCCTGGGCAACAACACGGAAGGCTATGATACCCAAACCGTTACATCGCTGGTGGCGACATCATCGGTAACCGGTGGCGGATCCAGCCCGGATGGCGTCTGGTTTAACCTGCAGTTCCACACGCTTGTTGAGGGGGTCCAGGTGGTTGCATACGACATCAACCTGATCCAGATCGTTGGGACATACAACCAGGACGGATTCTACGAGTGGAACGCCGGCTCCGTGCCTCCGTTTCCCGCGTCGATACCGTACGGTGAGCTGGGCTTCCGCGGTCACACGGTGGAGGAGGTGATGGAATTCATTGGCGGTGATGCATATCCAGGCGGGACCAACGTGCTGGACAGCTTCACGCCACTAAACGAGATCTCCGATGTAACCGGCACCACCGAGCCCACAGTTCCCGTAACGGGAACCAGGGTGTTTAAGAGCGCCTCCGCCTACCGAATAGGCATCGCGTTCCATGACGATGATGGCAGGAAGAGCGGTGTGTACACAGACGAAAGGCTGAAGCTGATTACGCCAGATAGGGCATATGGCGACATCGCGTTCACGCAGACCATCCTGTGGAACCTATCCACCGCCGATGCGCTGCAGGAGATACCTGAGTGGGCAAGCTACTACTCTATAAATATTACCAAGTGCCTGCGCACGCGCTCCTTCTTCTCGCTGAAGGCGGATGACGTGAAGTACGCAGACAAGGATACCGACGGGAACTGGATATACTCAGACACCTACGCGACTACCCGCAAGGGCATCGCCATCGACGTGAAGAGCATGTTCGGGTACGGGATCGGGTACGATTACCTGCCTGGCGACATCATCAAGCTGTATCCGGAGGGGTCATCCACGGTGCACCAGCAGAAGATCATCGCTCAATCTGGCGACTACATCATCTGTGACCTGGTGAACCTGGGAGATGTATCCGCGCTGAACATGGTGTACGAGGTATACACCCCGTACAAGGAGCTGGGCAATGAGCCCATCTACGAGGTGGCGCAGGTGTTCCGGATTAATAACCCGGGCACAGAACAACGCATGTACAGCGTGCTCGCCGGCGGATTGCCTGGCGATACGTGGCTGGTGACCCGCTCGAAGGACAGCCAGGACTACGTGGTTGAGGCGATGACGATGATCGACAAGTACTGGCAGAGCTGGTACACGGATCACGGCAGACCCAACTTTATCGACACCATCGGGCAGCAGAAGAAGGCGAACAACATATCGTTCTCGAACCAGTACATCAATGGCACCAAGGTCAATGGACTCAGCGCCTTCGATCCGCTGGACGAGACCAACGAGATACCGATCGAGGGTGGTCCGATACAGAAGCTGCAGCTGGTAAGCAAGCCGCAGGAGCCTGGCACCGTGATGCTCTGCATCCAGGAGAACGAGACATCGTCCCTGTACCTGGGAGAAACAGAGGTTAACGATGGATCCGCGTCGCCGATACTGGCAACCACCAGGAACGTGATCGGTAGCATCAATGTGCTCAAAGGTGGATACGGCACACTCAACCACGAGAGCGTAGCTCGGTGGAAGGGGAACGTGTATTACTGGGACCTGAACCGAGCATGCGTGGTTATGTATGGCGCCAATGGGCTGGAGACGCCGAGCGAGTTCAAGACCAACACGCTGTTCCGCAGGATCGCAGACGACATGCTCTACGCCATGAGCAACAGCACCGAAGACGGTGTACTGCAGTCGCGCATGCATGTTGTAGGCGGGATCAACCCATCAACCGGCGAATACATCATCAGCTTCCCGAGCCTGTTTATGGCTCCGAGGGGAGAGATACTATATGACCAGATCATAGAGGAGATCAACATCGCACCTACTGGTCCATTCTCGCAGATTTTCTCAATACAATTCTTAGGAGGAGCATAGATGGCGACGATAGAATCAATAAAAACACAGAACGATACCCAGATACGGGGTGCGGTAGAGGCTGGCTCGATAACGCCAGACATCGTATCCGACTTACTGGATTCGATACTGGACGAGGTAAGAGACCGCGGTATCATTGCCTTCATAGACGACGATGCTGTTCAGGCTGGTGATCCTGATGACACCAAGCTGGCGATATCTCTATCGACTGGCAAGATATACAGGCACGACGGAGTGTCCTGGGTCCTGGTACTTAACCCGGGGTCCGGTGGACCAGTCCTCTGGAATGACATCACCGGCAAGCCATCTACGTTTACGCCATCAGCGCACTCGCATGTCATAAACGATATCTCTGACCTGCAGGCTGCGCTCAATGCCAAGCAAGCTACGCTGGTATCCGGCGCTAACATCAAGAGCATCAACGGTCTATCGCTCATTGGTAGCGGGGATCTTTCCATCGCAGCGGCAACCAAGGTCACGATTACATTCGGCGCCGACACGCTGTACAACTATAACACAGGGTATCTCATCACCAGGGTGATCGCGATCCCGTCTGGCAATACAGCTGCCTTCAAGATAGGCACCAGCCCAGGTGGGGAGGATATCCTGGAGGCGACACCGCTGGTTGGTACCATCCCGATTGTTGTTCCGGTGAACCTGTACGCAACCACATCCGGCACTATCTATTTTTCTGGCATCACTTCTACTACCACAATAATAATATACTATGAATAGGCTGATAGCTGGCATTGTGCTGTTTTTTATCTCGAGCTCTGCGCTGGGTCAATCCGTATTGAACCCAGACGAGGTGCGCATACGCAAGCACTTCGTGCTCTCGTTTGACACTACAATCAAAAAGTACCAGTGGGAACTCAAGGGTCAGCGTGACCAGGACACGGGACTGTACCTTCGGGTGCGCACTGGATCTGGCGTAAACTACTGGCAGGTTGGACACAAGCCCGAATCATGGGTTGTGCGTTCCAGCACCGGTCTTACCCTCACCCGTAAGAAGATGGCTGACATTGACAGCCTGATTATCGACGGTACGCCGGTGTCGAGCGTAGCGTGGGGTAGCGTGATCGGTACGCTGTCCAACCAAACGGATCTCCAGAGCGCGCTTAACGCGAAGCAGGGGACCATATCGCTCACGACAAACGGAAGCTCCGGAGCTGCGACGCTGATAGGCAACACGCTTAATATCCCGCAGTATGGCGGTGGTGGCGGGACCTGGGGAAGCATCACGGGAAACCTCGCGGATCAGATTGACCTTAACTCGGCGCTAAATGGTAAGCAGGGGGCTGACGCCGATCTCACGCAGATCTCCAGCATTGCTTCTGTCAACGACGACATCATTCAAAAGAAGGCTGGCGTGTGGACAAACCGTTCTCCGTCGCAGGTAAAAACCGATCTGGCGCTTACAAAGACCGACGTAGGGCTTGCCAACGTGGACAACACCTCTGACCTGAATAAACCCGTATCCACCGCCACACAGACCGCACTAAACCTGAAGGCTAACCTGGCGTCACCGACGTTTACGGGAACGGTGTCGGGTATCACGAAGTCCATGGTTGGATTAGCTAACGTGGATAACACATCGGATCTCAGTAAGCCAGTATCAACGGCTACGCAGGCTGCGCTTAATGGTAAGGCAAATACCACACATGGGCATGCCATCGCTGACGTCACCAACCTGCAGACGGAACTCGACAAAGCTATCGTACTGGGTAACGCAACCGGTACCGGCAGTGACCTGTTTAGGTGGGTTAATGATTCCACGTACAAGCTGCGGCGCGTTAGGTTCGGATCCGGGTTTGATACGGCTACCTCCACTGGGGATGAGATCATTGTGTCCTCCACGGGAGGCGTTGCATGGGGCGGTATCACGGGTACGCTGTCTAACCAGACCGATTTACAGACCGCATTGAACGGTAAGCAGGCGACACTGGTGTCGGCTACTAACATCAAGACCGTTAACGGGAATAGCCTTCTTGGCAGTGGTGACATCAACCTGTCGAGTTCTGTGGCTTGGGGTAACGTCACCGGCACACTGTCGGCGCAGACCGATTTACAAACGGCGCTCAATGGTAAAGCCAATACGAGCCATACCCATGCGCAGGCGGATGTAACCAACCTGGTGTCTGACCTGGCCAACAAACAACCTCTGTTGTCCTCGAACTCATCGAACCTGAACTTCAATGCGGTCACCGTGGAGAACGCCAGTGCTGCGGTAAATGCCCAGACCGGTACCACGTATACCTTGGTTGCCGGAGACAACGGCAAAATCATCACGCTTAATAACGCCGCTGCAATAACGCTTACGGTTCCTTCCACGCTGCCTACTGGTTTTAACTGCACCATCATACAGCTTGGCGCAGGACAGGTAACCGTTACGGCATCGGGTGTGACCATACAGAACCGTCAGAGCCATACCAAGTTGGCGGGGCAGTACGCCATGGCGACACTGGTGGAATATAGCGCCAACGTACTTGCGTTCCAAGGCGACACAACGAACTAATATATGCGAATACTCATTGTATTACTGCTTTTAAGCACCGGCGTCAATGCCCAGGTATTCCCCGGTATGAGTACGGGGGCAATATCTAAACCAGTAACCGTTGGTGGCGGTGGCGGTGGAACCGTTGTTGGCAGGTTCAACTTCAACCTAACCACGCAATCCGTAAGTGGGTGGACCGATGTAAACGGTGACCCCGGGGATTCCATATTTACCAGGACTAACGCCAGTAGCATATCCGTTACGAACCTGAACAATACCAAGTGGCCAAACTTTGCCAGCGCATCCTCTAGTAATACCGGTGGTGAAACCGCAGGAAATACCAAGTTCCCCGGTACCGTCATGGGTTCGTACTGGTATTCGTACTCCACGAGGTCCATAAGCGAAGCCGATGCCAACCTTCAGATCGGTGGCCTGAACCCCGCCAAGACATACAAAATCGAAATCATGTGTTCCCGGTTGGCGTCTGCGGTTGCACAGGCACAGCGCAGAACCCATATCATCCTGTGGGGGCTTAGTGGCAACTCCGCCATTGCTGACATCGAAGCCAAGGGTAACGCAGCGGAAACCGTTCTTTCGCCTCCGAGCGCAAGTAACTCCACGGGTATCGCCACGTTTACCGGGATTGTTCCAAAGGCAAACGGGACCATAAACATAAGGATAAACCCGAGGTATCCAACCGTGACCGGAGAGGACTTTGGGTACTTAAACGGTCTTATCATAACCGAAGAGTGATGAAGTGGATCATATATATAGCACTGTTTCTATTCCCTGCCATTGGATTTGGTCAGGCACGTTCATGGACAACTGGCACCTATGGTAATGGTAGCCAGCAAGCCTGGTTCTATAAACCACCGGGATATGACAGCAGGACAAACTGGCCCGTGGTTATATTCTTACATGGCCAAGGCGAATCCGGTACCGACATTAACGCCGTTGATAACACGGGTCTTGCGGAACAACTCGCCGTTGGCATGGATTTACCCGCCGTTGTGATATGCCCGCAGTTACAGACCGGTGGTGCTGGTCAGTGGACGGCAGCGATTACACAGTTGGCGTACAACCATGTTATTTCAAACTATAACGTGGATGTGAACAAGGTATATATCACTGGCTTGTCCCTTGGAGGTTCCGGGTCCGCCATATATACCAGGGCCAATGCAAAGAACATCGCAGCCTTTATTCCGGTGTCGGGTTCAAACTATGGCACCACGGCGGCGGAGTATGATAGCCTGGCAAAGGTTCCGGTATTCATGCAGCACGGATTTCAGGATGGCACACAGGACGCATCCAATGCATACACGCTGGCAAATAACCTATACCCCAGGGACCCAACCATACTACCGCAGTTGGAAACCTATTGGGCGCAGGGGCATAGTCAAGCCGTTTGGGACGTACAGGTATATGAGAAGTTCAATACCAAGTTCATGCCATGGCTTCTGCTTCACGACAAAAGACCGGATTCCACGGCTAAGTACTACGTGGATTCCACGGAGAGAACCGGAACCGTTAGGGATAAATGGGTGATGTACTGGAAGTCATTGCGGGTGGTGAACTCGCTTTCGGCGTCGGCGCATAAGACCGCATTGCTTGACAGGCTGGCCACGGTTAAGAACACCATATATGGAACCGGTTACAAGCGGGTATTGATTGACCTCGCCGTTGCGGGTAAGGCATCCCAGACCGGTGTGGTCAACGCCACCAACGGTGCCACGGGTCAATCCTACGCCAACATGGTTGACGAATCCAATGTGGCCTCGGGGTGGACATTCAGCGTCACAACGGCACCGATTTCTGGTGTTGAGGAAGTCAGTTTTGGCGACAGCGTTTCCATATTTGGAGGCGTACCCGCTAACCTCTACGATGATTCCTGGGACATCTATAACTCACCGAACTCTGGTTCATGGCGTCTTAGTGGGTTAAACAATGCCAAGCAATACACCATCAGGATGATGGGTTCGGCTTCGGGTTCCGCCATATCGTACACGTACCAGACCGGCATGATAGCCACCATTGGCGCCACCAGTGACACCATGCAGAACCAGATTTATAATCTCGTGGACTTCTTGGAGTTCCGTAACGTAACGCCGTCATCCGGTCAGATCAATATCGCCCTGAAGTCCTTTATACAGTTTGGTCACGGTTTCATTGGATGGATAGAAGTTGTTGAACAGGGGGACCAGCAATCCGGGGGTAATACCTTGCCAAACGTAAACGCAGGCAATGACCAATCCATAAGGCTTCCGGCTACGCTTACGCTTAGTGGCACCGCTAGTGATCCCGATGGAACAATATCTTCGCTATTGTGGACACAGGTAAGTGGCCCCAATACCGCCACGATTACGTCACCGACTATTGCAACCACGACTGTAACCAATATCGTTACGGGGACATACGTGTTCCGCTTACAGGCCATAGACAACAGCGGAGGCATCAGCACCGATGACATCCAGGTAACCGTGCTTCCCGCCTTTCACATACCCCCAACGGTAACGTCTAACAACGCCTTTATACAGACATCATCGGTCAACCTCGTCGCCAGTTATCAGGTGTTTTCCAAGCCACTCATGGAAATCCGATGGACAAAGTTTCAGGCGCCGAGTAATCCCGTAAGGCGTATAACCGTGGTGGGTTCATCGACGTCTGCCGGATTTGGGTTGCCTACGGATAGTATGTACGTCAACCGACTGAAGAAGTTCTATAAGGACAGAGGGGTAATCGACACCATATATAATTTGGCGGTAAGCGCAACCAACGTGTTCGCACTCAATACCCAAAACGCTTTGAACAAAGGCGCTGCGGTGCTTCTGGTTAACTTCCCGTCCAACGGATACGAGGGTAATACCTACACCGTCACCCAGATATGCCAGCGTTTCCAGCAGATAGCGGACTCCTGCGCCGCTGCGGGTGTTCAGTTCTATACAACGGGTACGCAACCCCGGGAGGATTTCAATATCACCGACAGAACGAAACTGAAAACCATCAATGATTCCATGCGGATTCGTTTTGGAACAAGATTCATCGACTTCAACTCCATTGTTCAGGATTCCGTAAACTTTCTCATAAAAGGCGAGTATTCCCAAGGCGATGGCCTTCACATCAATGCAGCGGGTCACGAGAGGTTCATGCAAGCCGTGGTTGCCCGTGGTTTGTTTCAGAACTTGGTTACGTCGCAGTCCGTTATAACGGCACCATCCAATGCGTCCACACAGGTCACAAGCCTGACCGATGGTACCCATCATTTCCTGGTATCTGTACTGGATTCCTCCGGGTTCGCCGCAAACTGGGTCGATACCGTTGTGGTTCAGACCGTGGATCCCCCATGCCAAGGCGTAAGGCGAACCATTACTGGCCTTGGTGGGTACAACAGTCTTGATCTAAGCTATGTCAACCCTGGCGACACCGTTGTTATACCTGCGGGTAGTTATGGATACACCGAGTTTAAGAACCTGAACGGTACCGATAAGTGTCCAATTGTCATCATCAACAGTGGCGGACAGGTAGTATTTGAGGCCATGAACATAGAGTTTCCCGGGAACAATATCATCGTCAACGGTAGGGGACACGCAGGCACACCGTATGGATTCCGGGTAGCAAACAGTAGCTACTTCGGTATGCATATCAAGTGTCAGGGGCCAATAGAGGTTTTCAACGTGGAAATCCACAACGTACAGCTTGGCATCCAGGTTAAATACGGTGACACCTACCCCGCAGAACTTACCTACCACAGAAACATAAGCCTTCACAACCTGTATATACACGACATCACGGGTAACGAGGGCATCTATATTGGTTCAAGTTCATCGCTGTCGTACCCAAAAATAGACACGGTTAGGGTATATGACGTCTTAATTGATAGCACCGCCCGTGAGGGTATGCAGATTTCCAATGCGCAGCAGGTATTGGTGGAAAGGGTTAAGATCATTGACCCCAGTTTCCTGAACAGCGCCACCCAAAACCATGGATTCAACATGGGATGGGATACCGAGGGTACCGCACGGGATATGTATATCCAGACCCCTCCCGGGTACGCCGTGTTCTTCAACGGTGGCAGGGTAACCTTTGAGTGTTCAACGATTGAACACATAAACCGAGGCTTTGCTACATCACTTGCGATATTCGGTAAGAACTTCGAGTTCAATGATCCCCTATGGGATGAACCATACCAGCAGTTCACGTTCAGGAACATCCACATCATTAACTCTGGTGGCGTAGACATCATCTCCACAACGGCGTATGGCCCGTTGCAATCCAATATCGTCGAGAACATCAAGATCACCGGTGGCACACAGCCTCCGTTCCAGTGGGGACCGGCTTCACCTGCGCCTTCGGTAACCAACGTGGCATCGGGTGCGGTACTGACCTGTAATCCACCCACCAGGACAACGATGTGGACACCGGATTGGCCAGCGACATCGCCTACCACTGGGATCCGCAGGCTGATAAAAAGAGAGTATTAATAACCAAAAACCATAATTATGGAATTCAACAACTACCCGGATAACAGTTCCGACAAGGTAAAAAACAGAAGGGGCTTGCTTTATGCAGCCACATTGATTGTAGGATTTCTCGCCATCCTGGGCATCGTTCAGTGTGGCGACAGCAGCAGGTACACGCTGGATCCAACATCATTCAATAAGCAGGTAATCCTCCCGATTCTCGGTGTGGTAATTGCCGCTGTGGTAGCGATCTGGATCATCAAATCGAAGAACAAGACCCTGTGATCTACGCCTACCTCATAGGGTTCTCGCTGATCTTCGGATACTACAACGCCTGGCAGTGGACAGACGAGCAGGATGGTGTCCTTGACCCGAAGCGCGCAAAGCGTAGGTGGAAGGGGGCAAGCGTCCTGCTCCGTTGCTGGGCTGCGGCAGCCGTACCGGTGTTTCATTATACTGGTTTTGACTGGCGCGACTGGATCCTGGCGATGTCGATTTCGGCACCGATTTTCGACATCACCACGAACCTCGTGAAGGGCATGCCGATGTTCTACCTGGGCACCACCAGCAAGACGGATCTGTGGGGCAGGTGGAAATGGATAGGCTATTGTATCGCGATTGCCAGCGCAATCCTGGCAAAAATACTATGACATGGCAGCAATCTTTATAGCCGAGATCGAAACGGTTCCTGGCGCCTACTACCGGGTGGACATCACCAACGACGGTGCTGAGACCCCGATGTACCTGTACGTCAACGGGATCGCCGTAGCCCAGTCCTATGGCGTCTCCGCGGGGGCTGTTTTCAGATCAGCGTTTAGAGCCTATTCAGACCTTTGCTACATCGACGTGGAGTCGGAGAGCGATGTATCCGCGAGGATCTTCCGGATCCGGCAGAACCCGCACGAGAACTGGGATGGCACCGGGATGACGGTATCCTATAATGGCATCGTCAACCGCTGGACCAAGCGCATGTCGTACTCCCCGGATATGTTCGGGATGCTTCCAAACCTGCTCTGCAGCTTCAAGGACGGTGACCTCCACCTCCATGATAACCTGGAGCAGCGGGCAAACTTCTATGGGGTGCAGTACCCCTGGAGCGTGTCTGTCCTAACCAAGGAAAACATGCCTGCCATGAAGCAGCCCAAGTTCATCTCGGTGGAGGGTAACATGGCGCCTGACTGGGTGCACATCAGGACCGAGAGACCAAACGAGCAGAGCACGGATCTGCTGGCGCCTGACTGGCGCAACTACGAGGGCAGGTTCTACGCCGCGGTGCTCCGCGACAGGACCACGCCTGGCATGGATGAGACAACGGAAACTCCTGTACTTACGGGAGACGTTATGATAGGAGACCACGTCATCGTTGGCGCTGAGTTCTCTGACCCGAGTGCGTTCCTGAACGCGATCAACATACAGTACAACGAATCGAAAGGACACAAATGAGTAAGACAGTTTTCCCGAGCGTGAATAAGGAGTACACCCTGCTGCCTTCCGCAGCCAGGACAACGACGCAGACCAGCGCCGATATCTCCACCGGTGGCGCAAGGACGCTGAGGGTTACCCTGGACATGACGGTAGTCGGCACGGGATCCGTGACGCTTACGATCCAGGGCAAGGACTCCACCAGCGGCAAGTACTACACGATCCTCGCAGGCGCCGCCGTGATCACCAACGTAACCAACCAGTACCGCGTGGGTCCGACGCTCGCCTCCGCCACCAATACCGTGGCACAGGACTACCTGCCGGAGTACATCCGCATCGTAGTGACAGCTAACAACGCCAACTCCGCCACCTACAGTGTCGGCTATGTTCTTGGAGTATGAGTAAGCTAGGATTTGCAGGTCTCGCTACCGGTATACTGGGTAGCATTGGCGCCGGCATAGGAGCGCTATCGGATCGCAAGGAAGCGAAGAAGATAAACCCCGTATACAAGCCCTACGAGGTGTCCCCGTTTGCCAAGGAGCGACTGGGGCTGGCTCGCCAGATGTTTGGCGGCAAATCCTCCGCGGTGAAGATGGCGGAAGCTGATATCTCCAGGAACCAGGCAGCCGGGATGTATGGCGCTGAGCGCGCTGCCTCCGACGGTAGCCAGCTGCTCGCAGCCGGCGCCATGGGCCAAGCGCAGGCGGATAACTCCACCGCGCAGCTCGCTGGCATGCAGGAGCAGTATCGCCTCCAGGGTCTTAGCAACCTAACCGGTGCCCAGGATGCCATGACCCAGGAGCTGGACAAGGTGTACCAGGACAACCTCCAGAAGTACATGACGGATCTCAATATGAAGATGGCGTACAGAAACGCGGCTCGCCAGGGATTCACCAATATGATGGGTGGCATGATGAACACCATCGGCTCTGGCGCGCTCGGTGGCTTCGGTCCCGAGGTGCAGGCGCTGTTTGGTAAGAAATCAGGAGGCGGGATGGGGTCATCGCCGGGTGTCAACATACCCGCATTCGGGTATCAGAACAGCGGCGACTACTCCGAGAATCCATTCTAAACAACCACGATGGCAGGATTAGTACTACCACAGGCAATAGAGACAGCCCCGCTGATTCAGCAGCAAAACCGGCTTACAGACTACGCCATGCAGCAGAACCTGCAGCGGGAAAGGTTTGCCAACCAGCAGAATCTTCTTGATCAGAAGTACGCGCAGGATGAGGCTGAGCGCAGAATGAAGGTGCTAGATGACTTCCGGAAGTTCGCTACCGACAACACCGATGCAGCGACTCGTGACTACCTGACTTCGGCGATGGGTGATCTATCAAAGAAGGTTAACTCCAAGGAGTATGGGCTCAATGACCTGAAGGATATCGCATACCAGTACAGCTCCCTGGCGTCAGAATGGAGGACATCCGACAAGGCTATCAACGACGCTGCTGACGCATTCGCGAAGGCGATGCAGGGCAGGGGGCTTGATCCGATTGCAGCCAAGGCAGCCTACAACAAGGCAGCCAAGAGCGACGCCAATGGTAACCCATCCACGATGTTCAGCGGTAGGCGCCTGGATCCAACCCAGGACTACTCCGCTCAGGCGCTGGCGATGGCTGGCGAAACACTCTTCCCGGGTGGGCAGCAGTGGGGACTAAACCTAACAAAGGATTATCCAAAGCACACCAAGAAGGAGCGCTTCTACGACAAGACTACGCGTACCTGGAAGGAGACGCAGAAGGAATTCACAGCGCCGACATACGCTGACGTCAATGCCGAAGGTAAGCTCGGCGTAATCAGGGGCAACGATGGGCTCATCGACGACGCGCACTACGCGCATATCGTTGGCGGTAACGAGGTTGCCAACATGTGGCTCGGGTCATACGCTCAGAAGGAGTGGAATAATCTCCCGGAGAAGGAGCGCGAGGAGATCACCCGCAAGTACAACGCTGCCAACAAGGACAGCCAAAAGCCGATGGGTGATGTCGCCAGGAAGTGGTTCCTGACCAAGTACCTGGAGGATCAGCTCCCCGCGCAGGTAAAAGACGTGAGTGGTACATCTACCCCAACGTCGATCATCTTCCGCGATATGTACGGAACCGGCGGAAGGGGCAGCGGCAGCAAGAAGGGCACAGAGGAATCCTTCATCAGCCTTACCGGTAGAGCCATGGCGGGGAATCCCGAGGTGCTCACGACAACCGAGGTTGAGCGCCATAATGGCAAGACATTCTTCAACATAACGCCGCAGTTCAAGGGTGGTCAGCTCGCCATCGACAGGAAGACGGAGGAGGGGAAGAACACCGCGGTGTACGCCGACGGGTTCATGGTATCCCCTGGCACCAACTCGATCCTGATCAAGACACCGGATGGCAACAAGGAGTACAGCGGCAAGGCTGCGTACGACAAGATCATGAGCATATACACCATGAACGGTGTCAAGCGAGACCAGGCTGCCGCCGAAATCGAGCAGTTCATGAAGCCCGATGGTAGCTTTGTAGCTCCCCTGGATCCGCGTGGTATGGCAGAAGCCCAGCGCGTTGGTGAGGAGATCAAGGCTTCGCAGAAGAAGCACATCGAAGAGACGGTTGGCACCACACTCAGGAGCTCAAAACCAGACTGGAAGAGCTTCATGAAAACGCAGGGCAAGGATCTCACTGTCGCCATCACCGTTGGCGGTAAAGATAAGATACAGGGTAAGGTCACCGCCATCGAAGAGACCGAAAAAGACGGGAAGCCTACCGTCAGGGTGATGATCAATAAGAAATGGTACAGGCTACCGAGCCGGGAAAACCTGCTTGCGGCAGCTCTGGCAACAGTTAAATAGATTCTAATGCCTGATACTCCTGGTTGGCTCGGGCGATTCTTCGACATCGTTCGAATGAATCCCTCTATTAAGACAGACAAATTACACTCCCTGATCCCTGAGATTGGCGGAGACAACGATATTGTAGCCCAGGCTTTCGCTTACAAGAAGGACATGGAGGGTGGGGCTATGCCGGCGTCAACGATGCTGGACAAGTACCCGAAGCTCATCAACTCCATCTCTAAGCTCAAGGAGGAACCCATCCCTGAGCCACTCCCATCTGTTCTGGACCAGCCGGAGCTCGACATCGACTACAAAGCCGGTATCGAGTGGCAGCCTATTTCATACGACATTGACAGCAAGGTATCCTCTGTGCAGTCCTACGTGGACAAGCTCAAGAGCTTTGCGCGCAAGCCGCTGGAGGTTGATCCGCAGCAGGAGCAGATCCGTCGCATGGATAAGCCTAAGCTCGCTGACGGCGTGGAGGTGGATGCCGAGAAGCAGAAGAAGCAGCAGGATGCTGATTTCAAAAAGCGCTTTAAGGGTCCCGTGGACTACGACACCAGGTACAAGCCAGGCGATGTTGTGCTTATGGAGGACAACAACCCTGCCATGGACGAGATGCGCGCCAGGTTCAAGGAGCAGAACCCGGATGATCAGTGGGATGGCAAGATGGTTACCCTAACCAAGGAGCGCGGGTGGCAGCCGTATAACCAACCGGTGTACGAGCAGGACCCGAACAAACTCCTGGATGTGAAGGATGAGGGAGATATCACCATTGATGTCCCGAAGCCAATCAAGGACATCGATAAGTGGCGCGAGAAGATGCCGGCGGAGATCTCTGAATTCGTGAAGGGCTCCCGAGGCAAGGAAGAGGGTGACGCCACGAAGGCTTCCGCAGTTGAACGAATGCTCTACCACAACCCGGATGTAGCCAAGGAGCTCACCGGTGTGCTGGCGGATCCCGAGTGGAAGGCGAAGATAAATACCGGTGACCCGTACCAGATGCAGGCAGCGGTTGCCGAGGCTATTGCCAGGTCAACAAAACTCCCTGGCGACTTCAAGCCGGAGCGACTGATGTGGGCTGGCGAGAACATCAACAAGAGCCAGAAGGAGATGAAGCGCATCTCTGGGAGGATCCAGGACATCGATCTATCGATCCAGCACAGCACGGATGCGGAGTTGAAGGGGAGTCAGTTTGGGCAGTATCTCACCAAGAAGAAGGAGCTCGAGGGTGTGCTCAGGCAGAAGTTCGCTGCGCTCGACGGTAAGTTCAAGAGCGAGGAGGAGATGAAGGCGAGCCCGGAGTACCAGCAGGCGGAGAACCTGATGGCAGACTACAACCGCTTGACTACCGCCATCAATATGGCACGCAAGTCCCTTTCTGTAAAGTATAAGCCCATCCTGGATGAGCGCGATAAGCTCGAGGAGCAGTTTGCGCAGCACGATAAGATTGTCAGCGATAGCCTCAAGGTTCTGAATACGCCGGATTCTGTGAAGTTCCTGCGTATGCAGAAGTTATTGGCGAAGGCTGAGAACGCATTCCCCGCGATCAACGAAGCGGAGGAGGCGACGATGCGCAAGGCTAACGAGAAGATGGGCACAGCGGAAGTCGCTGGCAAGAAGACAGCTGGCGGTCTCGGTACCGGTCTCATCAACCTGGGTAGCTCCGCGCTGGATTTCATGTTTAGCCAGAGCAGTGGCCTTGTTGGCCAGAGCCTGAATCTTGTAGATCAGCTCAGTGGTGGGAAGATCCGTGGCGCTGCATCCAAGCAGATCGGGGATCTGAAGACAGGGATTGCCAAGGCAACCGAGGTGCCTAAGTTCGAGGAGAAGAATGCAGACGGTAGCTTCAATGCATCCGGATGGTGGAAGAACCGCGTGGCTGACGCTGGATACTCCGCTGGCTTGTTTATGCCAACGATTGCCAACGCCATCGCAACCAAGGGGCTTGGCACACTGGCGACGAACACGGTGCAGGTGGCAACCACCATGGGTGTCATGTACCCTGATTACTACCAGGAGGGACTGCAGGCTGGTCTCACTGATCAGCAGGCGAAGATGTATGCCATGGCTGGATCCGGGCTGAACGCTGTAATCGAGCAGATGCTCCCCGTTGACAAGCTCCTGAAGATAGAGGCTCGCGCATCAATCAAGTCGCTCGTGGCTGATTATGCAAAAGGCGGTATTACAAGAAAGCAACTAGCAAGAGCCGCATCAAAGATCATCGATCCAAAGACGATGGGTGTCGAGTATCTGGAGGAAGTTATCCAGGGAGGGAGCGACGCCGCTGTTGCTATGATAACAAACAAGGCGACAGGCTCCGACATAAAGAAGGACCCGCTTGGTGCCTTCAATCTCGAAACCGTTGCAACCGTAGCGCTTAATGTAGGTGCTCTTCGGGCAGTTGCCTCCGGCGGAAGCATTGGTGCCCAACACGCACGCAACTCGATCCTCACCAACAGCCTAACGAATTTCAGGGAGACATACGAGGCGCTGCAGGCTATGGAAAATAGCTTCGAGGTGGTTGGTATGACCGACGTAGCCGACAGGTTATCCAAACTGCGTGACGATATCGTTGGCGTCAGCCGGATGAAGTTCCCCGAAGGGATGACCCAGGCGCAGAAGGTGGTGATCTTCGAGGGTACGCAGCGAATCGCTCAACTCGAGGCAGAAAAGAAGGGACTCAGCAAGACACTGCAGGAGCTGCAGGACCAGGAGATCGAGAAGGTGAAGGCTACCATGAGCGAGGTGGCAGACAACCCAAAGAAGGCAGACAAGATAATCGAGGAGAGCGGAGATTTTTTGATCCAGTCTCTACAAAATGAAGGATATTTCTCCGTTCCAGAGAGTGACACCAAAACAAAGCAAGATGGCAAAGGGCAAAAAGAAGGGCAAGAAGGGCTGCTGACACCAGAGCAGCGCTCCGCCGCAATCATCGCAAACACAGGCAGCGAGGTAGATAGGATCAGGGAGCTGAAGGCAGAGGATGAAGATGGCGCAACCATAAACCCGGATGGTACCAGGCACACCGGAGGATTGGTTGTGCCCGTTGCCTCCATGAACACCACGCAAGAAGAGCTGACGCCGGCGATGATCGCAGACTTCGCGCAGCAGCATGCAAAGAAGCTGGACAAGGGTAAGACATTCAAGCTCGGTATCTATAAGTTCCCGAACTCGAACAAGGTATCCATCGATCTCAATATCGTAACCGATCCAAAGAACAGGGAGGCTGCGCTTGAATTCGGTAGGCTCGCTGGCCAGGAGTCCATCTTTGATCTTGACACGTTCGAGAACATCAAGACTGGCGCCACCGGAGAGAACCCGATGAGCTTCGACGAGGATCAGTACATCGAGATCGAGAAGGCTCTGTCTGAGGGGAAGGTTCCGGAAGTGTTTGCGCCAAAGGTGGAGACCAAGCCTGAGCCAGCGAAGGAACCAAAGAAAGTCCAGGACACCCGCAGCAAGGCAAAGATCCGTAAGCAGAAGGAGCAGGTAGAGCGCGTAGCAAAGCAGCTGCAGGCTGGTTTTAAGAAGCTCACTGGCGAGGATGTCGTTGTGGTCACAGACCAGGACGAGTACGACGCGGAGCTTGAGCGCCAGTATAACGAGGGGGAGATCGAGGAGGCTGTTTACAAGGCAGCAGGCAAGGGCAGCGAGGGATTTGTAAATGCAGATGGTGAGATATTCCTGAACCCCAGGAAGTTCTCCACCGAAACCCCCATACATGAATTCGGTCACCTGTGGTCCCGTGTAGCGAAGAAGCATCGAAAGGATGTGTACGATAAGCTGCAGGATGTTGTTCGAGAGTCGAAGTACTTCGATGATGTAAAGAAGGACAAGAACTACAAGCACCTGAAGGATGAATCGGATATCATTGATGAGGCACTGGCCAGGGCAATTGGCGAGAAGGGTAGGGATATTACCGACAAGGCGCTGCGAGAGAAGTTTGATGAGTTCTTTAAGGAGCTCATGGATATCATCCGCAGTTTACTGGGCGCGGAGGGCATAAAGAACATCGAGGACCTGACGCTGGATGAGATCCTGGAGGGCATCAACAAGGAGATGTTCTCCGGCAACCTGGTGCTCACCACCGGCGATGTCATTACCTCCAAGCCGGATCCTGACGCCAAGCCGAACAAGGGCATGCAGACCATGTTCATGTACGTTGGCGAGAAGTACGCGGAGAAGATGAGCGAGGAGATGCTGCATGACCTGGCGCTCGCAAAAGCCATGTATGATTCGGAGGACAAGACCCGTGTTGACGAAATAGAGATCGATGGCGACGTTATCCCGATGGATTACATGGACCGTATCAGGTATACCACCGGCTGGTTCCTGGATCCGAAGGATAAGAAGTGGCGCTACGAGCTTGACAACAATAACATCATTGATCAGCGTGACTGGCAGAGGGCTCCAGATGGGGTGTACAGGCTTATTAGTTTCAATGGCATAGGCGTGAAGCAGCTGCTTCAGGCGTACCCAGCGATATCGAACATAATCGTTTCGAAAGCAAAAACAGAACAGGATCCGCAGGGATTCACGTACGCTACAACTGGAATGAACGCCATAAGCGTTGAGTACAACCCAGACATGGCTGACATCCCTGGAGGAGACAAATACGGTCACGGGTACAATATCCTAATGCATGAGCTGCAGCACGTAGTTCAGATGCAGGAGGGATTCGCTCGAGGATCAGACCCGAACAACGCGGAGAATGATCTAGCTCAGTTTGCTATCCAAAGCGGAGCAAAGACCGTTGGTGATTATAATAACCTCATGCAGAGCGCGTTTGGCGGAAGATCACAGGTTAGCCCACTAGAGGTTTATGCTCGCGTATCTGGCGAAATCGAAGCACGCAACACCGAGCGCAGGACCGAGATGCCATTCGTGACATCCCCGCTCAATCCGGAGATCTCCATCATCCTCGAGGACCCAAGGTTCTTCGACGACGTAAAGCCGGAGGACGCCATCACGCTGTTCTACCAGGCGAAGAAATCATCTTCAGCCAGGACGCAATTCAAGATGGGGGATGACCTCGTGGAGGCTGCCAACCTGGATCACATGATGACCGAGGATGGCGAAGGTAATTACGTGTTCTTCCACCACTCAGGTCAAAAGCTCAACCGCATAGACCCGCAGAAGTTCGGATCCAACCTGGCGACAGGCAGAGACGAGCAGCCTGGCGTATCGATATCGATGTACTACACAGACCCCGCCAAAGGAGAGTCTGGCGTACCATCGAACTACATCCACGCTGTCAGGATCCCGAAGAATAAGGTATACCCATTCAACGCTGATCCGCTGAACTTCTATGACCAGGCGGAGAAGGAATTCCAGGAACGATTCCCTGGTAGGGCATTTGACCCCAACAAGCAGGTTGGGTTCATCACCAAGATAGCCGCCGAGAATGGCTACCCGATGACGGTGGCGAAGTGGAACATCGGTGGCAAGCCGGCGCTGCGTGCGCAGACAACCCAGGCGATGCGTCCCGAGATGTACAGGGAGCAGTCTATCGACAGGTTCGGCGAGGATAGGTACAACCCTAAGCTCGAGGGGATCAAGGTGAAAGGCAGGAAGCGGGCTAAGACCCTGTTCAAGATGGGGGAAGTTGTGGAGGACATCGAGGAGCCCGCTGCAGCAGAATACAGACCAGTTGCGCACGATGGCAGCTACGATCTGTCGTTCGTGAAGAAGGAGGATCTGATCGACATAAAGTCCCTGATCAAGGACATATCCGACAGGGGGCAGAAGGTGTGGTTCTGGGTTGCTGACCAGCTCGGGAGGGGTGAGTACCACGATACGGTCATCGACGGGACACACTACCTGGATGCTGGACCATCGTTTGCGCTTGACCCCGTAAACAGGAAGAAGGGCATCGTGTGGGCAACTGGTAAGTCTGAGAAGTGGATCAACGATAGAACCGCGGAGAGCGACTACATATTCATCATCAGCGGATCCCCGTACAACAGCAAGCTATTCAATAAGCGCGTTGCTGAGCTGACGTTCTCCAGAATGAAGAAGTCCATCGGGGAAGACGGGTTCTGGGATAAACTAAAGTCTGGAGTGCTGGCGGTATCAAATATATCCGACATCAACAGCATACTTGAGAAGCACGATTCACTGGGGTCTCTCATGGAGAGCCAAGACAGAAAGGAGTTGCTCATCCTGTTCGATAAGCAGAAGCAGAAGAAGGGAACCGAGCTGAAGAAATTCCTGGAGGAGCACAACGCATTCGTTGACTACGATAATCTTAGGGATGGCTTCTATAGGGAGAACGACTTCCGGCAGAACGACATCATGCTGGTTCTTAAGCCAATGGGATATGGTGGCAAGTCTGATCACATGACGTACAAGAATAATGTTCTTGGAGAGGTGGTTGGCGTACCGGATCACGTTATCAACGCGTTTGATATACTCCCAAGAGAAGTTCGTGAGTCCTACAGCGATGAGCTTGGACCCTCACAGAAGTCTAGGGTGATAGCGAAGATGGGAGCCCACGTAAGTGGCGTGGACTTCATGATCTCCGGCGTCGGAGAAGACGATATCCGCGACATCATGCATGGCGCCTTCGGTAACCCCGGGGTGATCGACATGGTGAAAAGCGGTATGAGCGACGCTGATATCCTCGACGAGATCGAGACAGGATACCCGGAGTTCATCGGCACCGGCGTGTCGCAGAACATTCTCGCAAACGCCAAGCGCATCGCAGAAAGACCAGCGGATCTTAAGAGCGAGAAGCACCAGTTCAGGAAGCTGACGGTGAACGACATCAGCGACGACAGGAAGACCAGGGGCATGTCTGTCAAGCAGCGCGTGCGCCGGTTCCTGCGCAACAACTTCAACATGCTCACTGGCGCCGAGAAGGTCATCCGCTCCGAGAAAGAGAGCCGCGATGGTCTGCTGGATAACGTCACCCGCAAAGCGCAGCGCGACGCCAAGGCTATCTACGAAAAGGCGAAGAAGCTCGGTTACAGCGACTACGATACGCTCAAGAAGGCGATGGGTGTCATGGATGACATGAACAAGAACCCAGCGGTAAACGACGCCATGCGCAGGGCTGAGCAGAAGAAGGCGCTGGCGCAGATCCCGAAGGAGCTTGTCCCGATGGTGATCCGCATGCGATCCGCTATCGACGCCATCAGCCGCGAGCTGATCGAGAAGGGGTACGTGTCACCTGACCAGGCAATCAACATCAGTAACAACGAGGGGCTATACGTCACCAGAGCATATCGGATCTTCGAGAACTCAGAGTGGGTGAAGAATCTGAAGCTGAAGGTGGGAGAGTTCGCCGGCATCTACAAGGCAGCGGTGGCGCACAACGCCAACAAGCTCATCGGTAAGGCGCTGAGCGAGCTGGGTCAGAACGCAACCGAGGATCAGGTGCTGGAGCGTGCCCAGGAGATGGCTAAGCGCGAGATCGACGCCTTCCTGGACGAGGTAGATCAGGCATTCAAGGGTGCATCGGCTGGCGACAAGAGACCGCTGGAGACCCTGCAGCAGCGCCAGGACATACCGGAGGAACTCCGCGAGTTCTACGGTGAGTACGCAGATCCGTTCTCATCGTTTATGATGACAATACTCAAGAACGGTGAGCTGCTGGCGACATCCAGGATGCTCGAGTCTATCCGCAAGAATGGCATGGGCACATTCCTTAAGACGACGCCAGACAAGGAGCACTACAAGCGGATATCTGCGGAAGACAACCCGGCGCTCCAGCCACTCGATGGTCTCTATACCAGCGAGGATGTATACAGCTTCCTGATGGATCCGGTTAAATCTGGCTCCAATAACCTGTATATGAAGGCGGTTGGCGCCATGCGCTGGGGTAAGGTGGTTGGTAACCCGATCACGCAGATCAAGAACTTCTCATCGAACATATGGCCAACGATCCGCAACGGGTACTTCAGGCTCGGTAACCCGATCAAGGGTGGGGGAGCGCTGGACTACTTCGTAAATCAGTTGCGCCAGGAGCGTAACCGCAAGGACCTGGGCAGGATGATCGACGAAATCGATGAGCTTAACCTACTGAACCAGGGTGTTGGTATCCGGGAGATACGCCGCTACTTCCAGGACAAGGGCATCACGCGCTTTGCTGATGACCTCTACGACATGGTGAACAACCCCATGAAGCCGCAGACAAAGATGGGAGCTGTATCTAAGGCGGTAAAGAAGGGGGCAGCCTGGGTTATCAGCGGGTTCAACAGAACCTTCCAGCTTGGCGATGACTTCTGGAAGGTGCATGCGTTTATGAACGAGGCGCATGACTACGCGCAGGCGCTGTATGGGAAGCCGTATCTGAGCCTGACGGATGACGAGCGCAAGGAGGTTAACGCCGTAGCAGCGGAGAATGTCAAGAGCCTAATGCCATACTACGACAGGGCATATGGCGCCATCCGAGAATGGACACGCATGCTCCCGTTCCTGACAAACTTCTTCACCTTCACCGCGGAGTCGGTGCGCACCACCATTAACCTGCAGCGCACCATCGCCAGGGAGCTGCTGGATCCAAGGACCAGGGGCATCGCCATGAAGCGCATGGCTGGCAGCATAGCCTACCTGTCACTGCGCGGTGGCGTGAACTACGCCATGGTGAAGGGAGCTGGAGCTGCTGCCCAGGGCTTCGTGGTTCCATTCGTGGAGAAGATGCTTGGCGTCGATGATGATGACGAGAAGGATAAGACCAAGAACATCAAGCGGTTCCTGTTCCCGTTCCTGAAGAACAACGACATCGGCTTGGTTGACGAAGGCGACGGCGTGTTCCAGGTAACCGACATATCCAGCGCAGACCCGTTCAACTTCATGGCGAAGATAACCAACGCCGCTGCCGACAAGGAGAACCTTGGCGAAGGCCTGGCTGCCGCTATTGGCGAAACAATGGGCCCAATCTTCGAGCCAGAGATACTTATCTCGGCGCTCGATGAGGTTCGCAGGAACTCCGACTCACGCGGGTTCCCTATCTACAACGAGGAGGATGACCCGGGAGATATCGCTCAGATGGCGATGAAGCACGTATGGAAGAAGGCTCAGCCTGGTCTACTCACGAACATCACCCGGATGGCAGAGCGCGAGGGCAGTCAGGAGGAGATCATTGCCCAGCTCAGCGGCGTGCGCACCTACACCCTGGACATCAACCGGATGTTCAACGTGAAGATCAAGGATGCCACCAAGCGTATCGCAAACGCGAAGTCCATCATGATTAAGGACTGGTACAAGGCGGAGGACGAAGAGCAGAAGGATGCCATCCTGCAGGACACAGAAGCGTCCATGATGAAGATCCTGGATGATATCAAGGCAGACTACGAAGCAGCTATCAATCTCGGCGTTGACCCGAAGAAGCTGGACGAAACCATTGGATGGCAGATAAAGATGAAGTGGGAAGATGGCTGGAACCGCGATATGATGAAGTACATTAAAGGACAAGACGTCGAAGGCGTCGTTAAACCACCGAAGGAAAAGAAATGAGAAAGCTGATCCTTAGCGCGGGGCACACCAACGTGCCAGGCAAAGACAGAGGCGCATCCGCCACCATCGATGGAAAGACCTGGTACGAGGGCGATGAGGCTGCTCGTATCGTGGCTGACCTGTACCCGATCCTGATCCGCAACAACGTGGATGTGTACGTCGATGACTACAAGAATGCGCTGGCGGATACGCTCGCGACAATCAAACGCGTCTTCGGAAGCAAACTGCGGCAGGATACCCTGGCGGTAGAAATCCACTTCAACGCGTCGCAGAACCCGGAGGTGGGTGGATCCGAGGTGATCATCCCGCAGTCAGCAACCGGCTACGAAAAGCAGGCTGCGGAGTACACCCTTGGCGCCATCTGCAGCGCGCTGAAAACCAAGAGCCGCGGCGTTCGCGACGAGAGCGAAACATTCCGCAAGCGACTGGGGTGGATGCGCATCCCATGCGAGACCATACTGATCGAGGTGTGCTTTATGACATCGAAGCAGGATATGGCTAAGTACGAAACCAGCTACCGAGCTATGGTGTCATCGCTTGCGGCTGCGATAGTCTCAACACTATCCAAGTAGCCGCGTCAGATCCTCGATTATGCCTCTAGCAAGATCCGCCGGCGTGCCGTAGTTCAGGTACTCAAGATCAGCCACGATATCGTTCATCTCGGTCTCGCTCACGTTATCCCCGTCAGGCAACCCAGGACGGTGGATGCGCAAGATTAACCCGCCTCTACGCTTGATCTCCCTGGCTTCGTTCCGGAACCTGACGTCAGGGAATATGCTCAGCACATCCCCGCCGTAGTCGTGAGTATCTGGGATCATGTTCATTGCGCAGGCAACCCAGAAATCAGGGTATACGTCGCGCACCGCGAGCCCAACCTTCACCAGCGCATCGCGCAGGGTATCTCCGCCGAACGCGGGGTTCTCCAGAACCTTCGACTTCTCTACCTGCAGGTTCATTAGAGCCGGATCAATGTCCGTTGCCAGCGACACCAGGTTCTTCAGATGATCGCTGAACCTGATGATCACCGCCGGTTGCCAGTGCTGCTTGATGATGCCAGCTGCGAGATCTTTCCCGGAGCCAGCCTTACCTGTGATGCCTATAATCATGTTTATCGTTTTTTAGTCTGCCACACCAGATAGCTTTTATAAATGGGTTCCTTTTCGGTATCTAAATAGGCGACAATATCTCCCTGCACATAAGTAGTAGAATATGTCAATAAAACCGGATCATATGTTCTAATGAATGGAGTTTTGGAAACCACTTCATATCCATCCATTGCTGCCACGCTATATATCCCGGTACGGAGTAAGGTGTCGCTATACAGGATGATTACGGGGATGGTGTCGTATTCCTGGTGGGGTTCCGGTAGTGTGATAGTGGTATCCATTGGTGGAATTGGGGTGATTATAACAACGCTATCCTGGGGTTCCGGTTTTGGTGTCGGTACCGGGGGTACCTTGGGTGGCGGGGTTGACCCACAGGCCACCAGGAAGATCAGCAATAGGCGTTTCATAATTCCGTTTTTTGATTTAAGCAACAATCTTTCTTTTTTGTAACAAGTCCATCGCAGTCCATGCACCACAAGTATGTCGTGTCATACATTTCACGAAGTAGGCGCATGGCTTCATTCGCAATCTTGTCGTTGTGGTCATTTTGTGCAACGTGAATTAGTATTTCTTCTATATTCATACCTCATCATCCCCGTTACCCCGGGGTGGGTTAATTATCCTTGTTTATTTTTGCTTCTATTAATAGGACTATGGCTATAAATGCGTCGAACAACTTTATCTCTTGCTTGTAAACGAAATGTTCAACGCATATTATGATAAATGCCAGAATGAACAGTATTCCGCAAGCCAATGATAGTAGTTTATTTATTCCCATACTTATTCTCCCCCGCTATCCCGCTGGGGTGGGTTTGGTTTGTTAATTTTCACATTCCGGGTATTTGCAGAAAAGATTATGTAAAGGGCAGTTGCCGTTGACCTTATTTTCGCACTCCTTTTTTAGTGTCTTTACAGCCCCCACTACCCACTCCAAGGGTTCCGATTCCCATGTGAGGGTAACGCCGGTAATGGCTTTGATTGCGCCGGGGAATAGTACACCTTCGTCAGTTCCGTTAGAGTACCAGTAACCGTCTTCGCCTTTTGTTGGCTTTGTGTCGTCAAACCATTTCTCCCCATCCTCATCCACGGCGAACCAGATTCGTTGGCTAGTTTGTGTCATTGTGTTCGTATTTTTCGGTTTCAATAATCGCCATGTACCTTGGATGGTGGTAATCTTCCCTAGACCACCATGAACCATACAATCCAGGTAAAGCGCCTGTGCTTTCATGCTTATACCATGTACCGCCTCTCCATGCCCTGTATATCCTAAATCTGTTTATCCACCATTGTTCATCTAGTTGACGCATGGTGTATTTAATGTACTTACGCATCTCACTTCATTTTAGCCCTCCGCATCACACGGCGGATGGGGGTTAGGTTTTTGTCGTATCTAAATTCCCAGCGGGGGAAGTACAGGTATTCGTGCGCCCAACCTTTCCAAAATGGATTAGGTGATTTAACGAGCCTTATATGAAATCGGTAGTTACGCTTCATCGCCCTTCAGTTTTGAGGCTACCAAATCTGCGATTGCTTCATTCTCGGTAAGGCAAAGAACCTTGGCGAGCGTATCCTTTGCGTCATATTCAGACACCCCGTATCGCTGATAATCCATGAAAAGCGTTATGTGTGCAGTGTATAACTGCTTTTGTTCCAAAAAGTGCGCTTTGGCATTAGCCATTACATAGTCGTAGATTAGCTTTTGCCTTTCGCCTATCAGCTTTGCCCCACGGATGAAGGCGAGGCGTTCACGTTGGGAATCCGCTTGTTTCCAATCAGGATACTCCCGTTCCGCTAGTTGTTCTATGGTCATAGTAGTGAGTTTAGGTAGGTGAGGGATTCGGTTAATTCAATGTCATTGTCATCCCCCGGTTCGGTTAGGTATATCTGCGCTTGCGTATGCTTAATAGCGCATTTGATGGCGGCGGTGCGACAGTACGCAAAAGCTAATGATGTTTCCGATTCAATAATGTGCTGGTATTCCTCCACCAGCTTGTCGGCGTAATCTTTGGGGGTCATTTGTTTTCGTTTTTGTCGTGAATGGAGCCTACTACGGTGGATTGATTTATACCAGCGTGTTGGATATAATGTATGTCGGACGAGTACTGCCCTTTGTATTCGCCATCAAGGAATGTCAAACAAAATGCACCTTCAATAAATGATACCTGATACTCCTTTGGGCTAAAGGAATCGAGTGCAACTATGTCATTTTCATAAATCTCCCTCCCATTCTTATCAACCAACCCCGTGAATTGCCCGATGGTGGAGGGGTATACGGGTATGTCATGATACACCATTTCTCCGTCAACTAGAATCCTAACCTCCCCGCAGTTGGTCACCGGAATACCATACACCCACTCTCCATTGTCCACCCGCTTACCCCTGAATTTTATTGTTCTCATGGCTTCCAGGTATTAAAGGTTACGGGGACGGTGGCGATGTTATTAGGAAAGCTATTTTTTTGTGCAATAGCCTCTGTTTCCCATAGCAGGCGGCTGATCCCATAACTCCCGTCATCAAGTCGGATAACATTACCCCACATCGTTACCTCCGTGGGGGCGAGGAAGAGGTCTAAACTATCACTACACCCATCAACATACTCCCCTTTATCACTGAATGAGAAGCGCCTACCATCTACAACTGCAATATTTTTATACTGACCATGTTTAATTGTTTCAAAATGGCGAAACTCCGTCACGGTCCTCCCATCACGGGTTACCAATGGGTGTCCTTGTTTTGCCAGTTCTAGGTCAAATGTTTTGTAGTTCATGCCTCCATATTTTGCTGTGAAAGATACTTTCTATACTCCTGGATGACTTCGGGGAAGGTGATTATTTCCGTTGTGCCACCCATCCTGAACCTATTGTTGTCAATAACAAACACCCGCCCCTTAAACCATCTTACAAACCCCTGCCCGTATTCTTCAAGCACCGTAAAGATGATGTCGTCTAACTGATTCTTCATTAAGCCAGGGTTTACTTCAGATAAAATTTCGCTAAGATTTTTTGCCATGTTTGATACTTTTTAACGTTTGATTTTTGTCTTTCCTAGTAGGGCCAGACTTTAACACCCAGCACCTGTAAAGCATATCGTTATCTTCAAGCATCCTAGAATGTATTCGGTAACTCCAGTCGTTTTTTAGCCTCCTGAGACGGAATAGATATGAGTCAAGTTTACGGCGTTCCCTCCATGAGATTACTACTGATTCATTTTCTTTCATTTTAGCAAATGTTTCAAGTAGTGGATCCATTTTGATTCTTGGGCCAAACTCAATTCCTTTTTCTACCTTGTAAGTCTTTACCATATATTTTTTTTGAAATTGACTAATCGTTAAATAGTTTCTGGCTCATTTGGTTTCGTTTAAGGCCCGAATTAATGCGTCAGCGGCGAGTACGCTAAACTTGGCTACATCATCCATACACTCATCCATTGAGTGGTAAATCTTGTCACCTTTATCGTCAACGGCTAGCATCCCCTGCATCGCCATTGCAGCAAAGTATTCCCGCTTGGAAAGTCCTTCCTCCTGAACGCTTTGGTTCCCGCTTCTTACCACGGGGAAAGCCATATCGTATCCATTAGTTGTCATATCATTTGTTTTGGAAAGAATTTAGCCCCGGTGGTTAGCCGGGGCATGTTCTTAGAAGGGCAAATCGGCGTCTGCAGAAGCAGGCGCGGTGCTTTCGTTACGAGCAGACGGCTTCCACTCATCGACGTAGATGTACGGCTTGTCGGTGCCGAGACCGTTGACGATGAGGTTCACGAACCCGTTGCTGTCGCGGCTCGACTCCAGGAGCTTGAAGTCATCATTGTTCAGGCGAACCTTGAGGATCGTGTCCCCGCTGTTGAAGGTGTGGACCTTAGTGTAGCCCACAAACTTCTTCTTGTTTGTTGTACTCATAGTGATTGTTTAAATTGTTCGACGTTATTGGTAACCAGGATCTCTACCCTGGGGTTTTCTTTATCCTTGTGCTTCTCGGCGTAGATTCTGACACAAAGTCTATCGTTCGTAACCACGCCACATGACTGGAGGCAGTCCAGTATGATTTTGAATGCATTATCGAGGTCCTTACGGGACTCACGATAGTAGACAATGCATTGAAGTGCGAACTCCCCATCAATATGTACAAATTCATGCTGTGATCGAGCCACAAGTATCTGCCCCTGAAAACTCTTCTCATACTCCTTAAGTTCTTTCTTCTTATAAAATCCACCCATCCTGGTGGTGCCATAGCTATTGGACTTCGATGACACATCGCCCAGAAAAACGTACCTAAATTCTGACATATACCATATCGCATCTGCACATCTCAACTATACTATCCCAGCTCGCCGCGGCGCTAAACGCCATGAGTACAAAGCTGGTGCCGGCGTAGCCGTGCTTCATGAAGTACCGCTCCTCGCCTGGGATGATCTCCTCCGGCTTGGCTCGGCGAATGATTCCTTTACCCTTATCTATCACCGTCATCTTCTCGCCATCCTTGGTCTGTGACCTGCTTAGTAGCGTCACCTCCTTGGTCTTCACATCGAAGCGCCTATACATCTCGGAAACGAGCACCGAGGGGTTGCCCCTGGAAGTGGTCTCCGTCGTTCCATGTATCGATGCCAGGAGTGAATCTCCCCGTTGATTTGTCAAAGACGAAAGCAGTTCTGCCGTTCTCTCCGGCGTAAGAGAACCTGACCTTCCAGAAGTGGATCTCCGCCTGATGGGTTTCTGAGTTGCGGTATACTGTGATGCCATTGTCTGGTTTATTATAGTAGTGACTCGAGTCCCCGACGTCGTACCCATTTGGTATCCTAATCAGGTTGCCAACCCTGTCCATCTTCTTAGGGTGCGCCACCATGATGATGTGTATCCCCAGGTGCCTCGCTGCGCGGATAACCTTGGTGAGCATATCGCCGATAGCATGGTGCCTGGTCTCCCCGCTCTTCGGCAGGATCCCCTCCACCGTGCTCATGTTATCGATCACGAGCCCATCGATGCCGTTGCGGGTGACCAGCTGCCTGGCGCGCTCCAGTATATCATCGATACTCACGCTGTCCTCGTCGGTCTTGATGTACTTGAAGTGGTCAGAGACCCACGGTTTCAGATCCCGCAGTTCATCCAGCGATATCTTCTTGTACGGGTTCTCGTGCATGAATGGCTTACCGGTCTTGATCGAGTAGATGTTCGCCAGCGCCATCGCTACCGAGGCTTCTTCCGCCGAGTATACCATCCACCGCGTGTCGCAGTTCTCCGCCAGCGCCACCATGACCTGCTTCACAAACGAAGACTTCCCATGTCCTGGGACCCCGGTCAGTAGCGTTACCTGACCCGGGTGGAATCGGAACACGGAGTCCATGTGTGAGAACCCGGTGCGCCATCCTTGTGGGAACCCATCCTTGTACAGCGCCTCGAGCGCTTCGTGCTCGGTATCTGCGTCCAGGATCCCTTCCAGCGGATATGGCCTCGCCGTTTTGTATATTTCAATGAGCTTATCCTTACCGTGCTTGCGCAACACATCGTTCGGGTCCTTGCATCCTTCCGGGAACTCGGCGATGAAGACCTTCTCCTTGCCGATGCGCCTGGCGAACTCCTCCTGCAGTGCCCTTCCGGGTGCGTCGCTATCCAGCGCCAGCACAACCCGCTTACGAGATGCGATCCAGTCCCAGTATCCATCCATCCACTCGAGCCTCGGCTGGTATACCTTACCCTCCTTGGGTGCCGGTGGTGCTGATGGCGCAGATATCGCTGAGATACCGCACTCGTACCACGACAGCGGTTCAAATTCCCCTTCGCTTACCGCAACCTCTTGGCTATCGTAGGCGAGGTGGATCCCGTAAGGAACCTGGACACTGCCCGGAGCCCAGATGAAATTCTTTTCCGAATCGCGGTACTTAACTCCGACAGTGACGCCGCGGTGATTGATATAATTGAACGCAATGACCCTTCTCTTTTCGCCTGCGGCTTTGATGAACCTTTGGTCCTGTCGAATTCTAAATACCCGTATAGTGTCTTCCTGAATTCCCCGAACCCGCATGAAATTGCGCACAGACTCGTCGCATTCACTCTGCGCTGCAACAGTAGCCGACGTGACAAATCCGGTGGAATCGGGAACACCATGGAGGCTCTCCGCATGGCCATCTCTAGAGCTACCCTTGCTCCCAGCAGAACCGAAGTCCCCAGCCCAGCCACAGTGGTGGCAATTCCATTGACCCGTGGTTGTATTAACGCTAAGGCACGGTTCCTTGCTCCCTTCCGCCGAGCGTGTATGGGAGCATTTAGGGCATAGAAGTTTCTGCTCACCGGTTCGATGTCCACGAAATACAATGCCAAGTTCTTCAAGCCTTTGTTGGTACACATCAGTTTATTTGGTTGAATTTCTCGCGTTGCTTCCAGTACTGGCGCGCTTCGTCCAGATAGCGCAGGAACTTGCCAGCGCTACCGAAGAGGGTGCCAGGACGCAGGTACTCCCTCATCTTGTCATCATCCTTCCACTGGATGTTCTTGTGCTGGATAACAGCGTCGAACTGACGAAGTGTAACGGAAGGATCTCTCCTAATAATGGCTTGAATATTGGGAACATAAGTGGCAGCACGATACGAGCTCTTGCAGGTTTCATTGAATCTGTTTATTACTTCAACGGTTAATCGCATCACATCGGTCTCCACCGGCTTAGCGCCGCCGGAAGAATACGCCATGGTTTTCCATGCCTGCGTTGGACGGATACCATCGGCGTCGAGATCGATGAGTCTCGGATCCATCGCCAGCATCTCCGTCACACACCGGCTCACCACCTGGCGGCTGATGCCCAGGCTCTCACAGATATCATCCTGCGAGCAGTATCCAGATGCGCCACAGAGCGTGTTGGCTGTGTCGGCGACGAGGTACTGAAGCGTGGTGATACCCATGTCCCGGCGAACATCGTGGCGTATGACAGAGAAAGCGATCATCCGAATATACTTTTGTTGGTTACCCACTCACGCCTGGAGGTGAAGTGGCTTCTGATGTAGTTCTTGCAGAGATTGAACCTGACGTAGTGGCGCCAGTGCGAGCTGGCACGGATGTCATCCTTCTCCTGGAGCGTGAGCTCATCCTTGCCTCGCCGGAGCATGTCATCCAGCACCTTGCCGTCGATCAGGTGCGCCTTCAGGCGCTTGTACTTGTTCTCCCGCTCCTCGCGGGTGATGGCCAGGTGCAGCTCAACGTCCTTCGGTGGCACGCCGTAGTGTTCAGCGAGCCCGACAAAGACTGTCACCGCCATGCCAACGGCATCGTCGTAGTTCTTGTCCACCTGGAGCGGCTTCTCACTATCTTTTACGATGGTGAAGTGCGCTCGGATGGCGCGATCGATTTCAATTACCCCTACCATTGATCTTGTGTTTGGATAAAAAAGCCTTTATATCTCCCCGCCGGTAGCGGTTCGGTCTGCCCTTGATGTAAGGCAAGCCCATGTGATGCCACTTGTTTACTGTAGATAAAGAACTTACGCCGGTGATTGCCTTGAGCTCGCTAGTGTCCACAAGCTCATCGTCGTTGATTTTGTCTGGCGTTTCTGAAATGATCTTCTGGAGTATAGCCTTGAGTTCCTGGCGAGACTCCTCTGTCTCGAGATTAATGATCAGAACCATGAGATATTCGAAATTGTTTGTTCCATGATATTTTATCCCCGCCATCGAAGAGGATAACATTGGCGTCGTTATCCATCATGTAGCGCTTGATTATGTTTTCGGCGTAGATCTTTTTCTCCTCTGCATCGCTAATTGCGCCTCGTTGCGCAAGAAGGTCACGGTATGCCTCATCTGTAAAAGAATTCGATTGTACCGCCTTGTCATAGGACTTAGCCCGGTGCCTCGCCGAGAGAAAGTCAGCATAGGCTTCTCCCCCGACTGCAGAAGGTTCGAATCGGAGAGCGAGTTCGCGAGCCTCATCGATATTATAAGGTCTACCTTCGAAAGCCTTCTCGATTGCTTCACTTGCGTCATGTACACGTTGTTTTAGGTCATGGCTTGCCTCCAGGATCTGCTGCTGCATAACCCAGTCCCTGGAGATTTCCTTCTTATGCACCTCGCGGCGTCCAACATTAAACCAGCATAGCTCAGCCCACTCCATCCCCGTCACCATCATATACAGCTGGACCTGGGCCAGGTACTTTGGTGGGAACCCTAGCACATACTTATCAGACACCTCGGCGCTGATTGTCTTGATCTCGAGCACGCCTGGCTGGGTGCCACGGGCATGGTGCTGGATGATCTCGAAGTCCAGGTTAGCAAATAGGGTGGGGTACTTTGGGTTCTCGATGATGTAGTTGCAGCGCCGGTACTTGTTGACCTGCCTGCCAGCCTGGTGGTTCTCCACCACGCCGTTACCATCATGATAGCGCCAGAGATCAGCCACGTAGGACTCAAGCAGCGTGCCATGGAGCATGATCTCGTTGACCCTGCGTGGCTCATAGGACAGCCCCAGGCAGTCGAAGAAGACATGGCTCGGTGAGCGGTAGTCATCGATCCCCAGCAGGGAGCCAGCATCGGAGCCACCGGTGAGCCCACGCCTGGAGAACCCCCTGCGCAGTGCCTGCCACTCGCTATCACCGAGTCCCTTCTTAGGCGTTAGCGTTAGCCCCTGCTTCCAGCTTCTTCTTTGCTTCATTGATCAGTTGGTTGAGTTCGAATAGATCTCCTGCCGGTACGTCGTATGCCTGGAGGCGCCCCTGCACGCGCTCCACATCGCCATTCTTCAGGGAGGATACCATAGCATCCTTGATGGCGCCAGTGAACGGGAGCTTGCCGGGGGCTTCTGTGGGTGCTGGCGCAGCTGCCGCAGTTTTCTGCTGGCGCTTGACAGGCGCCTTGGGCACAACGTCAGCGGGTGCTGCATCCACGTCATCGTCGGTTACGATGCCCAGGATCGCGGAGATGGCGTACCTGCGCAGGTAGGTGATGGTGCCACCGATATCTTGCTTGGTGGCGTTATCGGGAACCGGGATCGATGATGTGGTGCCGAGGTATTCACCGCTGGAGTGCACCAGCAGCGTGGTCAGAGAACCAGGTCCACCCACCAGCTGGGTGACGGTGAGACCGTTGTCTGTAAGCGGCTTACGGATAGCGGAGTCGATCTCAGAGAGGTCAGCGTACTTGAAGGTGTAGCTGCCGCCGGTGCGCGTGGCTACCTTAACCTCGGATGTCTTCCGAATCGGTCCCACCGCTGCCTTGAACTTGACTAAGGCGGCGTATATATTCGCCGTAGAGTCTGATGAAATTGTCATCTTGTGTTTGGTTTATGTATTCGGTAATGATGTGCGTGTTCGTAGCCACATGGTATATCGCGCACCAATCGTAGGTGGGCTCAACCTTACCACCCCGGGTGATACACTTAATGAAGTGCCTTCTCACCAGATCCGGGTGGTGTTCCTGGATGTAATCACGGATATCAGACAGCCTCAGCCTCCGGTTGCACACCGTCACCCTGTCTAATGCGTAGTCAAACTTCAAACGGATGCGCATGAACAAATTTAGTGAATTGTAGTATAACTACACAATTTGTAGTTGTTAAAAAACAGTTAATGAAACTACAATTTATATAGCATAACGGTTTTATATTTGTACTTTTATGTAAATAAGCTCAATGAACATGGTAAAGGAACTAAACAAAGCCATGGGAGAGCGGATTAAGCGAGTTCGACAAGAACATAAGCTAACACAAAAGGAATTTGCAGACCGCCTGGGTATGACTGCAGTGTGGCAGAGCTCAGTGGAGGTAGGACGACACCAGCTTTCCGCTGATACCATGAAATTGATACACGAGAAATTCGGTGTGTCATACGAATACCTGATCGAGGGGTCAGGTCAGCCACTCCAGAAGAGCATGCTGGATCAGATAGATTCACTACAAAAAGAAAAGAATCTGCTGCTCTCCATCATACAGCAGCTGACTCGTCCCCCTGGTTAAAGATCTTGTCCTGGAACCGGGATACCTCAGCCTTCTGGGTAGCCTCGGTGAAGGAGACATACTTCTCGAAACTGCGGCTGTCACCACGGTGTCCCGACAGGTGCTTTATCTGCCTGTCGTTCATCCCCAGCGCCAGCATCGTCGTGATGGCGGTACGCCTGAGCGCGTGCGGGGACAGCCATTCCCACAGCGGCTTGGTGATCTCCAGGATCTTACTCCTGTCTGGCGACTGCACATGCACCGTCCTTGGCTCCTGCAGCTCATGGTAGTGGCTGAACATATGGCGCGGATCACTGATGCGCTCGGTTGGCTCGCTGCTAAACACGCTCCCTCTGGTCTCGATGTTGGCGCGGATCTTCTCCCACACCGGCGTGGAGATCAGCCCCACGGTGCGCTTGCGGGTCTTCTGGTTCACAACCACAAGCTCAGCGCCACCCTCCACCGGTATGAAGTTCCCCGGCTTGAGCGCCACCACGTCGGAGATCCGGAGCGTGGACAGCATGATGATGGCAGCGATCTCGTACCTGGTTTTGTCGTTGGGATCGAAGCTGGCGTACATCCCCTGCCTGTCGTTGAGGAAGTCCTTATAGAAGGCTACCGGCGCCACCACGATGGGGAACTCCTCGCCAGGCACCCGGAAGCTCTTGTCCAAGATCAGGCTCAGCTCCTTCTCTGCCATGCCCAGGAACACCGCCATGACGCCGGTGATGGACTGCTGGGCATTGGGCTTCATCCCCTCGCGAACCATGTAGTCTATGAACTGGGTGAAGTACCGAACAGACCTGTCCTTGGCTATCTGCCTGATGTTGACATCCTTGCCACCGAGGTCAATCGAATACAGATCGATGTCGGTGCCGATGATGTTGCAGTACCTGCGGTAGATGTTCATCACGCCGCGGTAGGTGCGGATGGTGTTATCCGAGTACCGGGTTCGGTTGGCGCTCAGCAGGGCACCGCTGCGCATGTCGTTGATCTTCCTACCCATGTAGTCCAGCAGGTACAGTGACTTGCTGTTGGTGGCGTTCCTGGGACGAGAGGTCTCCATCCAGTGGCGCACATCCTCGCAGGCGCCAGCGACATCATCATGGCGGGAGATTGCCCGGGAGGCGTACGCCTCGATCTCGGAGAGCCTGGCGTTGGCGTTGATCACCGCCTGACCCTTACCAACCAGGCGCTGGCGGTTGTCATCCCACTGCATGCCGGTAGCCACGGAGACGCCGGTAGAAAGGCGCCGGCTCCTGCCACGGATGCCGGAGTTGATGCGGAGCTGGATCACGCCATCACGGAGAAATAGTTTGGTGGCCATATGCGTAGGTTTGCGGCGTCAGGGGTGCGACTCCCGTTGTGTAAAGAAGCAACAAATATACGTATACTAAATGAAAAAACGAGGCTGGATATGGCCTCGTCGTAGTTAAGCGAAAGTTAAAGGTGTCCCTATGACTAATATCTGTGTAGCATTATTACGCCACAGTGAATTGATTTGCAATGCCTAGCGTATCGATGGCGATGCGCCTGTGACTCCCGGTGTTCATACACCAATAGGTATACCCGGCGATCATTTTCTGCGGAAGCATGCGCGGGAACCAGGCTGGATAGTACAGGTATCCATTATCGTGGAATGGGTTTACGCGCCTGGCGGATGATTCGATTACGTTATGCATGAAGATAGATTTTATATTCCCGATTAACCTCAAATCTCCTGAAGCCTGGGAGGCTGAGCCAGAACTCGGTTTGGCGCGGCTCGCTGCCTACCCAGTCTATCCAGTCCAGGTGTATCCGACTATCCCTTAGTGAGAACACGAAAATTCTACGCATAAATAATGGTTCCGTAAATGAAGTATCTGCGTCTCGGGATGTAGGTACGGAAGTCAATTGGCTCGTTCTCTGCATACATGAGACCTGATTCTAGTATGCGGGTGAAAGAAACTATACGCATTCCGCGCATTTGAGATAATCCTATGCGCTTCATGCCCTGAACTCTTCCCGTACTGGCCATATGAGTCTGTTTATTGCGATGATACAATCGAATGGGTTGATGTCGGAGCCATGCTCGCCGGTGAGCTTAACTGCGGCGTCAAGGACAGCATCATACGCGGTAGCGTAATCCCTGTCTTTAAGATAACGAGTCTTGTGGCTCAGCAGGAAATGCCTGACGGTGGTGTGATCGGAGTGCCCCATGCCCATGGCGGTGATATTCCAGCTCCACTTCAAGATCTTCACCAGGGCATAGCTGACCGCTGCCCTGACCCTAACCTTCTCTTGCTGCCTGCCCTGGAAGATATGTGGCCCATACTTCTCACCCCCCGCAGCACAGCCCACCCCCATCAAGAAGTGCAGCGTCTCCAGATCCTTGTCTTCCAATGAGCCTTTCAACCACTTTTTCGTGCTCAGCGAGGGTTTGCCTGAAGTGGTGATGCCTCTGTTTTTCTTGCCTAGCTTGCTCATCTTTTAGTTTTTGAACCGCGTCAGCCAGCTCGGTTACGACGCGTTTGAGTTTGTGCGCCGTAACCAGGCGCTGATCTATTTCGCAGACAGCCATGTAGTCGATGGCGTCGTTGATCTCCTTGGCGATATCGTGGATTGTCTCCATATGTATGAGTTTAAAAGAGCCCGGAGTAGAAACTCCAGGCTGTACGGTTAAACCATGAAAACTGCATGACGAATGAAACACACATATGAAATCAGCTTCTGCTGTCCCAGACATAATCCAGCTGCTCGGCACCAGGTACACCACTGCGGTGGAACTTGGCTGCGTCGAGCGCCTTATCGAAGTCGGGACGCGTCGGGGTGTAGTAAATGTTGCCGGTGCTCGGGCAGATGCGCTTGACCCACGCCAGCGGGTTATTACCCAGCTCGCGGAACTTCTCGGTGGTCTTCAGCAGGGAAATGGTCTCCATCTCGCCGTTGCGGTGAACCACCTGCACGCTGTCAACCTCCTGCGCCCCCAGGATCTCGCACATCTTGACCTGGCCAACGATGGCGAACATGGAAGCGCGGCGCTCCTCGTTCTTCTCGTTAATGAAGTCCTTGCGGAAGGATTCGATCTCCCTGGCGTCCTCGGTCTTGAGCACGCTCAGGCAGCGCTCATAGAGGTCAGCAGGCACGTTCCGTCCACGGATGAAGTAGATCTTCACGCCGTCACGGAACTCCAGTGCAGGACCATCGAGCGAGTGCAGGCGCTCCTCCTCGACACGCACCCGAACCGGCATGCGGGAGAGGATGCACGCTTCCTCGAACTGGATGGCGTCGAAGATACCAGCCTGGAAGTACTCCTCCATCTTGCGAGCACCCTCGTTATCGGTCTCGCCAATCTCGTTGAAGTACTGGTAGTTCGCCACCCATCCGTAGTCGGAGGCTGAGCCGTAGTAGCAGAACCCGTGGAACTCCACCTTGTCGCGGGGGATGAGCTTGAAGCGCTCCTCCCAGCTCAGCTCGGGGCTGTAGCCAGCGATCTTCTGGAGATTGCCCAGGAATTCCTGGTTCAGCACGTTGGCGATACGCTGCGCCTGGACAGGCGAGTCAGCGATGTAGTGCGGAGGAGGCGTCAGCCCGATGAAGGAGTACAGCCACTGGGAGGCTGCGATCATCTTCTCGGGATCATCTGCCGTGGTGCCATTCAGCAGGTAGTCGGTGAAGCGCTTCTTGACGCGCTCCATGATCTCTTTTTTCTGCTCTTCGGAGAGCGCAGGCTTTTTCTTAGTTGCCATGGTATGTTTGGTTTGTTTGTGACAAAAAAAATCCCGGAAGAACGCCATACGAAGCCGGGTCTTTTCTGCTGTGGTCTACGTAAACCGCCTTGTGATCAGCAAGGTTTTACAGCCGTATATTGTTCGCTGTGGAAGCGGGAGTCGAACCCGCGTCTACTTACCTCAGTAAGGCGTTACCGTCTACGCTATTCCACAAACCATCCTATGCCGCGGAAGGCTGGAGGATCTTAGGCGCTACTAGTCCATGGACTGGCGCCATACGTTTTCGAAGGGGTCATACGCCTGATCGATACCCAGGGCATAAACACCGGGAGCGATACGGCACTCCTTGGTGTGGTCAGCGGAGCTGATGTTGGCGTTGGTACGGTACGTCTCATCAGAGAGCTGGCTCTGGTGCATGTGCTGGTGGAAGGCACCATCGGAACCCACGGCAGCGAAACGCTGTCCATTGAGCTCAAACAGCTGCACATCACCCGTCAGGACATGCACGTGCCCCGAGGTCTCGCCAAAGGCGATGGGTTGGTTTTGGATAGGCTTGGCGCCGGCGGGAAGGCTATCGATCGAATAGCCCTGTACATCACCGCCATGAAAATTGAACTTTCCGTTCGGTTGCATAAACATGTTTTTTGATGTTAAGAATTCTGTGATACAAATCTAAGGAATTTTCTACGAATTGTAGTGTTAAGGCTTGGTTAAAGGCTTGCGCTCCTCCGGGAATATTACTGCCCACAAAAGGAACAGGGTGACCACCGCGATGGTGATCACCACAGAGCAGAGCGCTATGCCGAGGTAGACGGGTAGGTTATTCATATTCCGCCTCCAACTCTTCGAACTCAGCGAGCTCGTATACCTCAACGTCTACGCCAGCCACGGAGCTGTCGATGTCCTTGCCCTGGGCAATAGCCCGCTGCGCCATGTCCAGCGCCAGCGAGAGCTGTTCGGGTGTGCCCTCACCCCTGATGGTGATCGAAATGTGCCTCATCGGTTTGGTTTTTGGTGTGAAGAATCTGCTCCAGGTTGGAGATCATCGTCTCCCGTGCCTTGATCCGGTACTGGTTGTGCCCAATGACCTTGCGTGGGAGCCCAGCTATGATACTGAGCTCCTCGATGTCCTCCCGCAGGTCAGTTATCAGTGAGCGGATCTTGCGCCTGGATAATGCGTGTGGGTTCATGCGTGCGTTTTTTAGCGTTCATGGAATCAGCGAGCCGCTGGAAGCCAGCGTCAACCTCGCCAGTGTCTTGGGAACTGCGGATGGAACGTATGTGCCTCTGCCACCTGTTGTAGTGCTCAGGACACTCGGGGTTCCAGTCGCGGGGGAGGGTTGTTTTCATGCGTTAGTTTTTACCATTCTGTTTGCATAGTCGGTTGCGCACCTCAGCGTACAGAAATACCCGTAGCCAGTGTAGCGCCACCTGCCTGTTTGGTGTGACCAGTCCTTGGGGTTGCTGCTGCCTGTCATCTCGGCTTCCTTGGAGATTTGCCTGGGCTTGCCACATCCTGCGCAGACTGGTCTTTCGGATTCGGGAGGAATTTCCTCGCTATGCCAAAACGGCTTCCTGTTGTCGATAACCTTTGTCATACGTGTGTGTTTTTGGTTCGTAGCTGCCCGGGAATCGAACCCGGGTGCAACCATTCAGCTAAAGTCCCTCTACCAGAAGTTCCGCTTCCTCAACGAGCTTCTCGAGGTGCTGGGCACACTCAAGCGCACCGCTGATCGTGTTCGGGTACGGGATCGAGAACATGACACCCGTATCCGGATCATGGCTGTACACATCCAGCGCCATGTTGTTATGCGATACGGTACGATGGTCTGTTCTGGCATACGGTTTCCCGTAGATGTACAGTTGCCGATGGATAGCGTTGATCTTATGCTCGCGTTGTACCGCGACGATCCTCTCTACAATACCAGAACCGGGGCTCTTCTTCTCTACCAGCGCAGCCGCAGCCTCAGCGAGCGCCTTCTCAGCGGGATTGCTGGTGAGCGCCTGACCATTGCGCACGGAGACCATGCGGGTCATGGAGTCGGAATAGGTAATGTCAACGATGGTGTCGATGCCCTGCCTTACGATAATTGTGATCATATGCGTGTGTTTTAGTGGTGAGAACCCAGGTGCAGTCATGAACTGCGGCAGCCTACGCTGGCCCGGGTTGGTGCTCTAGTTGAGCCCGAAGAGAACGCGATAGCTGCTTGAGGCGAGCTCCGTGGCTACCAGCCTGATGTCCAGCCCCGGCTCCCAGCGGATCAGGTTGATCTCGGATGGCTTAAGGTACTGGGTGCGCCTGCCGTTGATGTAGACTTCGAATACCCTTCTTGTGGGCTTCGGGGAGAACACCTTCGAGGGTCTGCCCTTCGTTTTTGTTACCATGTGTATGTGTTTTTGGTTTACGAATGCGATAAAAACGATGGGGGTGCGAGGGGTGTGGAATAAGCCACTTGCTCCACACTCATTACATCTGTCCCGTAGGCAGATGGAGGCTCCCTTTCCGCGCACCTTTTACACCTTTGTACTTCAGGTGTCCATCGATCTGGGATTACCCAAATGTAATACAAGATTTGTTAATAATTCCTAAAATTTGTAGAGTTTCAGGGTTTTTTAATACCGCCAGAGTAGTAAATCTGGAACCTGAGCGCCTCAACTGCGGTTCGCTTCCTGTCGGAGCTATATGGATAGCACCCTTCGTATGTCGCTTCGTACCGCGTTGAGAATACGTTGCGCTTAAACCTGTGGCTGTACTCGCAGTACACCCTTTTGGCTACGCGAATACCATCCTTTGTGAAGGATATGGTCTCTTCTATGAGTGTTTTCATGTATGCGTGTTTTGTTGTGAAAAATAGGAACCGGCACCCGTAGCGAGCGGGGATGATTCTCTCTGCCGGTTCGGGGGTTAGTCCAGTAATTCAACCTCGAAGATGTGCACCTCGAAATCGTCTTTGTTGTACGAGTCTGTCTCATCGTATTCGTACCAGTCAGCCAGGTACTTGTCGAGCGTTTCCCCGCGCTTGGGCTTGCGGAACCCGTAATCATCATCTGACACAATCTCAGAAAATTCCTTGAGCGCGGTTTTGCTCGTCTTGCAGACAATGGGCTCGTATTCTGATGCCAACCCGCAGAATAACTGCGTAATTACGTAGACTTTCATATGTGTGTATTTAATTGTGAGGAATAGAGCCGTGGCAGGTATCGAGCCTGCCCGAGTCCATGACGGCTAGTTGATGAGTTCAATCTTTTCTACGGTGACAAACGGGTGGTCATCTTCGCCATATGCCCATCCGATTTCTTTGTGGAACTGCTCTGTTGTGATTCCTAGCGTTGTATAGTCTATCTCGTCGCCTACATTTACGCCAACAAGAAGCCTGTCTTCGACACGGAACGATGGGAAGAACTTGTAGTTCGATGCATCCCTGTAGAACAGGTGAACCACCGCAATACTGTTAGACTGTTGCTTGTTCATGTGTATGTGTTTTTGGTGAATAATAGCGCCATCTTACCATCGAAGGTCACGCCTGTAGCGGATGGCAGGGGGATTAGATGGAAAATATAACTTGCGAGGAATGATTAAAGAAAACAACATCCCCGATTTTGTATTTTGATCCATCTTCGCAATACGTTATCTGGAACGCGTACCCAACATCATCCACGTAAAGAAGAATTGCTTTCTTTTTGCGTGTGTCGCTGGGGAATAGATTAACCTCTGTGCCAATAAAGTCTTCGGTTTGGGCAAATGTTTTTTGCGCCATGGTGTGTGTTTTTGGTGAATAATAGTAGCTAGGACAGGAATCGAACCTGTATTCGTGCTTAGCCCCTGCTTCTGTATGCCTACTGACAGGGGAGAACCGGGATGCCTCCCGTGCGTCTACCGTTGCGCCACCTAGCTATGTGGGAGTTAGTACTCCCGTGATTCGTGGATGCGGGTGACGTAGTCTGCCCACACCTCGTTTTCGTCCTGAAGTTTGTAGCGGTTCATGGTTTACTGTTTAGATTGGTAATTGAATGTTGTTGTACAGATACTCCTTCTCGTTGAGCCTGCGGATGAGATCATTGACCTGACGAAGCTGCCAGTACAGAGCCATCAACCTGTCTTGGTTGGGAGTTTTTTTGCTCTCTTCCTTACGGATGTCGTTCATGATACGCTTGCGATCTTCGGATGCATTGTATGCCATATGTGTGTGTTTTTAGATGAGAACAGGGCAGCGGAGTCGAACCGCTGCGAGTTCCAAACCCTGTTTAGTTTGCCATCGATAGGATCATATCGAAGACACCGTTGTCGATGTCAGCACCAGTGCCCACGTACTTGGATTCGAGCCGTGCATTCTCGCGCTTCGGCACAGGCATCTTGTGGCTGGTGTAGTGCGTCACGCCACTGAACAGTCCCCACAGGGTGTCACCCTTCTGCGAGGTTTCGGTGGCGATGCTCGATGCCATCTCCATGGCGCGGTTCTTGGCGTATCCGGATACCTTGTCATCGACAGGCTGGGTGATATCCACGCCAGTGACGTGCTTCACAACCCGAGCGATGTTGTTCTTGTTGACAGGCACATTGGACAGGCGGATGAACTGCTCGAAGATGGTCTTCTCAGCCTCCTTGATGCCCTCGATCTCCATGATGGCACGCTCTACCACATCACGGATGGATGCGGTATGGCGAGCGGAGTTCTGCAAGGCACCCTTGGCCATGGCGAAGGTATTTTTGCAGCATACGGTGAAGTTGACTTCTCCCCACTTGAGCGAGGTGGTGCCATCATGCCCGTTGATGCCAGTCACATATCCCTTCACCGTGGTGCGGTTCTTGCCCAGGTCTTTGATCTCGGTATGGGTATCCAGCTGGATATAGACCTTGCCCCCGCCATTGAACATACCACCGGAGTGGATGCCATAGCCAGTATTCTTGCTGATCCTGTAGAGGAGTTCAGCGAGTTCTGAATTCTGGTAGGGTTCGTATCCCTGCTTGCAGGTGGTGAACGCCTTGCGGGTGTCCTGTCGCACGACTGCGAAGAAATCGGTTGGCGTGCCATCCGGCAGGTTCAGGGATTCCTTGGCTACGTCCCAGCGTAATCCGAACTTGTCGAGCATCTCTGCTACGGGTTCGATGGATGCCTCATTTTTGACGTTGAGACCTGAGAATGCGGAATTGATCATTTCATGAACTTGCATAGTGTGTGTGTTTTAATATGAAAGATGGGAACTGGGAGCGGAATCGAACCGCTCCTGCATCCAATCAGTTCTTGCTGAATATTTCGTCAGCGATGGCTGCTACATACAGTGCCAAGGGAACTGCGGCAGCAACCATAAGGGAATGATCATTCAGCACAATCCCTGCGCTGAATGCAGCCATGCTAAGGAAGAACATGGCGGCGAGATAATAGTAGTACTTCATGTCTGTGTGTTTGGTGTGTTGCTTACTCTGCATTTCACAGGCTTGTAACTGTCACCTTTCGGCTGGCTGCATTACGCAACGAGCGCACCATCGCTGGTACGCTCTGTGTGCGTCACTTGAAAACACACACACACATGATTTATGCTATCGGACTGACAGCCCATTGATGGGTAAGTTGCCTTCGCTATACGCAGGTCTTCTCAGTTCTGCTGCGCCAAGATCAGTTACCTATGTGCTGGTGGGATGTGATCCGCTAGATGCATCACCGTAGTCTGCGACACCACGGTCAAGGTTGTTTATATGCCTTGGTGACCTTACCAAGGGTATCCTCTCCGATACCAACCAGCCTCTGCTGGTGCCAGTCTGTCAATCGACAGTCTGTGTGTCAGGGGAGGAGTGGTGAACCATTCATTCCCGATGACCCCACGAAGATACGGTGGCGCATATGCTAATTCCTAATTTATTTTTGGATCAGCGGGGTGTGATCAGCGCAAATGCTTGATGGACAAGGGATTGGGGAAATAAAATAGCGTAAAAGTACGCGATTGGAGAACTGCGGCATCTTGCGGGAGATTAAACCGCGCGCGTGCGGGAGTGTGCGCGTGTGTGCGCGCATGGGTGGGTGGGAGTGGCCAGGTGTTCAGTTACTGAACGGTGTTCAGTGAGTTTGCTAAACGTTTAGCAAAAACTAACAACTGTTAGTCTGGAATGACAAGTTGGCAGTGGTTGTTAACATTTCCCTAACAAATTGTCAGTCGCCAACAAACATGAGAATAAATCGCCATATGATGGGGCAGGAAGCACAGAAATCGAGTATCAAATCCACAATTCATTGATTATCAACGGGCAGCGACTAATCGATCATTAAAACCCGCGCCTCCGCGCGCACCCACCCGGTTCAAGATTCGCGTTTCCCATTCGAGATTGACCCCACCCCATTTATATATATAACCCCACTGTCCCAATCACACAGCACCCCTTCTACCCAAGTACCCATTTTCCTCACGCTCACACACGCATCCAGGTGCCGAATTCCGCCTGCAGCTACCAGGATCTCGACTGGCGCAGATTAACCCTGGCGCCACGGAAAACATGCTCCATTCTGCGGATGGTGTCTCTAAACAGCGGAGTCACGCAATATAATTTCCGTTTCGGGTACCTCGGATCCTTCACAGTTGACTGCACAACCCAGCCTCTTGTCGCATATTCTGTCAATAATTGCGACAGCGTATGGTAGGCGTGTGAGCTTTCCACCTGCTCGAGCATCTTCATGATTGTCTTGACGGAGAAGAACCCCTTGCGGTAGTCCAGGAAGGAGAGGGAGTACATTACCGCCAGCTCGCGGTTATCCAGGGGGTATTCGGCGTGTCTTTCGTTCCAGGTCTTCATCGCCTTCTTGCCCAGGAGGTACCGCTTGATGTTGCGGTGATCGTCTTTATATTCTGTGTATGGCTTTTTTGCCATCGATGATGTATTTACTTTCTAAATACGAGCGAGTTGAAGCGTGGCACCATCCGGTTTCGAGGACAATGAAATGCATAACATACTTGCCTCCAAGCAGCGGGCACTCCATCTTATTCCTTAACCCGGTAATCATTAATTTCTTCATGCGAATTGTAGCGGGAGACTTCCCAGATGTCGTTAACGAATCCATTGTAGAAGTAATAAAGAATTTCGGGAGTGGAGCGGTTGACTCGCCAACCGAACGGGTCAGCGGTTTTTGGCAGGGTTAATTTCTTCATACGCCTTTATTTCTGATACGTGCCTTATTGCGAAAGCTATTTCCATGTACCGCAGCAGTTCCCAACACCAGTCTTCTTCGTTTTCGACACCCAGCGGCGTGTCGCTAAAGAACTTTACTACCCGCTTCATAACTCGCATGCATTTTCTGCAGCATCCTTGGCGCGAGAGCAGATGTTCCAAATAGGAGCCACAAGATACCTGGAGTACGGAACCGTGCCAACCTTGAGCCAGATACGGTCAGATCTGATTATTTTCATAACTCGCATTCATTTTGCGCAGCCATCTTCAGGCGCATGCCGATAAGCCACAGGTTTGCGTTGAGATAAGTTAGATACCCAACCACCCCCATTCGGCTAATTATTATGGGATACTTTAGTTCAACAGATTTCATTCTCCGCGTATTTAGCAGCCTCGATCGAAGCCGTGTGTGAAATCATTAGCCTTAATAGGAGCGAAACATGTGTCCCTGGTTGGAACCGGCGCTTGAAGGTTTCAAGTATGTATCCGCTACAGTTCTTCATCATGATCAGCTAAGTGTCTTAACCAATAAACTGCGTCATCTACAAACTGGGTGTCGCCTACTACCCAGAAATCCACTCCGTCAGAAAGGGATAGGCTCGTATTGAGCAATAGCTTGTATCTACAGTTCTTCATTTCAAAAACAGATTACGGGTATATACGTATGCCTCATCAGCAATGTGCAGCACAAGCCGTTCAAGGGGTTTAAAATCCTTGTCTGGCATAATGTGAATAACAGTCGGATGATTAACCTGCTTCATACCGCCACCCCCACCTGGATTGTCGTTTAATTCGAACCCCAAGCGCACCAAGCTGCCTGAAAAACGCCGGCGTAGTATCACGGCACCTCATCCTCTCGCGCAGCGCGCTATATGGAATTTCTTTCATACTTCTGTCATTGTCCTTGCGGTGTATACAATTCTCGTGGCCATGATGTCTAAACCGATGAACCCAAGGCGATAAACATCCTCGAAGTGTGCTTGTATATTACGATACGGTATCTGCTTCATTCCCAGTCACTCCTTGGTATTCGTGAATTATAGCGCAGCCTGATGGCGAGGTCCCACAGGTCAGAAAGATCCAGCATAAGGTACGGAGCTCCCGATCCAAGAACATTTTCGGTGCATATCCTGCAGATTCTTCTCATATATACTCCGTTTGCGCTTCACCCACAGCAGTCCACCTGGCAACTGCGGCAAATGAGAAATAATGCTCCAGTGGCCAGTTCCATCCTGGAGTACCGGGGAATCTGTCTATAAGGATGTATTCATACATGTGCTTCATAACCCATGATTTTCTTTGTTCCGGGTAGCGAGCTCCGCCTGTCTGACTAAGTCTATCTGCAGCACCCAATTAAAATCCTCCGGGAGACACTCATCGAGTGTGTTCATTGGCGTATAGAACTGGTGTATCTTTACTAGTTTCATTCTCCAAACATTTTTTCGCAGTAATCCCAGCACTGATCACAAGCCGAGTGGTCATGCGTAATTTCATCTAACGCCAAGATAATCTTTTCTTCTAGCCCCCGAATAAGGTGGTATCGCCGAAAATAAATCTGCTTCATTTCTCCCGTAGTTTTCTTTTAGCAACCATCCGCCAGGAGCTTTCATGTGGCCCCAAGAGCATATCAAAAAATGCATCGCGCAGGAGAAGCCCGACTATGGGCTTATTGATATCCTCAACCCTGTTCCAAATATCGTAGTTCCCTATCAGCTTCATCTTATTTTATTTAACATGATCGAAAAATACCTTACACGCAGCCACATCTCAACTCCGCCAGTTATCCTTGGCATTATGCCGATAGCCCAATCCAACCTGGTTTCTATCGCCGCTGACGTGATCTCAACGCGCTTCATGTGTTAGCTATTAAAAAGCACGTCTCACGTACACGCGTTTCCTCGTCTATGGAGTACATAGCCTCGATATCAGGGAGTGAGTATGGAGGTGGGGCAAGGCGGCTGAAAAAAGCCATACCAGAGCTATGTGCGGTAACTCTTTTCATATCATTGTTTTACATGCCTTCCTGGCAGTGTTTTCCTGCATACCCCAGTATTCAACCATACCATCCCACGGGAATTCTTCGATATTCGAATTCGAGAAGACGAAACAGAATAAACGCTGGATTTCTGTGTATCCATTTACCTTTCTCATATCATCGAATTATACAGGTTCCTGACAAGAATCTCCAGGCCAATACCAAACTCGAGCCCCAATGGGAGGGCAACGTGGTAAAGATTCACTTCTATGGCGATGGTGTGGGACACCCTCATTGCTACCTTATGCGGGACTTTTTTCATACCGGTATCCTTTTGATGTTACGCCAGGTATTTACCTTGGCGGTGAAGTAGTCCCAGCACTCGGAGTTCGGTTCCACGGAGAACCCGTTGGCGTTGCGTATATCCACGATGGAGCCATCTTCGAGGTAGATGGTGTAGTCCACGGTGAACTTCTTGTCGCTGCCGGGGAACCCGTAGGTCCTGCCTGTCTTTCGTATTTCCGTTATATTACTCATAGTAGTTTTTGTATTTCAGTGCCATATTGGTTGCCTGTAGGAATGGCAAGGAACCTGCGGTATGCAACGCCGGGGGAACCATATCCTGGTCTGCTCCTGATGCGGAATATTTCAAAAAAATCAACCTCCTTCATTGTTCCATATTTTTCGGATGATGTAGCCCTCCACGTCGGAGAAAGCCGAGTCGCCAGTTAGTCGCCTGATCTCCAGCAAGACATTGTCCCAGATTTTCAGTCTCGGCAGGTGTGGCGCCTCGATATCGAGTCTCGCCTTAGACATCAAACTCGCGCTCAATCGCTTCATTAAAAGGCATTCTATATTGTTCCGAAACCGGGGTAAACCCGAATACTATTTCTATCGTCATGACGCATTCCAAATGCCACAGATGAAACGCTCCATTAATGCCACGTATATCCACCTGCCTCATAACTGCCTCATTATATCTCCCTGATACCAGTTCCCGCCAAGTACGCCAAATAGGTGGGTAATTCCCGGGTCCATATAGGTTGTGCTCGCTTTTTCTCTCACCGTGTACGATGTCCAGAAATCGAGTTCTTTCATACCTCAACCGAATTACGCGCCAGGTTCCATGCTAAGCTATGGATGAACATGGGCAGCGGGAGAAATACATGCTGCGCGGGGTAATACATCCACAGCAACTCTTTTGCATTATACATTGATACCTGCCTCATCTATATCGTGTTATATGTTAACCCCCAGGCGATATTGTACACGTCCCTGGCGATGCTTATGTCTATCGGCTTCGCGATGGCGTAGTACATGCTGGTAAAAACCCTGTACGATGTATCTTGGGCCAGTGTCTTCATATCATTCCCTCCATTATCCCATCGTATCTAAATCCAGTTAAAATGAAAGGTATCCCAGCCAGGGGACTCTTCCACTCGAACCGGATATCTTTTTCTATGCCATAGAGTATTCTCCCTCTCGCCAGCGTCATTCCTGGTTTCTTGTTCATAGCATCTTCATTATTTCTTTCCAGTATTCATCGGGCCACGGGATTTCGATAAGAAGGAAGCGGGTAACGTAAGTCGTTGCGAACGTATTCTCCATCTTATCGTTAAAGTCTATCCTGCAGTTATTCATAGCGCCTCCATTATTGCGTCAGTAAAAGTGCCTGTGCTGATGTAGGCGGGACGAATGCTTTTAAACCAAATCCGGTTCCTGATTTTCAGTTCATGTGAACAGTGCGCCATGGATCCAAGTGGAGATAATTGCAAAAACAGCCTCTTCATGAATCCCACTCCTCCTCTTTGCCGAAGATCCAGTTGACAAGCTCGAGCGCCACATAAAAAACAGCCACCAGAGCGCCAATGGCGAAAATAAAAATCACAATGCCCACAATAGTCAGCAGCACAGCATAGAGCAGAGTTATTGGCTCATCCGGGAACATAGCATATCCTAGAGCGGTTCCTAAAATATACCCCAGGAACAGTATTGCCCCGGCGATAATGATTGCGACGAGTTTGTACATGGGATAAAGCTACGGAAAGGATAGGAATCCTACAAAATGTAGATGTTAAACAAAAGCAAAAACCCCGGGGATGCCGGGGTCTCGCCAGGATTCTGTGGGGTTCTTAGTCAGCCAGTGCTCCTCCATCCGCCTGGGAGTCAGGGGTTGTTTCGGGCTCGGGCTGGGGTTCGGGTGTTGATTCCGGTACAGTCGTCTCCAGGTCAGCGATCACCGCGTCGATCCGTGCCAGTACGTCGGATACCACCTCGTTACCCACGGCGTTCTGCAGCCGGTTCTGGAGATCGATTTTTGCCGCCTCCAGTTCCGCGATGTACCTGTCCTGGGTTTCGAGGAGCTCCTGGATCTGTGCCTGCTCCTGGTCCAGCCTCTCTTGAAGCTGGCTAATTTTGTCTTTAAGTTCTTGTGCGCCTGCCATAATAGATTGATTTTGAATGATTTGATACACGGATGCCCCTCCCAGCAGTGATAGTAATATGACCTGGTAGATCTCCATGTGTTTGATTTTCAGCCCAAAACTAGGATGGCGCCAGATAAACCGGGGTTATAACGGGGGGAGCTGGGCAGGCTGCCGCTGTTTTTTTGTAGGATTCAAAAACAATTTGTAGTATTGCACTTTCATGGGGTTCTTTCCGGATATCTTCCCCCGCCTTGAATCAGTCATAAGAGGCAAAAAGCAATCCACGGTTTGACCGCATATGCGTTATCTCAAAAGTGCCAGCAATGCCGAGCCTGCAACTGGTGACCAGGATATCCCGAAAGGGAGGAACGAGATAGCCAACCCCGGTGGGAACTTGGGAGGAAGAGTCAGGTACCGTGTGTCATGTAGTGCTGCTGAAGTATTGCACGCATGAGTGTCAGGAAGATCTTTGTACTGTTAGCGTATGTTCTTGTGGTAGTGGTACTGCGGTAGCGGTACTGGTACTACGGCAGTGGAACACAGAGGCACGCCTCGGTTTAGCACTGCGCTTGTTCGGTGATTTAACGCTGCGGTACAGGGGTATCCTGGGATGAATGGCCAGAGATATGTCCTGAACTGAACAAAACAGATACTATGGCATACTACGCAGCAAAAGCATGGGACCTCATCGAGAACGAGGGACTTGCCCGGGGGAAGAAGAGCACGAAGACACAGAAGAAGCTCAACGCGCAGAAGAGGAAGGAGTATTCCCGGTCCAAGAAAGAGAGGAAGATTGATTTGCAGTGGGGGGTATCGGTATGACCAGACCTATGGCCCCTACTCCAAGGTGAAGAAGTAACCCTCACCACCGCTGTTTTAGCCTCCCGCACTTTACGTGGCCTTGAATTTTGCACAATGGCCACGACATCGAAGATTTTACCCGCGACGCATAACATCCAGATAAAGCGGGGTGACACCTGGGATAAGCCCTACGTGTTCGTCCGCAAGTCGGATGGTACGCCTATTGACCTCAGCGCCGCCACGGTGCTGATCCAGGTCAGGCGCCGCAGCGGGGCAACTCCCGATATCTCCATGACCGGTTCGCCTGATATCACGATCTCTGGCGCCGGCAACGAAACCGTCAACGTATTCAAGACCATCGACATCCCCGCAGGGAAGTACTACTGGGACCTCCAGGTGACATTCTCATCTGGCGCCATCAGGACCTTCCTTGGCGGATCCTTTGATGTGGTGGATGATATCTCCAGGGCATGAGTGATCCCGTAGTCATACAGATAGACGATGGGGATGATGTCCTGGTCCAGGTCACCGATGACCCGATTGAGGTCAGTGTGCCCGATGACGGTGGTGTCACCGTGATAATCCCCGACACACCCGCAAACCCCGCAATAATCGTAAGTGAAACCGAGCCGCCTAACCCAGCGCTCAATACTGTTTGGATAAAATTCGTATAAAAATGAAAGAAAAAGCAAAGATCGTTGATAGTGTAAGCGCTGGGCTGACTGCCGCAGCTTCCCTGGAGGCTTCAGAGAAAGCTCCCAGTTTCCGCTACCAGGTGGAGTGCCGCGACGCGGAAGGAAACCTGAAGTGGACCGAGGACATCGAGAACCTGGTGACCACGGTGGGCAAGACCGACATCATCGATAAGTACTTCAAGGGCTCTGCCTACACCGCGGCGTTCTACTGCGGTCTCAAGGGCACCGGATCCGCTGCCGTGGGTGACACCCTAGCCTCGCACGCCGGCTGGTCAGAGGTAACGCCGTACGCCGGCAACCGTCCCGCGATCACCTTCGGAACGACTACCGGTGGCTCCAACACAGCTAACGCTGTTGCCTTCACGATCAACGCCACCCAGACCGTGGCGGGTGCGTTTATCTGCACGGTGAACACGGGCACCTCCGGTACCCTGTACTCGGCTGGCGATTTCTCTGCCTCCCGCAGCGTGATCCCCGGCGACACCCTGAACGTGACCCTCACCGTAAGCGCAAGCTAGTTTGGCACAAGCCATCAAGACCGTCGAGTTTCCGTTTGCTTCGTTGCTTACCACGCTGGCTACAAACACGGCTTTGGGTACCGCAACGGAACACACCTTTAGTGCCGTAACCGTAGGTCTACCGGAGAGCAGTAAGACCATGCGAAGCGTCTATTTGGAGGTCACGCATGATATGTGTACCACAACTACGGCAAGGCGCTTGGACGGCGTGCGTATCGGTGTGCAGATAGATGCCGTGGCCTTTGATGACGGCACCGATCTTACCGGTACCGGAATAGCACAAACCGGAGACCCGTATAGTCATAGCATGACCCGTGATGTTACCTCGTATTTCGTCACGAACTATACCGGGACGTCTCATACCGTAGGCGTCAGGGTTCGTTTCGAGCATGACGTAGCCGATGTGGTTCAGAACATCCAGTGCAAGCTGTTTGTTACCTATGAGTACGATGACACCAGCGCCACCCAGGTAAAGACCGTAAAGATACCACTCGAAGGCGTAACCAGCTTTCTTGGGACAACGGCTAACACAAATATCCGGGGTAGTTCCGGCGCAGCGCAGATACCAAACCTTGACACCTTCCTGCCGGAAACATCAAAGACCTATCGGCAGATATGGTTCGAGATCGAGGCCACAAGTGGCGGCGCAGCCGTGACCGACTTCAATATGAACGTGGCCATTGATTCCGGTAGTAATGCGAGGTCAACTATTGAAGGAGGACTAAACGGATCACACAGGTACTACGACATCTGGGTTCAGAACAGCATGACCACGAACGCCACCCATGATTTCCAGGCGTGGAGTTCTCTGGCGAACCGTTTCCAGAACTGCTACATCATCCTGCACGTAACCTATGAGTTCGCTTCCAGCAGTACAACGCTGATAAACTCTATTCAGGTACCTATAAATTCAAACGGCGGTTACGTTGGCGCAACAGCAATAGGAGATCGTGACTTTTTTGAAACCGAACTTTGGATAGAGGAACCAACAACAATAACTATTGCGCAGAGCGCAGTTGTTTGTCGTTTCAACGTAAACGGTACCATAACGCTCAATATTGAGTGTATTGGTTCTGGGTCTGCCGGTGGAGATCAAGGCACCACTACGGCGGCTTATACGGTCACGACACTAACACACTCTGGCTCTCGTAGCGTCTGCCACCGTATTGATATTGCGCATGGGGGTACCGCTATCACGCTTGGCAGGGGATTGAATAAACTGCGTATAGGCGTTTATGCCGATACCGCTGGCGGTACGTGTAATGTATCCGGGTATTGGTATCTGAACTACACAAGCGGGAAATCTTCTAAGGGTATTGGTGCGCATAACTGCACAACCAGGTGGATGATAAATGATGGGTATGCTTCCGCCATTGCGGGTACGTCCACAAGGGAGATCGCCACGACAAATCAGAAAACGCCTAACATCCCGCAGACAAACTATTTCCTGAACGCGGTTTCCTATTATATAACAGCACACGGCACAAGTAACGGGTGGACGAGGCTTACCGCAGAAGTTGTATCAGGTGAATCTAAAGCAGATGGATGGGAGAACGTTGGGACATATATGCAGCAGAACCATGGCGAGTTCGGGTGGCATACCTATGTGGTTCCAGCGATTGGCTTATTCAAGAAAAACCCTAGCGATACCATCATGGGGTACATGGACATCGAAACCGCAAGGAAGTACAGGCATTACGGTTCAATTACCCAGCACGTTTCCACGGTGCTTGTCATGACTATGCACGCCATTACGTTTACCGTGGATGGGCAGATAACGTCATCCAATGGCGGTAACGTGGATATTACTGCGGTGGATTCCGTAAGGGGCATCAAGGTGGGTTCCACATCCAGGACCGGCAATGGGTCATATTCCATCACGGTTTACGACAACGTGAACAACCACTACGCCGAAGCCTATGAATCCGCAACGTATTTGGGACGGAGCGCAAACGGAACGCCAAATGGTAGTGCATAATGGCATACGCAGATATACAGTTACGGGATAACGGGACACCTACATTTGACA
>JACCDR012499908.1_pt1 | contig 76564 bp, 94 predicted proteins | sample 7446431 | NCBI WGS metagenome assembly JACCDR01 (sample SAMN15323443, study PRJNA562643) | freshwater metagenome | isolation source: river surface water | place: USA:Blue River Watershed | collected 2017-08-17
CCTGGTTTGTAGATATGAACAATATGTTCAGACGTGAGATATGGAATGGTATTTTTCAATTAGGTACTAATCCTTCTTACAATAACATCAACAAAGCAGTAACTGAAGCAAAACGTAAATTCAATGAGGCCGGTGCTGTTCCGTTAGATGAGAGTACTATGGCTCTTGAAGAAGCCAAAAACATATACAATAGTAAGATTGCCGGTAAGTACTTTGATGTGCTCATGGATACACATTATCCAAGCATACGGTTCAATCGCAAAAAAGGAGAATATAAGTACAGCATTACTCATACTAAAAATAATGGTGCTTTTGAACGCGATTCTGTTTCTCACTTAGATGAGAATATGAATGAGATGATCAAAACTCTCTTATTTAACACTCCTATCATTGAGAAGACTTCTGAAGGATATCGTTCTACAGGAAAGTTTCTTAACAAGACACATGTCAATGAATTAATCCGATTATACAAAGGAACTACTACTGCGCCGGAAGCTGAAGGAAAACTTTCAAAGGCTGTAACAGCAAATTTGAATTCTGTTTACATGCACTTGTTTTCTCCTAATTCTTACATACTTGATGGACAAGAGAAACATTCTTTAAGTGCTCTGTCAGATAATAAGCAGATCTTTGACATGCTTACTGCTTTTCATCACTTTATGAGAAGTGGTGCTATTTACAACATAGCTTATATTAATACTGATAGTAATAAGTTCAATACTCCCGGTGTATCTACAATGCCTAACAATGCAAAAGAGGTTACACTGGAAGGTATTAAATCTGCATCAGTAAAAATGAAAGTCAATGTTGATAAAGAAAGTGTTATTGTCAACAATAAAATTTATAGCCGGAAGGGTAACTACACAGCTGAACAGACAGTAGAGATGCTCAGGGTAATCGGTATGACTAACGTAGATCTTAAGATTGTTCAGAACTACGTAGCTAACCAAATCATTGAGAATCCTTTAATGACTTCCCAAGGAGCACTGAATAATTTATTCACCGGTTTGTTTGTTCCGATCGCTGAGAAAGTTTACAATGATCCTGAAAGCATTGAAAAATTCTATAACAAGACATTTGAAACACTAAGTAAGAGTATTGCTGATATCCATGGTATCTCTGACAACGCAACTGTATTAAAAGGAGATGGTAAGAGAGTAGCAACTGTAAGAAAGACTGCTCCTATCTTTGACCTGGATGATATGATTGAACGTGCTAAGAAAACACCTGATTCTGTCAACAGTGATAATCTGCTTACTAAACTTTATAAAGTAGAGAATTTCTACACCCGGGACTCTATTGTAACCAATCAGGGTAAGCTTAACGAGAGTGTTAAAGTCAATGATGATTTCATGATAGATGAGATTGTTGAAATTGACATGATCTGGGGATTTGCCAATCAATTGAAAACCAGCATTGAAAAGAAAGAGAATCCTAAAGCTTCTCTCCCAATGTTTGTATATGCTGACTCCAGTAAAGACATGTTCCCGGTAATCACCAGTACAAAGAGCTGGTTCCGTCCAAGTGATGAAATTTTGAAGGATCTTTATGGATCAAGGAGATCTTATTATACTAAACTTGAACAACAATTATTAAAGAACTGGGCACCTGTACTTGAACAAGCAGGAGTATTTCCTCCTTCTACTGCAGCTCAGTTATACGCAGTGCTTAATTCAAAGAATATTCTTTTTGATGATATTGCCAATCAGATTGGATTTCATGATCTGATGGTTGTAAAAGGACCTAATGGTCAGGCATTAATTAAACCAAGGCTGGTACAGGATATCGAGTTCTATAAAGGAAATAACGAACTGGCTTTCAAAGCTAAAATTGATGCTCAATACGCTGACTTTTCGAATAAGATTAAAACAGAATTCTTTGATTATTCAGGAGATTCATTGTTTAAAAAACTCGATGATGTTACCAATGGAGATGGTGAATCATATGCTAAAGCATTCTATTATAACTGGCTTGCTTTCTCTACTGAAGCTAACCTGCTGATGAATGGATCTACCTTCCAGTATGATGATAAAAATAAGTGGAAGAATGGTATAGAAAATCCTGTAGAGACTGAGAGTGCAGAGTATATTGCAACGACCAAACGTGCAAAGTCTCAGATATCCGACCGCACAAAATATGTATTCCGGGATCCTAACTGGGAAAGCATGTATGCCATAGCTCGCAGAGATGGAACAGTAACTCCAAGACTTCTTTATGAAGGTGCTAAACTTGGAAGAAATGCGATTGTAGCCCGGGTATATGATGTAAAAGCAGATGTATTGAATATGGTTACCGGTAGACTTGATCCTCAGAAAACTCTTGACGGCGCAACTATTGTAACCGGATTAACCAGGTTCTTCCAGAGAGCATCCATGGGTGGTGCTTTTGGTACTCTGGCACCTGCAGCCTCTAAAAATATTACTCAAACCAATGATCCTGTTACAGGAGTTAAAGGTTTTGTAAAGAATGCTGAATTCGAAATTACTCCTGAGTATTTATTGAAAGGTACAGATGCTTTACGTGCCATACATGACAGCATGCTTGATAGTGTGAAGTTTCCGGATGGAACTTCAGCTCTTGATATATTCATTGGTATTGTAGGTGGAAGTAAAGGAGCTTTAAATTATGAAAATATTACTCCGGAATCTTACAATCAGTTGGGTGAGCAAATGGTGAAGATGGGAGTTCAGGATTATTACATACAGGAACTTATTGTCAGCAGTTCTCAAAAGACTGGTGGTGGTAAATACAATTTAATTGTTCCTGGTGCAGAAGGATATGTGTATGATGTAGTAGACATTGAAGGTAAGGGTACACAGCTTGATGCCTCTAAGGATCCTCTTTCTGGTGATCTTGAAGTTAGAGTTGGTAGCCAGATGCCAGGTGCAATTGGCATAGGATGGAAGAATCCTGAAATGTTAATGGACTTATTTGGAGCTATTGCTTCAGTAACCAAGTCAGTAAATGACTTTGTTAAATCAATGAAGCCTGAGGCTTTCAGACAATTTATAAATGAGAAAGTAGTAAAATCTCTTTCTACCCGTGGAGGATTTGTTTACTCTTCCCGTATAGGTAAGGAGAAGGATATCTCTTATGATGATCGCGCACTGACCAGCTCATTTGTCAGTCAAATCAATAGCTTCCTTACTGAGGAAGGTATCGCTTACACTTTTGATGGTGGACAATATGTTCTTTATCCAAGCCATGGATTAATCAACGTATATGAATTAGCAGATGGCTCAGTAGTAACCCGTGATCAGGTTAAAGGACGTCCTATTGTCAAAGCCAGGGATTTACAATATATTCCTCCACGTAAGATTGTAGATGGAAAACCTGTAACAGCAAATGATTTATTCGCTCAAGGAATGACTCCTGAACAGGTGGATGCTGAATTGCAAAAAGAAGGATGGATTGGTGGTGAAGCTGAAATCATACTTCCTGCTGAAATGAAAAATAAGTGGATGCTTGATGAAGCAATTAAATCCGGATTAAGCATCGGTGAACTTGATATTGAATACTTCCGTAAGCAACTGCAGACTTTCCACTCAAAAGAAACTCTTGAGAATAAGAATTCTGAGAAGTGGATTAAAGAGCAAGCAAGATTAATGTATGAGTCTTTCATGAATGAGAGACGTTATGGTATCCTGAGCCGTATTCCTACAACCGGTATGCATTCAGCAATGAAGACCCGGATTGTCGGATTTATGAACGACATGCAGAACTCAGTACTGGTTCCTAATGAAATTTATCATGTACAGGGAGCTGACCAGGATATTGATAAAGGTAACTATTCAGTAATGAGAGAAATTTACTCTGCTCTGGAAAAGAAAGGAGTAATTAAAAAAGCTAACCGTGAGAAACTTAAGTTCCTTGCCGGTATCATTCCTATTGCTGATGAAAACAACAATATCCCGGCTGAAATTCAACAATACATTTCCGATCGTAAAATTGTTCTCAGCAAAGAGGAAGCAGATGCTGTAAGAAGAATTGCTATTGAGAATAAAGTTCTCAACCTGATGCAGGCGCTTGTATCTGATGCCAAGAATACAGCTATTGCTATGTATCCTGTAAACGATACAATGAAACCATGGCAGGACATCAGAGATGCTAAAAACAACAAAGTAGCATTCAGAAGAGATGATTACTTCTCTTATGTAAAAATGCATGAATTGAACCTGGCCGGTGGTAAATCACTGACCGGTGTATTTGCCAATGCATTAAAGGGATACCAGTTGTTATTCATGGCTGATAAGTTAACCGGATCTAAATATCTCATTGACGAGAAGTCAGAGGATGACAATGTTATGAAGTCATTCCGCCTGGCAGGTATGGTTAACGCTACTGTTGATAATGGTAATGAACAGATTACCGGATCCATGGGTATTGATAAAACCAATGGTTCGCTGGTGGCTTATTTACTGATGGCCGGATATAACGAGCAACAGATAGATAAATTTCTGACTGATAATGCTCCGATGATTGCCAGAATGAGACGTCACTCACGTTACGATAGTACTAAAGCATTTAATGAATCTCACATTGATGATCCTGAATTCAAAAAAATATACAACCGGTCTGTAGAATTCAGTGTATTTGCAAGGTCAATTGTAAACAGAGATCTTCCAAATGATAAGTTTGACATGTTCTCTTATAAGAACTGGATTGAACAATTCATGAGGAGAGCTTATAAGCGTGCTCAGAAAGAAGGAAATAAAGCGGTACCTACTGAATTTGATTTGATCCGCTTCCTGCAGAGTGATGCCAATGATAAAACCAAATATGCTGAAAATCATATTAAAGCATATGAGACCATGGTTGATCCTGTAAATGGTAATCATCATTTCAACATGTTAAAGGTGTTCAAATCAATTCCTCATATCAATGAATATATGAACCTGTTTGCTACTTCTTATATGAAGCAACAGCAGGAATTGAAAGTACTTTCTAAGGTAAATGACCTTATGAAAGAAATGACCAACCTTACTAACTCATACATTAATGACCTTGGTGAAGTCAGCTCACAACCTGTACGCATGACAACTACACTGTACAATAAAGTACATGACTTCATCTATGGTACAGCAATTGACGACTTCCTTAAAGAGAATAATAAGTTTGCCGGTGTATCCGAGAAGATCAATACCCCTGCAGGACGTGTGGAGTTTGTTAAGAATGTCAATAAGGAATTCGATGAAATGAGGATTAAATATCCTGAGAATGGGTTTATTACCCGCCTGGTGAAAGAGCGCGTTCTTAAAGATACTGATGAAAAAGCCGGAAAACGCAGTAAACAAATCGGTACTATTGATGAGGTGATTCGTACCTATGACGCCTTCTCATTGACTGATGAAGCCAAATCTGAGATGATTGCCGGTAATAACCTGCTTGATCCTAAGACTGGTACTCGTCTGGCATTATACTCACTGATTACTACCCGGGATCGTGGTGGACGTGGTTCTATGGCAGAATTTGTTGACTATGGAATCAAGCAACAGTTCAATAACTTCCTTAGAACCAAGTATGTCGCACCTGATATTTCCGCACAGGAAGTATATGACCAGATTCAGAGAGAAGCTGGTAAGAAGTTTTCTAAGAAAGAAAATGATACAGGTGTACGGGTGAATTACATTGAAGAATCTGCAGTAGCTATTCCTTATGAGATCATTGAAGGTGAAGTTAGCATGGCTAAAAAACCTATCAAAAAGACTGTTATCAAGGAAGACAAACTATTCAGCTTACCCAACGTATCTGTGAATTCTAACATATCCTTTCAGGAAGATCAATCAGTAGGTTATAAAGAAAGAACAATAAAGAATGCATCTGCAGATGCTACTATTGCATTAGCTATAAACTTTACAAGTGCAGGTGAAATATTAACAAAAAATTCTGTTCAACAACAAGGTAAAAAGTACATTGCCATTGATGCTAATAAGTTAGAAGTTACTAAAGAAAGAATTGATGGAATAGTTGAAAAACTGAATTCTGTTAATGCTAAAACTCTTAACATAGCAGGAAATGGAATATACACTATGAAAGGCAAGTACACCCAAAATCAAGTTGACAAGTTTACTTATGATTTACTCAAAGCAGTTGTAGAATCTCCAAATCTTAAAAACAAGATAGAATCTATTAGAACAGGTGGTCAAACAGGATTTGATGAAGCCGGTGCTAAAGCAGGTGTTAAACTCAGTATTCCGACCACAATATTAGCCCCTAAAGGATGGAAATTCAGAAATGAGAAAGGTATTGACATTTCCAGTGAAGAATCTTTCAAAAGCAGATTTTCTACTTCTACTCAAAAAGAAGCATCACCAGCTAAGAAAACTCCTCAAAATTTAGGAATTTTGGATAATCGTGGAAAAGAGTTACTTACTAAGATACTGGTGAATAAAGATAATTCCCTTAGTGCACAGGAAATAAGGTCAGCTCTTGATGAAGACACATATTCTATGGCTGACACTATCACTGATATAGATAGTAGTTCCAGGGTTGATGATACTATCTTTAATCTCTTCAACCAGGATAAAACTTTGACAGGGAAGGATAAACTCGATGCTTTCAAATTAATTAACGAATACACTAAGAATCGGGATCTTACACCTAAGCAGGAGACAGACGATCGTAAAAAGATTTGTTATATAGGAGTTCCTTTTTAAATAATAAAGCATGGCCCTTCCATTTTGTCCTGATGAAAAAGACGAGAACTACAAGAAGCTTAAGGGACTATTAGGTGAAGATGGTGCTTTCCGGATGACCTATAAAATGGTTGAAAAGGAAGGTATTGATCGTCAGGTAGTATATACTGAAGCTCTTTCTCGTATTGATGTAAAGAACTTTCCTATAAGCAACCGGAAGGGTTTACTTGTTACTCCTACTTTTGACGAGAGAAATGAAGAATATTATATTAAAGGAGATCTTAAATTAAGACGTGTATCTCGCCAGCTTGATCTGGACCCCAAGACCAAATATAACTTTGCATCTGCAGGTGAAGAATTTGCTGATACCGGTACCGTTGTGCATGAATTAGCATCTTTGATTGCTAATGGTGGATCCGATGCCAACATAGAAGAATTCATTAAAGAGAAAGGTCTTCCTAAAATGCTGGTGCCACAGCTCAGGAACTTTGTAAAAGGTCTTGAGAAGAAAGGTACTATAGTATCTGAGGCTTTCCTCGTAGATATCACAGTAGAAAATGCTCCTCTCGGGGGAAGTGCTGATATTATCCTACTTCGTCATGATGGTGGTATAGAATTATATGATTTCAAGACTGTAAGCTGGACGGCTCAGAAAAGACGTACTGCTAAGAATAACCCTAACTTCAGACTCTGGGATCCTACACATGCGTCTGACAACTACAAAGCCAGACGATATACCACCCAGCTTGAGTATTATGCCAGGATGATTGAAAATACCATTGGCATTCCTGTAAAGGATAAGTTCATTGTTCCAATCGAACTTGAATTCGAGAATGATGACACCAAAGGTAAAATGAACACCGCTGTGTTAATTGGTGAAGGCGCTAACAATTCTGAGAATGTAGAGAAATACATGTATGTAGAGGAAGCACGCTCTACTGTAGCTAACTTCTATGGTGATCGCCAGAAGGACGTAGTGTATCCGGAAGTGGCTGATGATAAAAACTCCCAGACTTTTATAAATGAATTAATTGGTAATGTTGAAGGTGCTACAATAGACTTTGAAAAAGCAGCTGCTGCAACAGAACGTAGCAGAGACGGTAAAAAATTCAGAGCAGGAGATCGTTGGATAGAATTTACCGGAACTACAGAATCTGAAAAAATTCAGCAAATTATTCGTGATTACATAGCACCTACTACTCACAGCAAGAAGAATCTTGAATTAAGTATTGTTAATTATCTTAAGAATGGAGATACTACTTTTTTTGATCAGATTCCTCATGCTTCTGAAGATTTGAAAGTAGTACTTGCACCATTTTTGAATAAACCAGGAACTCAGGTTTATGCGCTTAATAAAGTAAAAGGTTTTGAGCAGAAAGTAAACTGGATTGTAGTTCAGAATACCCAGACAGATACTTTTAACCTGCTGTATATTGGTAATGAAAAGCTGAATGAAGGACTCAATAACATGTCTGCCAGCAAACCATTACTTGGTAAATTTGTTGACTGGGTTGATGGTATTGTTAACTTCAAATCAACTTTAAGAAATCGTTACCGGGATGCAAAATCCCTGGAGGCTGCTATGATTACCATGAAGCTCAAGCAGTCAAATCCTAAGTATAATTTCGATGTTGTAGGAATATACTCTATTAATGACAATGCTCCGGGCTTTCAATTAGTATCTCTCAAGGATAGCTTTGAAACTCTCAAAGCAATGAATGATCATCCTAAAACAAAAGATCTCATCCCTGATGATTATAAGAAGATACTGGCAGATCCTGTTTTAAGTAATCACTCTAATTATGGACAGGATTTCGTTCGTATGATGCTTCATCATATTGATACTGCTGAAGAGGAAAAGAAATTTAAACTCCGTAAGAGTATTACCGATTACATAGGATCTGGTGATCTGAAGTATAAGGACATGCTTCTTAAAGAAGTGAAGAATGAAATTGCCAATAAGAAAATCATTGGTGAAGAAAACCTTGCTGCCAGCAATGAGAAAGCATATGAACTCCGCCTTCTTTCAGGAATGTTGTTTCAGCTGGAAAATATTGATTTGGACTTAAATCCAATCAGTGCAATTTCAAACTATGCACGCATACCTGGCAACGTAGACAATGAGTTGATTAACCGGGTAAACAGTTTATTGCATACTGCAATTAACAAGCTTGCTAATGATTTCATGGGTAAATATAAGACTCCTTTTGCCAAGCATCAGGATGCTATATTCAAAGAGAAATCAGATTTATTATCCATGCTTAGAGATTATACTCTTGGTGATACTGAGAGAAATTATGATGATCTCATGGTTAAACAGGAAGTCAGTGTTTATGACCAGGATGGTACTTTCAAAGGAAAGAAGTTTATTTCCCGTATGGAGTTTGTATCTGAAGGTTCCAGTGAATTTGCCAGTCTTACAAAAAATCAGCAGGAATTTATACGTTTCATAAATAAGCAAATTAAAGACGTCACTGAAGAATTAGGCATCAAGTGGAAAGAAGGAGCACTTCCTTTAGTTCATGGTAGTGTTTACTCGGGATTGGTTAATGCTTTGAGAACTGGTGACAAATCAGCTTATAAGAACATTCTTAATAAAATGATGCAGGATGTTGAAGACAACTTTGCATCAAATGATAAAGTACATGAAACCCGCTTGAGTAACTTCTTCCGTTCCCAGGAGATGAATAGTGATAGTGATGAAAGTCGTCTTGATCTTCTTGGAATTCACAAGGATGGAAGTCTGAACCTGGAAGCATATAATCGGTGGACTCAGAATGTCGAAGTCATGATGGATGTCTTCATGATTCAGGCATTAAAAGCAAAACATTTCACAGATGTTGCTGCTAATATAAAAGCAATGAATTACCTGTTCCGTTGGTCAAAGACAAACCTGATGCAGGATCGTCTTGGATGGAACATCAAGTTCTCTGAGTGGCAGTACGAAGCCATGATTAATAATCGGGATATAGATGCTGGTACATTGAAGAATAAACTGGTACGCACTATTCAGAAAGGTGTATCTATGGCTGTTTTAGGTTTCAACCCTAAGTCAGCTTTCATGCAGCACCTGGGTATGAGTCTTACTTTCTATTCACGCGCTGCAGCCAACACTTTCTTAAGGAATGAAGACTTCGATCTGGCCAGCTCAATCAAAGCAACTTCAATCATCAAAGGTGCTGTTCTTACAAAAGCAGGTATGATGCCTGGCAAAACTTTTGATAAGATTAACAAACTCATGGAGCGCTACAGAATGTTTGACCAGGATTTATCATCATTCCTGAATGGTCTGCATCGTAATGGTGACAAGAGTTTATTCACTTCTAAGAAGGCATTTGCCTTTATGCGTGCAGCTGACTGGAATGCCAAAGCTAAATACCTGGTTGCCCAGATGATTAAAGATGGTACCTGGGATGCTTTCTCTCTGAATGAAGATGGAGATCTTGAATACAATGAATTAAAGGATGATCGTTTCAGAACAATGCCTGCAGATCAGGCCAGAGCATTAAAAAAATACCTGTTGGAGGCTCAAAACGATGATACTGAAATTCTTAAAGAACCATACTCAGATGACATGATGAATTCACTTCGCTTTAAAGCGAACATGATGTATGGCGGTATGGACCGTGAGGTACGGGTAGGTGCTAACTTCCTTGCAGAAGGTAAGCTCTTTACTTCGATGAAGAACTGGGTGTTCTCCCGCACTGATGCTTATACCATGGGTAAGCAAAACCGGAACATCTTCTACGGTAAAATAAGCTATGAGAAAGATGCCAATGGAGAGCTTTATGGTGTATGGACTGGTGAACCTGTAGAGGGTAGATTGTTCAGTCTTCTTGCTGCATGGAAGTATATGCAGAATAAAATGACCAAAAAAGATCAAAAACCTCTTACTGAAATACAAAAGAAAAATATTACTTATTTCGTTGGAGATAGTATTATGATTATGGCAGCTGGACTTGCTGCCAGTGCACTTACAGCGCTCGGTGATGACGATGATGAAACCCAGCTTGATGAATATTCAGCCAAGTTGTTAAGAATGGCAATTGGTGATCTTACTGTAATGTATGATCTGGCTACATTAGATCCTTTCTTCTGGACACCCGTTACGCTGAAATACGCAAACAAGCAGATTGAAAATGGAATAGCTGTAGCAACCGGTGAATCTGATATTGATCGGCTAACTAATAATTTACCATTTGCAGCTCAGTATAAACAATTTGAATATATGGTAGACAGTGAAAATTAAAACACACAGATATGGCATTAGAACTTAAAAATAAATACCAGGTTAGCATTGATGCAACCAAGATAGTTGTAACTGACATAACAGGAGCTTATGCTGCTACTACTAATGAGGGAGGATGGGGAGCACCTAATCCCGAGCTTGATACCATGTGTGTATTTGCGGTAGTTATTCGAAAGGATTCTGCCGGCGACCAGCAGATGGTACCACTGACAAACCAGTTTGTTCAGGATCCTACTGCCTTAAATACCAAAGAAACAGCCTTTGAATTTACTCATCTTAACGATGGTGTAATTGAAGTAACTGTAGGCGCTTTACGCGCATCTGACGGAGACAATGCAGTTGGTACTGCTTATTTAAGCGGTGGTGTTGTAGCTCTCGGAGACTACTTTTATTATAATGGAAGTGTGTGGTTTGCAAATCCTGCTCCAGATCCTGGTGATCCAACAATCCAGGAAGTAACAGATTACTCTGTGTTACTTGAGAATACCGATATTATCGACCAGGTAATTTGTTATGACATTGCTTTTCCACGCCTGGCAATTGAAAAACAAAAACTTTATAAGAAGTACCGGGTTGCCCGGGAAACTAAGTGTGAGAACCCTATTCCTCTTTGGGATGAATTACTTAACTTGTCACAAGATCTTCAAGGTGCTTCTTATGCATACTATTCTACCTTGAAGATTGAGGCCCAGGATCAGATAGAATCTCTTATTGATAAATATCAACTGACTGACCAATGAGTTGCGGAAATCAGAATGGTAATATGATCCCGGTGCTGCCGGTAGACTGGAATGGTACAGGTAAAGAAGTTGTCATCATTGAAGGAACACACATCAATGTTGAAGATCTTTCAGATGCTAATACCTATCGTTTCAGAGTTTCTCATGTAGAATATGTTGCTTTAACAGCTGATCTTACTCTTGTTGCAAAATCTGCAGGAGTAATTAAAACATCACCTGTTTTAAAAGGAACAACTATTGACAGAATTGAATTAGCATTTGCTTATAATAAGACAATTACCGCTCAGACTCTGGTAAACACCGGTGGACTTACTCCTCCTGTATTGCTTCCTGCAGATACAGATTATAATTATGATCCTGTAGCTGTCACCAGTAATATCACATTCACACTTACAGGAAATGATGGTGAAGGTCAGACTGGTTCGATTGCTTCAGACAATGAAAGTATCAGTTTTGGAAATATAATGTACCTTGGAAAGGGTCCTTCGAAAATAGGAGCGCTTGCTTCCGGTATGGAAGCATTCATTGAATCTCTTGCGACCAGTACAATTAAGACTGCCAGAGCACATACTTATTACGCTACCGGAGGTGCCAACGAACATCATTTTGTAGCATATCCCAAGGCATGGGGTGAAGCTACGTTCACCAAAGGTATTTTCAGTGGTGGATATGTAAGACTAAAAAATGTAGGTGGAACAATGGAAGTAGATGGTACTCCTGAGACAGATGTAGCATTTACCAATACTGCCTCTTTTTCTGAGAACTATTACATCTATCAGTCACTTTATGATAATCAAAATGACGCGGTAACTCCGTTTGTAATATCATGAGTTTAGAAGGAAAAATTCAAATTCAAGCTGATATTGTCCCTACCAACGACAATGAAAGAATGGCTGTTACTGACGTCAAATACGTCAAAGGAGCGCCTATTTTAGCACAGTCGATAGCAGGACTTATTGCTCAACATCCAAACAGACTTAAGCTTGGTAATCAGGCTACAGTTTATGGTTATCCTAACCCTGGTGTAGTAACGGACTTCAGACTTGTTGTTGAACCAAGTACACTTGTTGACTCGAATGGTGATTCCATTATCAATATTGACAATTTTGATATTTACTGGATCGTTCAGTCTTCTACACAAACCGCTTCCACACGCGTATATCAGTATGCGCCGGACGGTCCTGGAGGTGGTGCACCGCTGTATCCGTACGAAGACAATCCTGCAGCTGAAGTAAACTGGAAAAATACCCGGGATGACTCTGCCGGTCATAAATGGCTACGTTTCAGAGATGATGATGTTGATGCTAATGATGATGGAATATTCGATAACTGGTCGGTTCCAATTAGCTTTTCAACTCCATATGCTACAGGAGACTACATTGAAAATCGCTTTAAGCGCCAGATAGTAAGTACATCGGTAATAAGCGTTCCTGCTTCAATGACCAATGATAAATATTATATCGTTGAATCAGGACAGGTACAGATTGATGGAGATCTTACTCTTGCTGAAATAGGGTATTATGGCACGGACACTACTGCAGTAATGTATATTGGCCGGACATTCAAGAAGGTAGCCGGACTGACTTATACATTCCTGAATTCTGGTACAGTTACCGAAACATTAAAAGCTCCACCGCGCACAATAAGTGGTGTTCCAAATAACGAACCTGCAGGATGGACAGATTCGATTCCTGGGGGCACCGATCAATTGTGGCAAATTACCGGTCAGAAGAGTGTTTATGGTCAGTTAAAAAGTGACTGGACGCTGTCCAAAATCAATGAAAATCCGGATTATGTCAGGTATTCAAATAATGCCTCTCCCCATCCGGATACGATTGTAGGTATCAATGATCCGGCAACTACCGGTTCGGCCGGTGATTTAGCTTTGATTGCTGAAGGATGGGTATCGGTGTATGCCGGCCAGGACTTTATGGCAACCAGGTCGGATGATCCCGGGGCACCTCTTTATACACCGTGGCTGGTTCAGAAGATTAATGAAGAATCAGGTGAATATGTAGACCATGTTTATAAGCTATTCAGCATTAACCTGGATGCAGATTCCGTGCTTATTGTAGCACCAACTCTCCGGGATCCAACCCAGGAAGGATGGTCTGATGTCCCTCTTCCGGAGACTGATACCACCATCAATTATGAATCAACCGCACGTAAATTCTACAATGGTGAGCTTAAGACTTCCTGGAGTAAACCGATTCCTTATACAGGAAAGGATACTTTCAATGATGTAATTGCTGCCACCCCGGGAGATAATTTCAAATATGATTCCCAGGGTAATGTTGAGCCTGCCGGAGGTATCACTCTTCAGGCAAACTTATATAAAGGTCTTAGTAAGTTATGGGAAAACACAGATGTAAGTATTACATATGCATGGAAAAAGGTATATGATAATGGTGCTATTGTTGATGTATCCCCTACTTCAAATCCTGCAGATCCTTTTTATACTCTTGGAGCAGCATTACCAATTCGTGCAAACCAGCGTGTAGTTGTTAAAGCAGATGGTGTTACAGGACTTGCTGTATTTCGCTGTACACAAACAGTGACTTTTGCAACAGGAGATCCTCTCGTTTTTGAAGAGGAAATCTCACTTTTAGATGTAAGTGATGGTATTGATGCCAAGGCATTAGCGGTAACTGCAGATGCACCAATCGCTGTATTTGATACTGTAAACCTGGTATTCTCTCCTGTTACCATGGTATTGAGAACTTATGTCTCAAACCTGGTGGCGCCAACAATTAATTACTTCCGGAGAGATGGCGGTGTATGGACTAAACTTACAGGAGCACTGCCGACCGGTTATGGTCAAACAGGAAGTGTATTAACAATCAATCTTTCTGCTCTTCCAAAGAGTAATTTATTTGGTGAAACCGGCAACAGTGAAGAGAAACTTTTCGCTGCATCAACACATGCTACAGATCCTGACTCTGCAGATTATGATACCACATTCTCTGATTACATTACTATTTCAAAACTTGGTTCAGCAAACGTAGGATCTCCAGGAGAAAATGCTGTATTGGCTGTATTGGATAATGAAGCACACACTGTTGTTCTTGATACTGTTACAGGAATTCCTCAGGCAGGTGAGGTAGCAAAAGCTACCAGTAAGATCTCTGTATATGACGGAACAACGAAATTAAATTACAATACTGCACAGTACACTGTGACAGTTGACAATACTACTCAGTTTGTAGTAACTAACCCCGGTACCGGTGACGCCGTTGTATCGCTGGTTAATGCTACCTGGGTAAATGGCATTCGTAGTTATGTTGGTACTCTTACCATCACCTACGGTGCCATAGTATTAACCAAGAAGTTTTCTCTTTCATCCACCATGGATGCACCAGGAGCAATCATTCTTGATATTGATTCTGATAAAGGGTTTGTCTTTACTCCTCAGGATAAAACAGACAAAATCTTTACTGCAGTTCTTTATGAAAACGGAGAGCCAATGGCTCTTCCGAATGCAGCTTATACTTTCAGATGGACTAAGAATAATGTTGCCGGTTCTACCAGTACAACAAATTTTGTTGACACTATTACGCGTGCACAGATCTTAAGTTACTCTGAGGTAACCGTAGATGTATTTAAAGATGCAAATCCTACACCATATCGTTCCCGTACGGTATATGTATCGGATGTCAATGACGGCCGATCTTACCGCGCATGGACAGATAATGCGACAAAACCTACTGCCAGCCAGGATTTAACTGCTCAGGATCCTACCGATGGTGGCATCTGGCCGGTAACTGTATCCGGAGTAATATGGAGGCTTCCTACTGACGCACATTGGGCAACCAACGTACCTACATTTGCACAGGATGCTGAAGAGAATGCCGGTGTATTTACCTGGGGACCTGTTTATCAGCTGAAAGGTGAACAAGGTGATCAAGGTCCTAATGGTGACTTTCTGCATCCTTTATATAAAGCTGAAGACCCGGGTCCTCCTGCATTCGGCGTGAACGGAAATACGTCCACTCTTGCCCAAATGAAAGCTGTAGGATGGACATCTCTTCTTCCTGGCTCAGGAATTATATGGAAAACCGATCGTCTGTGGAACGGTGAAGGAGTAACTTTTGACGTCAATGGTGATCCATCAACAGCTCCAAGCGGAGCAATCTGGTCTGCTGCAGTACGTATCAGTGGTAAGGATGGTGCAACTGGCTCTACTGGTGCAACAGGTCCTCAGGGGCCTGCCGGCCCAACAGGGCCACAAGGACCAACCGGACCTGCTGGTTCACCAGTAGTATTTGGATCTGCTGCTATGATTTATTACAAGAAACTAAATAGTATTCTTGTTGAAGGATCTGGAAATGTGTGGAACAATGGTGCAAATGGTAATAGTTGGGCTGATTCAAGTACTTACAGTGAATCAACATCCTGGACTAATACTACAGGTTATGATGTATATGTGAGAGTAGATGGTGAAGCTGCAGCTTATAATTCATCTCTTGATGGTTCTGCAAAATTTGAATTAAAGCTCCAAATAGGTGCTGGTGTTCCCCAGCTTGAGGTTGACTTTAAAAGATATTCTGCAAATATTCTTCCTAATATTTTTAAAGCAAGCGATTATATTCTTGTACCAAATGGAGCAGGATTAACAGTAACAACTACTATCAGAGCAATATTGAATGCTCCGAATTATTTGTGGCAACGATGTGGAATTAAAATTGTGATATTAGCATGACAATACACGACTACATAGCAGAATTTCTCAAAGATGCACAATATCGTGTAGGGAAACTTACTGCTGAAATAGATGCTCTCTCTGATGATGGAGGGTATCTCTATGATACCAAGAAAGAACATCGTCTTTGGCTTACAACCTTCATGGATATTCTTTATGAAGGACGTTGGTTGATTTTAGATGGATACAATCATGTTCAGTATGTGGATACTCCAACTGAAGACTTCTGGACTGAAAGAGAAATCATCCAGGAGATTCAGTATTTACGGTACCATACCAACATGAACGAAGTACCCTATATAAATTTTACTGGCCACTACCCCCAGATAGTGTCAACTATCACTGGTTCCAGTCAGTCGGGTAGTGGATTTCCTGCTGGGTTACCTGGAGATATGTTGTTTTACAATTTATCAGGAGGTGTGTATGCTGATTCTGTTGATTCAACAGGAGGTATGTATGAGAATGAGACCATTGATTCTTACTTTACAGGAAGAACATGAAAAGATTAATAAGGTATTTTCAATCTCCCGCGTTCACTGAAGCAGACTGGATCTTAAGGGATCCTGTCCTGAAAAGAGGTGAAATTGCATATACCATGGAAGGTGGTGTTGTAACCCGGGCTAAAGTTGGACCTGGATTGTGGAGCACATTGTCTTATATTGGTGATAGTACGTATGATTATACTGACGTCGTAACTAATCCAATCGGAGATGCAAATGGTACATTAACTGGAGAAACAGCAACTGAAATATTAAATAAGATGCTGAATCCTTATCAGGTACCTGTTGTATCTGCTCTTGGAAACAATGCAGGCGGAACATATCAGACTGCTATTATTAAGCAAATAGGTGAGGTTCTTGCGGGACCGGTATTGATTAACTTCGTACTTAGTAATCCTGGTAATTTATCAGGAGCAAACCCTATTGTGGTTTCTTCAGGAGTATTTCAGAACGATGGTAATTTTCCAAATACATTACCAATAGCACTTACTCTTGCTTCACCACTCAACCCGACATCACCAACCAGTATTAACATCAACGTAAGTGTTATTCATACCAATGGTACGACTACACCAGTAACAACTACAATCAGCTTCTTTCCTAAGATTTTATGGAAGAGTTCACTTACTTCTGATAAGAATAGCTTAACTGGTTTTACAAGCTGGTCCTCATTGATCACTGACGACTACGAATCAGATTATGATTTTGGAGGATCCGGATACAGCTGGCTTGCAATACCATCATCCCTGGTGCCTACAGGACTTGTTTTCTCAGATGTAACAAATCCTGATTCACCGGCAAATTATGAAATGGAAAGTCAAGGTACACTTAATATAAACAATGGTTTAACAACATATGAATATTCATTGTATCGGTCAACATATAACTTAATTTCTCCAACTACATTAAGAGTTAAATCATGAGCTGGAAATTATCTACAGAATTAGAACCCAACTACGATGGTGGTTTAATGCGTGCCAAATGGCTTCGTGGTGGTATGCGTTATGTGAAGACGAAATCTCAACGTAATGCCATTCCTAAGCTTTATCGTCATCTTGATGCGTTTGAATCAACATTATGTTTTGTAGAAGAAGATTCACAGGTATTTAAACTCATAAGCAACGCAACTGAAACAACCACTGATGCTGACTGGGAAGTAATAACTTTCGGAGCAATCAGTAATTTTAAGCCAATTGGCACATGGGATCCTAATAACATTGATCCTTATTTACAGGATACAGGAGCAGCCAATCTTAATGGTGACTTCTATTTTGTAATCAATACTCCTGTAGAGGAGGTGGTGAGTATTCCTGGACTTTTTGGTGATGTACCTGTTACAGTAGTAGACGGAAACATGATTGTTTCTGTTGGAGATAAATGGACTGTAGTTGCAAATAACCTCTCATGGGACAGCATTGATAAACCGCAGGTTATTACTGATTATGTAAATGGAATCGTAATACCACATACTCATTCTGCTTCAGATATAACTGATCTGGCTACCTATCTTACAGATTACCTGAAGAGAACAGATACTGCCGATCATACTATTGCGTTTAATAGTGTATCCGACAGTGCAATTATAGAGCTTGAATTTCTTAAGCAATGGTATTACACCAAAACAACTGTCGATAGTACTTTCCTGAAGAAGACAGGGGATTCAGGTGTACAGCTTTTTACGTTTGCCAATAACCAGGGAATTGACTCAGATCTTTCCGGAAGTACGGATGTACTGAACATAGGTACTACTAACGCCGATGTAATTAACATCGGCCGTGCGGGAGCTGTGGTGAACATTTTTGGTACTGTTAATTACGAAGAGCAGACCAACCTGGCGATCGAAAACAAACTGATCCTTTTAAATAATAATGGTGCTGCCGCCAGCGGTTCCAATTCAGGTTTTGAGATTGAGGAAAACAATATAATTACTGGTTATTTCATGACCAATGGTACCCGGGATGGGTATCTGATGAAAGCCGGTGGTTCTTTTGAAGGAGAATTGTCTCTTGATTTACTAACAGCCAACAGAAGCTATGAATTTCCGGATGTATCCGGTACTATTGCTTTAGCAGAATCAACTTTATCTACTTCACTTGATTCTGCTAAATTCTGGTTGGGTGATGGTACTAATACAGCGGTACAACGGTTACTCTCAGGTGATGCAACAATGAGTAATACTGGTGCTCTTACAATTGCATCTGATGCCATTACAACCGGCAAAATACTGAACACAGCAGTTACATATGCAAAGATTCAAAATGTCACTACAGATAAGATTTTAGGGCGTGATACAGCCGGCTCTGGTGTTGTTGAGGAAATAGGTGTTGGTGGTGGAATTGAATTTACCGGAAGCCTGGCGCTGCAGATTGCAGCCTTTACAGGAGACGTAACTAAAATAGCAGGTGGAACAGCATTAACCATTTCAAACAATGCAGTCACATACGCGAAAATTCAGAATGTTTCAGCAACGAATCGTCTACTCGGCCGGATCACTGGTGGTGCTGGTGTTGTCGAAGAGCTTACTGGAACTCAAGCAACAACTTTACTTAATGTTTTTACAGATTCTCTTCAAGGATTAACACCTGCATCCGGAGGAGGCACAAGTAACTTTCTGCGTGCAGATGGCAGCTGGGCCGCCCCGGGAGGATCCGGACATGCAATCTATAATGATAGTGGATTACTTTCTCAAAGAGCCAATTTAAGATTTCAAAGTGGATTAACACCGTCAGATGATGATCCGGATACTCTTGTTGAACTTGGTGGAAGCTTGCTTAAGGACACTTTAATTGATGGTAATTTTAAGTTCAATGTAGACAGTCAGAATTTTGGATTGTTCAGTTCAGCTCCTGATTTTAATGAAGGTGAGAAAATCATGTTCATGGGAGTATGTACTACTCCACCGGTAACACCTCCTACACAAGGAGTTTATATCTTTGTACAACTGATTAATTCAAATTATGAATTAAGAATAATGGATTCAGCAGGTAACATTAAAGGAATAAGCTAATGGGATTAAAAATAATTCAGAGCACTTCTGGTGAAGTAACTACTTCAGATGATACCTGGACAACCGTAGCATCTTATACAGTTTCATCAGACTGTTCAATAAGGATCAGTGAGATATTTGCCCTTGGCCGGGCAACTAATGGAACTGTTGGAGAGACAGCTTATGGTGAAGCGATGCATAGTGCTAAGCGGGTAGGTGGTGTACTTACTCTTATAAGGCAATTAATTTACATTATGACGTTCCTGAGCAAGTCTGATTCATCGCTTGCTTCGTGTGAACTTCAGATGGTTGTATCAGGAAATAATCTGCTTTTGCAGGTAAAAGGAATTGCAGCCAGGAATATTTCATGGTATGGCGGCTTTACAGTAACACTGAATTAATATGGCAGTAAGAGGCAGATTCAGAAGATTTTATGAATGTGATACTGAAGCCGAAAGGGAATTAACCTGGGGAGAAGATACATTGATCTATTGTGTAGATACTGACAAGTATTATAAGATTTACGCAGGAGATTATGTCGAAGTAGCTAAAGATGAACTATTTCTTACAGCGCCAATTTCACTCTTAAAAATCGCCATTAGTGGTGTTCCGGACGGAACTAAGTTTTTAAGGGATGACGGCAGCTGGGCTACAGTTTCAGGGTCAGGTTCCGGAGGTACAGATATAAGGAAGGTATTAATGTTAATGGGAGCATAATGGCTGAAACATACAAGACATTAGGACAATCTGCACCATCGGCCACAACTGCAACGATGTTGTACGCTGTCCCGGCCGCAGGAAGTACAGTATGTAGCAGTATTCTTGTATGTAACCGTGGACCTGGTTCAACAAAATTCAGAATATCTCTCAGAGTCGCTGGGGAAGCTGAAAATTCAAAGCAATATTTGTATTATGATGTGCCCATACCTGCTTATGATACCTTCATAGCAACTATCGGAATATCCATGGCTGAAACCGATGAACTATGGGTTTATGCAGAAGAGGCGAATTTAACATTCCAGGCATGGGGGGCTGAAGTCATATAATGGCACAGGGATTTACACAGAAGTCGGAAACTATTACGATAGAAGAAATGGCTGAAAGATTATCACAAAAGCTGGATTACGATGTCGATGGCAAACTCATTTACGCAGGAGAAGCTGTTCCGGGATCATCCGCTGCTTCAGCAGTATGGGCAATTAAAAAATTAATTTACGATGGGGACGATCAGCTTGTTGAAACGCTCTGGGCTGGTGGAAACTCTGAAAGGATAAACGTATGGAATAACAGAGCTTCACTTTCTTATTCTTAACTTTAACCTTAACAACAAAAAAACATGGCAATCGGAACAGATTTCGAAATTCAAAACGACAAAGACATCAGATATGTCGGTGCAGCTCACGGAGCAGCTGCTGCTGGATACTATACGGTGTTGGAATTCCACCGTTGGTTACAGGAGCTTGCAGAAGATGCTGCTGCAGTACCGGATGACTACATGAGTATTGTGTATGATACTCCATCAGATAAGTCATTCGATACGATCATTAACCTGATCAACGGGTATAACATTGATCAGACAGCGTCAGAACACTTATACAGTGGGTCCATTATACAAACCGGTGGTGATGACATCTGGGACGGTCTCCAGGTTATTGCCAACCAGGGAATGGACCTGCAGATTATTCAGAACGGTGCAGTAGTAACCAATGACTTCTGGAATTACAGTGTTAAAGGAACACATACCGGAGCAGCTAATGCTGCAGTATTAACAGATTCAACTGCATCATGGACTACTGATCAGTGGGTGGGATATTATATCAAAAACACCACTGATGGATCCTGGGGTGTCATCACAGCCAATACAGGAACTACTATTACAGCTACCCTGTATGGTGGAACTGATAATGACTGGGATGCTTCAGATGCTTACTCTATTGTAAGAGGATTGAACTTTAACGTAGCATCTGGTTATTCTCACCAGTTCATGTTGAAAGTAAGAACTGCAGGCGCAGACATTGATGGTAGAAGAATTCTTGGACAAACCCGGGTTTGGGGTAAAACTTATTCTGAATTCAGAATTGGTACCGGTACTTCCCGTGGTAACAACGTACTTGCGTTGCAGTATGTAGATGATCCAAATAACACTACTGCATGGTCTTCTATGATATCTTCTCCATTTACTACTATTTCCCTGACAACTGCAGGTTACAATGGTATAGATGTTGATAATGATACTGTGGATGAATTCTTCTATTCAGAGTGGAATAAAGGATCTGCAAGTATCAACCAGTTCTATGAATACCACAAGTATCTCACTCATTACTCAGCTACTGCTACCCTTTATGGATTTGCAGGTAGATTGGTCAGAGGTATCACTCATGAAGTTGTTATAGATGGTGGTTCCGGAACCTGGAGTGCACAGGAAGCCCTTACCTGGTCAGGTGGTACAGGTAGACTGTTTGCTGTAAACAACACAACTGCTACTTCAGCCACTAAAATGTGGATTCAGGTATTGACTGGTATTGCTCCTGTAGACAACGAGACTATTACCGGTGGTACTTCTGGTGCTACCAATACTGTAAACGTAACAGTAACTTCAAGAGCTACCTTTGCACCTTATTTAGGTTCATCTACCGGTAGTGCACTCTCTGGCGCCTATGGTTTTGGTGTTGAAGCCCTTGACTTATCAAGTAACGATAAGTTGGTTGACCTGGATAACGAAACCTTCTCTCCTCCAAACTTCGTTACCTTCTCAGTAAACGGTCTGGTGTCGACTGAAGATTCAGTATTGGTTGCTCCGCTTGGATACCGCTTTAATTATGATACTGAAGCCTCAGGTCCGTTTGTAATAGGTGAAACACTTACTTTTACATCTCCTGCCGGAACAGCAAAATTAGTTTCACTGAGAGACTTAGGAACAACCGGTGAGATGGTAATCAGTGAGCCTCTTACAGGAGCTGTTCCTGCGGATAACTCTACCATTTCAGGTGGAACATCTGGTGCAACAGCAACAGTTAATGGAACTCCTGTAAACTCTGTTAACGTAGGACAGCTTACTTCTAACGGATTAGTAAATGGTGCAGCAGTTACTTCAATTGTAGTGAATGAAACTATTCCTACTGACACACCTGCATCAGGAACAATCCGTATCCTGAGATCTAATGGTGTGTACACTAAGCATAGCTACAGTGCTTATTCAGGATCTACATTTACGATTGGTTCTACGGACTTCTCTACCAATACGATTCCTGATGATTCTAACATCTTTGTTAGTTACATTGATAAAGTAGCTGCTTCTTCTACAGAAAGCTTTACTTCTATCTTTTCAGCTACAAGGAACCTGTTTATCCGGGATAGAGATGGTGGTACTGCAGGTGACCTGAAACCAATCAAGACTTTTGAGACTTCAGGTACTCTGACCTCTTCAGGTGGATCAGTTACTGTAATCAGAACTAGTGATGAATAAGCCATGGCAGGAGTTATATTCTATTTTGAAGAAAATGATATTGATGTATTTTCAGGCAGAGAATTAGATATCTCTGCCTGGAACTACGCCATTAAAACGGCCGGTGATATCACCAAGGTAATCATTATCAATAAGACTAATCAGACTCTTACTTCATTTGATTCTGATCTGGAACAGTTTACAGTAGTCTCTTCAGAAAACGATTTGAATATTCCTGCTCAGGATGTTGTTGTTCAGGTAGCCTGTCCATGGAATCCTACTGAAAATGAAAGAGTATCTCTTTGGAATTTCGATCATAATGTAGACTGGTATTACTTTGGACCTGCTAATGGATGGACTAACCTTGAGGATTCAGATAAAGTAGTTTATATTCCTCAGAATGGTCAGGGGGCTATGCATGCAGTTCATATTGTAAGTGCATTGATGTTGCACAGGTATAAAGTAAAAAATAATCTGTAATGGCAGCAGCAGCAGTAACTTTTCTTGGAACGAAAGCTGTAAACGGTGAATCTACTACAACCTATGTAGGAGGTTCTCCTGCTTTAAACACTGATAACGTTCTTGAAGGATCCAACTCAGTTGGAGATAAGGTTTCTGCTACCACTATTACTACATATGCTACTGGTGCTGCTGTAACAGGTGAACCTTTCAATTTTTCTTCTGGTGGTGGTAATGATGGAGATCATATTTTTATGATCACTCAATTACAGGGATCAGTAGATACTCTGGCAAACGGTGGTGTGGGTATTGTTGTAGCAGACGATCTTGCAACTGATAGTGTGGGTACCTGGTATGTGGGTCCTAAAGCAGGTTATCTTGGAGGTTGGGTGTACTATGTAGTGGATCCTGCCCGGGCATTTGATACTGTTACGGCTGGTACGGCTTCATGGACAACAACCGGTAATCCAGCTCAGCTTTCAGGTGTAGATGGTCTGGGTGTTAGATGGAAAATCACTAACACCATCATGGGTGCTTCTGATAACTGCTTCCTGGATGTAATGTCTGTTGGAACTGGTTATCGGATAACTAATGGAGATGCTGGTTCAACTGAATGTAAGTTCTCAGACTTCTCCACTTATGAAGAAACTTCCACTAACCGCTATGGAGCATTAGAATCCAAGTCCGGAGTATTATTCCCATTATGTAAACTTCGCATAGGTGCTGCTTCCGGAGCTACAAATACTGAATTTATTGATTCTGGTTTCACTTTGATATGGCAGGATGCTCCTGTATCATCTACTTTCTATGAATTAGTAGCAGAAAAAGGTACCGGTACAACTGATATCACCATGTCCAACGGTACTTTAAAAGCCGCAGGTACTACTGAATTTAAACTTGATTTTGCCGGTGTAACCAGTGTAACTCTGACTAACTTAAACGTAGAACGTGCCCGTCTTGTTGATTTAGATGGTGCTTGTTCCTGGATAGGTGGACAGATTGGAACATCCGGAATGATAGAATTCTTTGGAACTACTACCTTTCAATCTATCAATATAATCAGTCCAACAGATGCAACTGCTCTGAAAATAACCAATAACACTTACATGAATAATGTGAGTGGATTATCGTTTACCAGAGGGACAACAACCAATCATGCAATTGAAATAACTGCTACCGGAACATACGACTTTGATGATATTCTATTTTCAGGATATGCCGGCACAGATGGTTCTACTGGTAACGAATGTGTTTATAATAACTCAGGTGGTGCTGTCACAATAAACGTCAATGGTGGTACTTCTCCGACAATCAGAAACAGTGCAGGATCTTCCACTACAGTAGTTGCAGGTACTGTCAATATTACCATAAATGTGAAGTCTGCAGCTACAGGCGCTAACCTGCAAAATGCCAGAGTATTCACAGAAACTGCAGATGGTACCGGACCATTTCCTTATAATGCTGCAATTACATCAATCACAAGATCAAGTTCTACAGCCACTGTAACTACTACAGCTGTACATGGATTAGCTACTAATGACAAGGTAGTAATCAGGGGAGCTAATGAAAATGAATATAACGGTATTCACCAGATAACTGTTACCGGTACAAGTACCTTTACCTATACCGTTTCAGGAACTCCTGCAACTCCGGCAACAGGAACTATTACTTATTCGTTTGTTCCTATTGAAGGTCTTACTGATTCTAATGGTAATGTAACAACTTCCCGTGTGTATGCATCAGCTCAGAACATAAAAGGTAATGTGAGAAAAGCTTCAGCTGCTCCATTTTATAAAAGTGCTGGTATTCTTGGGACAGTAAGTAACACAACTGGTTTTAGTTCAAACATTCAATTGATTAGCGATGATTAGTATTGACTGGGGAACCCGTATAATTTACATACCACAAAGCTACTGCACCTTCGTATCGGGTATTGTGTATGAGCTTGATGTGAATCAGTTGTTTCTTGATTTAAAGGACCATGAAGACTCTGAAGATGGTCAGATATATCCTGATATCCTGACAAATAACCCGGAAGCAACCTTATCAGGGGATACATTTGCGCGGGTTGTAAAAATTATAAACGGATACACAGTTACATTTGAAGATGTGGGTTCTCACTGGACAGTAAAATGTACCGGTGCAAACCACAACCTGGCAGACGTTACTAATTTTGATGCTGTCAATCTTATTGTCAATAACTCTGCTGGTTTGATCAGAAGTGATAATACTGATCAAATGGCTAAAGACATCCGGTTAATCAAAACACTCAACTTGCTTAAACTCTAATGCATGCAGGGATTTACCGAAGATACCCCCAGGGCCAGCGATTCCGTTCATGGTAAGAGCAAACTAAGTGTTGCCCCGGTAGACCCTTATAATCCTATTGCTGTCGGGGATAATGATCCCAGGTTATTACCATCTGTAATAGGAAACGTATCTTTCTTCACAGGCCAGGCATTTGCTGTATGGACAGGTTCAGGATTGATTTTTGATGTAGTCTGGCCAATCTATTATCTGAATGGAGTTCAGTACCCTGCAGGAACAGATCAGATTACCCTGGATCCTGCAGATCCTACAAATCCAAGATTCGATGCAATCATTGTAGATGCTACAGGTGCCAATAAAATCACCGGTACTCCTGCAGCTGATCCTTTACTACCAACAGCAGATCCGTTAACAGAACTGGTAATTACATATATCTCAGTATTAGCCAATGCTACTACACCTTCAGGAATAACTGAAGAAATGGTTTACAATGAGAATACCGAGTGGACTACAAGTACTAATAATGGAACTGTAAACTTTGGAGCAACTACGAATCCATTTAGTGGAATAGTACATATTGATAGTGGAGCATTCAACAATACACACTATCTGAGCTTTGCAGATTCAGTTCAGAATTCAATTGTATCTTTTGGATTATTAAGATTCTTCATACGGTTAAAGTCTACTTTCACAAGTACTACCTGGCTTAAGCTGAGACTATATGATGGCGCCACGGTAGTAAGCAATCAGGTTGATATTCTGGATGGTAGTTATGGATTTGACAGGGCTGCTACCGGAGGATATCAGATTATCACCATACCTATTTCTGCATTTTCACCATTATCAGGATCATTATTTGACACATTGAGGATTACGTTTAATGGAGCCAACACGAATGGTTTTGAGATAGATTATATGTCTTTCCAGGGAGGAGTAAGTGTACCATCCTCTTTCCCTAATTTTTACGGAACCTTCATAGACAATGCTGGTAATACTGCCAGTCCTGCTACCCCTGGTGACACATTCACCTTTAAAGGAATGACTAAGACAGGACCTAAAGAGTTTACCGTAGATGCTGGTGGTGGTCATGAGATATGGGATCAGGATGATACTCCACTTGCACAAGAAGAAGTACTGCAGTTCAAACGTCTGAATGTAACTGCTGAAACTGGCAAGACAGTAGTTACCCGGCCGGCAGATACCTTTATTGGACTTACTCCACCATCTACCCCTGTAGAAGGCGATATCTGGACTAATAGTGAAACCTGGAAGACCTACAAGTGGTATGACTCTTATTGGGTAGAAGATCTTAACCTGTCAGGAGTAAACGGTATCAGCCGTTACCTGGGTGCCAGCTTTGATGGAATGGGTGCCACTGTACTTGTAAATACCAGACGCTACTTTCGGATGCTTAAAAGTGGAACCATTAAAGGATGGTCTATTGTAGCTGAAGGAACGTCCCCAACCTGTACAATTGACATCTGGAAAATAGCAGTAGGTACTTCTTTACCAACAGTAGCTAACACTATTATGGGAACCAAACCTGCGTTAAGCACAGGTAATGCAATCTATTCCACTACTATGACAGGATGGACGCTTACATTTCAGGCTAATGATATTTTTTGCATCAATATTGATGCTTGTACAGGTGCAACTAAAATTGATTTCCAATGCGACATATAATGTTTTGTCCTAAATGTCATCGTAAAATTGTACCTCCTAATTGGTTATTCAATGCGAATATCAAAACTGAAAAAGGAATAACTATTAACTGCGGAGTACCTGGGTGTAAAGGTAAAGTAAAATTTAAACCTAAAAACAATGATAATTCAGTTCAACATCCCGAACCAGAAGCTACAGAGAATAGCTGATGTGTTACCTTCATTTGGTTACACATTTGATCCAAATCTCGGTACTACTGATGCCCAGCAGAAGGAAGTCTTTCTTAAGCAGATGACTATCAACTGGTGGAAGGGACTTGTTGCTAATACTGAGAAACAACAGTTTATTCAAGCGGATTTACAAGCATTACTTGAAAAAGAACAAACTTATCAAGAACCTGATTTTACAGATATAGTGTAATGGCTGATAATAAGTTTACTAATGGTGCTGGTGGTAATACCTGGAATACTGCAGGTAATTGGAGCTTGGGTGTTGTACCTACAGGTTCTGATGGACACGTTGTTATATTTGATGCTACTTCTCCTAATTGCAGTATGGGAGCAGCGCGTACTTGTAACAGTATTAATTTCACAGGATATACAGGTACCTTTACAATGTCTACTTTTACTTTAACTGTTACAAATAATGTAACTCTTGATACCGGATTTATCATTAGTGGTACAGGAACACTAACACAAACAAGTACAGGAACTCTAACAAGTAATGGTCGTTCATGGCCAAATCAATTAGTGTTAAGTGGAGCAGCTACTAGAACATTATTTGGTAATGATTTTGTTGTACTTGGTCTCGTATCTAACGGTGCTGGAAACACTGTAATAAACAAAACTACTACAGAAAAGTTTATATGTCCTGGTTTCAGTTATAATGGAAATGTATCTGGAACAGCAACAATTCAATTAACAGGTGGAGGATCAAATTCTACAACTGGAGGATTTATGTCTAATAACATAGAATTTAATGGTAGTGTTACAGTAACATCTTTAATAGTTCAAACTACAACTTTAACTTATATTGGAGGTTCGATTGCAAATCTTGGCGGTACAGTTACTGTTTTAAGTACCCCTAATACAATTAATTGTGTTGGGATGTATTTTAATAATCTTGTTTTTTCTACTGGTGGAACAGCAGCAACTATAACTTTAAGTTCTCAGTTAAATGTTCTTGGTGTATTATCTTATACTACAACTGCAGGAACAGAATTCACAATGAGTGGAGGATATGGTTTTGTTTGTGGAGTGTTATCTTATGCAGTAACTTCTAATTTTATAACAACAATTATATTGCAACAAAATATAACTTACAGAATAACATCTGGATTATCCATTTATTTAACCACTTTTTCAGGTGCTCCTTATATAACATCATCTTCAGGAAAAGCAAAATTAATTTTAGATTGGGGAGCTTATTGCAGATCCAGAGCACGATTTACAAACATTGATGCAAGTGAAGGAAGACCAATTCGTACGTTCAACGGAACGGTTAGTAATTGTGATAACATAGTTAGTTTTTATGATTTAAAAACTGTAAGCGCAGCAGCATAATGGATAGATATTGGGTAGGTGGAGGATCATCAGCAAACTGGGATGCAACTGGTAGTACCAATTGGTCAGATGTATCAGGTGGTAGTAATGATTTTTCAGTGCCTACATCTACTGATGATGTGTATTTTGATAATAATGGAAATACCAATTCTGTTATTAGTGCTACAATAACAGTTAATTCATTAACAATTACAAGTGGCTACACTGCAACCATGACGCACAATGCTGTATTAACTATTGTTGGTGATTGGATAATGAATAATACTCATATTATAGCAGGAATTTCAGGTATAGCTAAAAGTGGAACAGGTACATTAACAAGTAACGGCCAAATATGGCCTAATACAGTTACTTTTGGTGCTACATCTGTAACAACATTAGTCGGAGATTTTACTATGAATACAGCACTAGGACTTAATGTTATACAACCTACTATTAATAAAACTTCAACAGAAAAATTTTATATATATGGAATTTCAGGAATTTCAGGAGTTACAGGTTCTGTTACATTAGTTTTACTTGGTGGTACATGGAATCAAACAGGAACAAATAATAATCAAAATTCAGTAAACTGTAATGTTGATTTGCAAGGTGATATTACAATAGCAGGAATTAAAAAAGCTGGAGGAACTTTAACTTATGTAAGTGGTGTAATTACAGTAACTGCAGCTAACTTTATATGTACTGGAAATGTATCTTTTGATACTGGAACTAACGTTGTGTTTATAGGAATTACAACTGCCGGCACCAACCCTACAGTTACTTTATTATCAGATCTTTATTTAAGTGGATCTATTGCAAATGGTTCTGCTTCTCAAACGTTTACTTTTAATACATCTTCATCATCTGTTATTTACTGTTATGGAATTTCCGCATTAACCACTATAAGTGGAACAGCTAAAATAGTATTATTAGGAGGTAGTTGGTCTGGTGGTGGTGGGTTAGGAAACAATCTTGATTTGCAAGGTAATTGCACTATATCAGGAATAGTTATCAAAAGTGCCAACACTATAACTTATGTAAGTGGAACAATAACCGTAGCCGCATCTAATTTATACATACAGGGGGCAGTTACGTTAGATACAGTTGGAATGACTTGGTCTACAATAACTCAAAGAGTTGGTGGGTCTATTGTTTTAATAAGTGATTGTACTGCAGGTGGTGCTTTTGTAATTGTTGGGCATGGGTCTGTTACTACAGGAGTGGGAGCTAAATTTTATGCTAATGGTTTAAATTATCTTGCAGCTAATGCAGGAACAACAACAGGTAATATAACATTTGTTTTAACTGGAGGAAGTTGGTATTGTACTACTTCTCAGATGAGAACGTCTTTTAATATTGATATTGCAGGTAATGTTGCTGTGGGAGCTACTTCTGGTATTGCGTCAATAGCGGGAGGAACAATAACTTATATTTCTGGAACACCAACTTTTCCAGGTCAATTTCATCCAAGATTAGAATCAACTACAAATTTAGATTTAGATGGAGTAATTTTTGGTACTATAAATTTTGTAAATGGAAGTGGTGGTACTGTAACATTACTTTCTAATTTAAGTTGTACTTATACAAATGTTGAATCAGGTGTAACTAATTTTAATGGAGTAGGCTTTACATATACTACAACAGGAATAAATTTAAACAAAGGTGTAAGTCAGTATTTATCTGGAAACATTAGTAAATTAATTCTTAATGGAGGTACTTGGAGTAGTAGCAGTACTAATTTAGGAATTTATTTAAACACAGAAATTGCTGGTAATGTTACAATCTCAGGGGCTATTTATTATGCTGTTGGGACTTTAACCTATTTGAATGGAACTATAACAGTCTCTGGATCATCTCTCAATCTGACAAACAGTTGTACGTTAAATACTATTGGGATGACTTGGAATAATGTTAATACGAGTTCGACAACAGGATATACATATACAATAAGCTCTACTTTATCAGCAAATGTTTTAAACATTGGATTAGCTGCTACACAAACTTTTACTGGTACAGCAGGTTTTAATGTAGTAACGTTATCCTGTGGTGCAGGTGCAGCTCAAACTGTAAATTTAAAGGAATCAATAACATATACAGTTACAGGATTATTTAATTGTTATCAGGCAAGAATAGGATCTACCGTGTTATTTACCAGCAGTCATGCTTCACTTAAAGCTAATCTTGTGATATCTAATAATGGTAGTAGTAGTTGTAATGTATTGGCAGATTTTACAAGAATAAATGCCAGTGGGGGAAGAAGTGTAACTACTTTTGGTGGTACAATTAGTGATTGTATAAATGTAGTACAGTATTATGATTATCCAACAACCAATGCAGCTTAATCAAAAATATCGTAATTTTATTCCATGGCAGCAATAAACTTTCCTGCAAGCCCTGGTGTCAATGACACACATACAGAAGCCGGTCTTACCTGGACATGGACAGGAACTACCTGGGATTTGATGCCGGAGACTACCGCTGATCTGCCAATTATCCAGGATGAAAACGATGTTGAACAACCTATTCGAAAAAAGCTCAAGTTTGTAGGTCATGATGTAGTTGATCAGGTAGCTAATGAACGAATTGTCATTAATCGTCAACATGAATCTCATTACCGGTTTGAATTGGTAACTACCATAGATCAGGATGTATGGTTGAAAGCTTCTACTATTTTTAGTATTACTAAAACAGCAGGAGTAGCCACAGCAGAATATAAGATTAATGCAGGTGCCTGGGTACCTATTAGCTTTACCGGTAATACCTGGACAGGTACATTAAATATTGCAGCTAACGATGTTATGCAGTGGAGGATTACTTATACTGGAGGTTATATTACCTGTGCTCTTATTGTTCAACATAAACGGACATTGTAATGGCACATAATTTTAAACTCAGCGGTAGTTACTACGTATCCATAGATGGTTCAGATAGCAATTCTGGAACTACTAAAGATGCTCCTAAGAGAACTCTTCAGGCTGCACTTAGTCTTTCAACTGCAAATACTATTATTGTTGGAGCTGGAACTTATGATGAATCTTTATCAAGAGGAATTAGTGGAGCAAGTGTTTCATGGAATCATATATTTGTTGCAGATGGTTCTGTAGTAATAACCAATATTAATCAAAATAAAGTAATTTCATTCACAGAAGGTGGAATTAACGTTAACCAGTCATCATCTTGGAATGGATTTATATTTAAGAATGTAATTTTCTCTTTTCAACATGATACTGATTTTGGAGGAGCATTTCATACATTTACTAACTGTATTTTTTATAATGTTACTTTTACAAATTCAATTGTAGTTAATCAAAATACAAACGGATATAGTTTCACAAATTGTATTTTTATAAATTGTAACATTGCATACACAGTTAGTGTTTCTCTTGGTACTGCTATAAGTTCGTTTAACAAATGCATATTTATAAATTCAACAATTGGAAGCGGAGCAACTATCACTACATTCCTTAATTGTTATAGCTATGCAAGTTTAATCTATGTCAGATCAACGGCAACAACAGGTACTTTCAATTATAACAATATTGAAGAATCTACGATAATTATGCCAACAGCAACTTCAGTTACAACCGGACTCTATCAGGATGTTTCTGGAAAGTATTATGATTTAACCCAGCCAGGAACTAATCCCAGTGGAGATGGCTCTTTAGCACAGCCTTTTTACAGAGCACAAACAATAAATAAAGGATTTAACTACAGTACTCATAGATCTCTTTATCCAACATTTAATGCAAACAGTTTCAGTCGTGATCCAAGGTTTAACAATATTACAACAAGAGATTTTACATTACAGGCAGACAGTCCTCATTTAGGAATGGCAAGCGATGCTACAAATATCGGTGGTACAAAGTATGCTATCAGGGATTCAGCAATCGGAGATGTTTATAATACGAGTGCAATTAGTGTAACTGATTTAGATTTTATCGGAAGCGATTATCGGGTTACTTCTCCTGCGACAAACGGAGAAGTAATAGGTGCTCCTCGATTAGTTAGAGGAATTCCAATCGTTCTTCAACGAATAACGTATAATGGATATTTTGGTTTTAATAAATCAATTACTGGTGGAGATTATCAAAATATGAACGTACCTGATCAGGAAGTTTATGATAGTACCGTACAACCACCGGATGTAGTAGGAGCAAATCCTGACAGACTTGTCTACTATATGCGCTTCAGTACACAAATAGCTGAACCTGCTACAAGTGGAGAATGGGATAATGGAGGATTATGGACTGCTGGTAATTATGGAACGTTTGAGTGGAATACTAAACCAGTTGTAGATAATCTTGGAATAGGTAACGGTGACCCAACATTTAATGTTGCTGCTACTCCTGTTGCATTAAGTGTTACTTGGATACAATTAAAAATTAAACTTAGAAATGATTATTAATCATGGCTCATAATTTTAAACTTGAAGGTAATATTTATGTAAGTAAAGATGGCAATGATGCAAATCCAGGAACTAAGGACTCTCCAAAGTTAACTTTGTCTGGTGGTGTGGCAGCTACCGGAGCAGGAGGAACATTGGTTATTGGATCAGGGGTTTATTATGATGGATTTACAAGAGCAAGTAATGCCGGTATTGTAATTATAGGAGATGGAACTGTAATCTTGGATGGAAGATCTTTATATAATATTTCATCCAGTGGTAGTTCTGGTATAACCACTTTATGGTTTAGAAATGTAACTATTCAAAACTACTTAAATATTAGTGTAAGTGGTGCAACAAATGCAGGAGCACTGTTATATTTTTCCTCTTGTATCATAATAAATTGTAATCCAAGATGTAATGGTGGAACAAGTAATAACTACTCAGGAGTTTCTTGTGCTAATACAATATTAATAAATTCATCAATTGCTTATGTTCATGGAAATCAATCTGCTTCTTTTGCTTCATATGGTAGTTCTATCTTTATTAATTCAGTAGTATCTGAGTACATTACATCCTTAATGAATTGTTATTTTGATTCTACATCTTTAATCGACAACATTGATAACATTGTAGCAGGAACAGCTTTTGATTTTAATAATATACAAGGAAGAATTAGAATGCTTGGAGGTGTTTACAGTGGACAAGCTTTATCATTTGCACAACATAGAGTTTATTATTCATCCTACAATGCAAACTCAATGAGTGTTGATCCTAAATTTAATGATGTTCAAAATTTAAACTTTACTTTACAAGCAGACTCTCCTCACATTCTTGCTGCCAGTGATTACCGTACTAATATTGGAGGTACTGAGTATGCTGTTTATAAATCAGCAAATAGTGATGAGTTTACAGTAGATGCCACAGTTACAGATTTAACTTTATTAGGAGATAATAGTTATTCAATTACAAATCCAGCAACAGAAGGAAGGATTATTACCGGACCTATCAGTATTCAATGGCCGATTACAAAACCTCTTACAAAAATAGAGTGGTGTGGAAATTTAAACTTTAACAAAAGTATTACCGCTGGAACAAGTGGAAACGAAAATGTTCCTGCTTATTATACTGAAACAACAGGTGCAGGTGCAAGTCCTGATAGATTAACAATATTGATGAGATATAGTACTCAACAAACAGAGCCTGCTGTTTCTGGCGACTGGGATAATGGAGGATACTGGACAGCAGGTAACTGGGTTGAAGTTGAAGTGAATGCTAAACCTAAAGTAGATGGTAATAGTGTAGGTAGTGGTGATCCACTTCATATAAATTTTTCAGGAGTAGGAGATATTGCTCCAAGCTGGATTCAATTAGATATAAAACTTAGAAACGATTATAACCCTTAAGACATGGCAGGTAAAACTAATTCATTTGAAACAAGTATTTTGCAACACATTTTTCAGAATGCTGATATTGCTAATATCGGTGATGCTGCGGGACTTCAAAATTCAGCAGCAGATGGCTCTTTATATATCTCTTTACATACAGCTGATCCTGGAGAAGCTGGTGCACAGAATACAAATGAAGTTGCATATACTAATTATGCGCGGGTAGCTGTATCTCGTACAGGATCTACAGGATGGACAGTATCAGCAAATATAGTATCTAATACAGCAGTAATTAATTTTCCTACATCAGGTGTAACTGGAGCTACTGCGCTTTATTGGGGAATTGGAACAGCTTCATCTGGTGCAGGAGTATTATTATACTCGGGGCCTCTGAGTTCTTCTCCTGTTGGTTTTTTTGTAGCAGAAGAGTCGAATGAAAGAATTACTATTAAAAATCATTCATTAGCTTTAGATGATAGAATTGCATTTTTTCAGATTGGTGGTCTTGCATTACCTACCGGGATTAGTGAAGGTACGGTTTATTTTGTAGGAACAATTGTAGATGCAGATACAATTACCGTATCAACTACTGCATTAAACGCTAATCCGGCAGCAATAACTGTTGATGGTCAAGGTGTAGCTTATAAAGTATTACCTTTTATTATAACTAATGGTGTGACACCGAGTTTTTTAGCTGGTTCTTTACAAGTTGATGAGAACTAATGGAAGGTTACACAATAGGGTATTCAAGTAACAGACGAGCAGTTCTTCAAGATAGAACTCTCGTTGGATATTCTATTGGGGTATCTTTACATCGTTCTGTTACTTTGACTCAGAGAGCAGGATATACTTTATCTATAAGTACTAATCGAAGAGCAGTATTAACTGATTTCACATTAGTTGGACATTCATTGTCTTTCTCAAGCAACAGACGAGCTGTATTAACCGATGGAACTCTATTGACCGGACATAGTTTATCATTTTCAGGAAACAGAACAGCAGTTCTTTCACATTACGTTGGACCTACGTTTTATGGTTTATCCTTTGTATTATCTGATCGACAAATTATTATCAATAGACCAGGATTACAAGGATTGTCTTTTATATTGTCAAATAGGCAAATAATTACAGAACGACATGGTTTACAAGGAGTATCTTTTATTCTTACTAAAGAAGCACCATTTACATTAGATTTCGGATTTAATGGAGTGAATGTCGAGTCTGCAGAAGAGCAGACATTTGAACCTGAGAATGGAATGAAAGGAGTAGATGTTGAATTAGATAATCCAACAGGACGTGGATACATAATCAAGAAATAATGGACGAGCTGATACAATTAATTTTATCAACCGGTACTCCGGTAGTAGTTACTGAGGAAACGGTATTAGGTGGTGTGTTAAAAAGACCACTTGTAAGAAACTTTGTTGCTCCTGAAGGCACAGTAACTGAAATAATTGAATATGCTGAAGATGCTCAAAGTCGAGCATGGGGAGCAATAAATCAAGTAAATTATTCAGTAACTACTGCTCAGGAAATAGGTCGATTTGAGGTACAAAAGGAAAGAAAGGGTGGTCATGGAGTAATTGAGGATTTAATCATAGCTATTAAGGGACAAAACCTGACAGCTGCTGAGATTACCACCTTGTTGAATACTATCACCTTGGTACTGATTATGCTTCTCTCCGGCCATTTACAGGGCGCCAGGGTAGCTGCCAATAATACATCTACGACTGCCTTATTTACCAATGCCCGGAAGACCTGGTTAGTTGACCGGATAGATGAAGAAATTGCCAAAATGTAATACCTTTATCAGATAAATTAATTAATCAAATAATTATGGGAACAGAAAAGACACTTACTATCGACAGGATCCTTAATGTTTATGAAGGGATCAAATCAGTTGACAACAACAGCAAGCTGGATTTTAAGATCGCCTATCGCTTAGGAAGGCTATCTGACAAGTGCCGGTCGGTACTTCAGACTTACGAACGGCTAAAAGACAAGGCTAAAAAAGAAAGAGATTTTGCTATTGAAGCTTTGAAAAAGGAAATGGAAAACAAGTCTGAAGAAGAAAAGGCAGAAATTACCAAGCAAGCAAAAAGTATTCAGTCTGATTTTACAGACAAACTGGAGACTATGTTGTTAACAGAAGAGAAAATAGAAGTACCTGAGCTGCTGTTGAAGGACTTTGAAGGTAAAGAGATACCTGTAAAATTCTTCGCAATGCTTGGGGAACTAATAAAAGATTAGTGATATTTTTACCCTATGAAATCAACTCCATCTATTGACCAGATATTAAGCACGATGGGTAAGCTTGGTTACAAAGTCTATGACAATGACTCCAAGCCATATAACCTCAACATAATTGGTCTTAGAACTGAAGATACTACTCCCAATACATTTAATGATTGGGAGTACTTTTTATGGAAGTATTCTGGTTCATGGGAAGGAGTTAAATTCAGAATAACAACAGACCCGGGTTTATATTATCTCAAGAACCCAATGAATCAGGTTGGTACAGCAATTGTAAAACCTGGTCAATATCCTGGAATGTGGGCGCCAGGTCTTCACCAAGGAAAGTATCCTGCTCTTGTGCAGGTTGCCCCGTGCACAGTAATTCGTGATTTTAATCGTGATAATTATCTGGACTATAATTCCGGTAGAGAAGAAACCGGTAAGTTTGGAATCAATAATCATCGTTCAGCTGAAGGTGGGAGAAGTATCATGGTAGAGAAATGGTCTGCCGGTTGTCAGGTATTTGCTGACTACTATGAATTTGAAATCATGATGCGTCTGGTAAGTGAAGCTGTTAAAAACTGGACACCAAGTTTTACATACACACTTTTAACCGAAAACCAATTATGAATGCAGTCGACTGGGGACAACTGATCATCTTTTTAATTGTGACTGCAATTCATGCAGGTATCTCTCACAACAAAATTGCTTCTCTTGAAGGACGTGTAAAAGAACTTGAAGATGGTCATGATACGCTTAAGGATAAACATCAGACTGTTGAGCTTAACATTGTCAATGTCCCCACGAAAGATGACATTAGTGCTTTAACTGCAGAAGTTCAGGCATTAAAAATGAGCATCGTTAAACTTGAAACAATGCTCTCAATCATGGCTGCACAACAAAATAAATCCCATTAATATGACACAGCAGGTAAATCGCGCAAAAAGAATTTGGATAAAAATGTCTTTCTGGGGAAGAGTAGAAAGAACATTGGGTATTATTGGTGGTTCAGCAGTACTTCTTGAATCTGTATTCGGTGCTGGTCCCTTGGCTACCGGTATTACAGCAGCATTCACATTACTTTCTCAGAATCTTGCTGTATGGTTTGATGATAAGGATGGTGATGGTGTAGCTGATCTTTTTCAAGATGATCAAAAATAACATGATCTTTAATTTTCTGGGAGTAGTTATTCTCGGAATAATTATAGGTCTTGTTATTGGCAGGCATCAGAGTTCTGAAGAAATAGCTCTTCATCTCCGGGAGAATGAGATATTGAGAAAAGAAAATTCTAAAAAAGAAGTTGAATTGTGGAATCTCAGGCGCGGTCTTACACATGAGAGGAAAAATTTTTTATCGGAGATCAATAAGTCCATTCACCGGTATGATTCCCTGGAAGCTGTAAGTCGTAGCCGGCATGCGAAATTACTATTAGAGATCAGAAGGTTAAAAAACAGTACTGTTAAAGAATTAGAAGATGAAGCTGAGCGTATTTATCTTTCTGCTGATACCATTCAGTAGTCTTGCTCAGCAGGATTCAATAGCCAGGTTTCGTAAACCGGTTGCTGCTTTTCTTATAGGAGAGCACTATCGTGCAGTTGCTTTAGATAGTTCTCTTAAAGAATGTAATCTGCAGAAACATGAATTACAATTCCAGGTTGAACAATATAAGAAGCTGGTTGTTTCACATAAACAAGATTCTATCCTGGCAGATAGTCTTCTGCGTATAGAGAAATCTACTTCCCTGAGTTGGGAATCTTCTTATAAATCGGAAAAAAAAGACCATAAAGCCACCAGGCGCCAGGTTGTTAAGTGGAAACTTATCACCTTAATCGCTACAGGAATTGCGCTTTATGGTCTAATTGGTAATTAATAGAAGTAAGAAAGTCCATATGGCAAGAGTTGCCATGAGAATCCAAAACCAAGGTGTAGGTCTGTATTGAAATCTCACCTTCATGACTTGAAAATAAATATTCTTTGTCACTTTTTCAAGTGAAATGGATTTGAACAAAATCTGCCATCAGGATCATCCTTCTCCCTGTTGCACGTAGAGCACCTTTCAGGAGGAAATAAAGCATCCTTTATTAACATAAACATAACAATGATGTTCATAATAGGACACCAGATCATCATGTCAATTATGAATTTAGGGTCAATCAGATCATCTGAAGTCTGAGCTTTATAAATCTGTTCTTTGATATCACTGAATGTGATGATAAAATAAACAATAGCTGCCGGCAACAAATAGCCCAGCGCTATGCTGTACGTTAATGTTTTCATTGTGATTTAAGTTTTGATAGTTCTTCTTCAAGTTCCTGAATCCGGATAGCCTGTTTTGCAATTATACTTGTATAACGCTTTTGAAAAGCATCCTCTTCTATTTCTACTTGTTTAATCAAGTCATTTTTAACATCACAGTACTCCAGCATGGCCTTTAAAATACCCTCACGAAATACGGTTCTTTCAGTTGGATAATATTTATTAAGTATGTTCTCCGCAATATAAAGTTCACTCATAATTTTTATGGTAAAGTAATGAGGTAAATAATTATTGAAATGATTGATATAAATCCAGCTAATGCTAAGACTATAAAAAAACAACCTGAAAATAAAGACATTAACATCCCATCTCCAGCATCCCCTCCTTTATACCATTCAGCATAAAGAAGCCAGTTAAAAAATCGTTTCATTTCATTTCCTTTTTAAATTTTTCAAACCAGTATTCTTTAGCTGCATCTGATTTAGCTCCTGCGATGAAATCCTTAATTGATGTTGAATGTTCTGCTAGTTTAATATCATAAGACCACTTTTCATTAGCATACTTCCCCGCAGCTTCTTCAATCGAAGCTGGTTGCTGAACGGGATTAATAATAAGATTAGTTCTATCAGGAGAATCAACAATTACAACAGGCTCTTGCTTTGGTACTAAGACTGCATATCCAGATTTAGCACAAGTATCAAGGCAATAGGAGGATGATTCACAACCATCTTTACACGGTTGTTCAATCTTAATCTCATACCCATCAGGCACAGGGTAGAGTTTACCTTTTTCAATCGCCATCTCATAACCATCTACTACAATTATTGTGTTGACATGAAGGTTTTTTATTACTTTAAAATTTTTAAACTTCACCTTCTGCTTCTTTGCGGCTTCGAGGGCATCATGATAGTTTTTTAAATCAATTAAATACTTATTCCATGTGTAGGTGTTATCTGACGCAAATGTTTTTTGAAAGTCAGGCTTCTCAGGTGCTTCAAAGCAGTAGAGACCATCGTCTTCAAGTATTATTGTGTTTGGTTTCATAGTTCAAACATTAAATGGTATGCATATTTATAATCTAACCATAGAGTACCTCCAAAACAATCAACTAAAGATTCAGCTTCTCTGTAATGTAAAGGGTAAGTGATTTCTCCATTGGGGTACGTCACCCTGAACACAGGCCAATCATTTAAATGAGCATTAAGCCATATTTTTATTTTAGTGAACTTGCTGAATTCAGCTTTGCTGTTTGGTGTTAGTTTCATAACTAATCTTTTTAATTCTCAAATAAGTCTTACCGTCTTTTTGGTAGGTAAATATCTGAGGGTCACGAAAAATACTGTCATCGGCTTCAACCTCAATACTCTCAATCTTAGGTTGGAGTGATTGGATAATTTGGTCAGGTGTATATTTAAACTCATATTCATTTGGTGAATACCTTACTGATTTTTGTTCTTGAGCCATCTCAATAGCATCTCTCACCTGCTCTTCTGTATACTTCTTTGGTTGTGCTGATTTGTAGCATTCAATCATCATCTTGCCAGTAGAATTGTCAAGATTATGCTCACCTAAAATTGAAGCAACGTAGCGTCTTGCCTCATTCTCTTCCAACTCCACATAAGGAATACCCTCAAGGTTGAGGGTGTGTTGGGCGATGATTTTAAAATACTGATTTCTCTCCTTTACTTGATTAAAAAATACAGCCATCTCTTTCTTAATCTTTGAAGTGACTAATTGGTTGATAATATCATAGACAATATCATCTACTTTAAAATCAGACCCACTTTCATCTACAAATATGTAGCCTGATTGGTATGGTATTGCTTTTAGCTTCATTGTAGTTCATCTTTGATTTTAAGGATTGATTGTTTGTCAACTATTGGCTGTCTTCTATCCCCAGTATAAACAGCCTCTGCTTTCTTACTTGCATAATCCAACACCTGACGGGCGTATTCTTTCATCATAAAAGATAAAAGTTCTAACTGTTTAGTATCTGCTGTTCCTAAGAAACGAAATGCATAATCCTCTGCTTTTGGTGGTGTCATAAATTATTTCAAATGAAGTATTTTTCTTAACTCTGCTTTAACTTGTTTATAATAAACAATAGTTGATGTAGAGGATGATTCTGATATCACAAAAGTTACTACATTGATTGCATAAAGACCTGCAAGATGATTGCTGATGTATCCTGCACCAATGTTCAAACAGTCATGATATATTTCTTTTGCTTTTTCTTTTGGTGACATTTGGTTTAATGTTTAATTTCCATTCATGAAAAAATGATTCTTTACAGTTACTACAAGTCCATATCTCAAATACTGCTTTTACTACAGAATTGGATACTCTACTGGCGCGTGTCATTCTTTTCTTATGCATGCTTAATGTACCTTCTGCTCCACAGAAGGGACAATATTTCATTGTTTCCATGGTTGTTGTAAAAAAGGTTTTACTTTATCATAGTCCAGAATGATTGCTACCTGACCAGCATCATAGACAGCATTCTCTTCTGCATTGAAAATTTTAACAAGATCCCGAGGTTCAAGGTATCCACAGAAGTAGTTCCTTGCTGTGAATACTTTGATACGTCCTCGTACAGGAACGAAAGCAACATATTGATAACTCATATCTTTTTAAGAATGCGTTTTTTAAATACCGGATTCATGAGTAACTGGCGTCTGGCTCCTTTTATAGTAAATCCTTCAATTTCGATTAACCGGATAATTTCAAATATGAGTTGCATATCATGAAAATCATATTGTCTATCTCCTTTAGAAGATGTCTTATTTACTTTAAAAGGAAATTCAGATTCCCAGAATCGTAATTTGCTTGCAGGAAGTCCAAGCATTTTTGTTACTACATTAATTTGCCATCGTATTCTACCTTCAAGATATTGATGAACAAGCTCACCACGGAGCTTGTTCATTTTTTCTTCCCAATCAATGGTTTCCATATTAATCTTCTAACAAATCAGATAGATCAACTTTCTTATGATCATGTGGCTTGACAAGCTTACCAGATTCATTGTGTAGAAGATAAGTTTCATTATCAATCGTGATAATCTTGCAATTTTCAGGATTCAGTTTCTTATGAGAAATAGTATTCTTAACATGAACAATACTCACATGTGCTTTCTCCATGTTGTTTTTATGAACACGTTTGAAAGCTTCATCAAATACCTCATGCAATCCGGAGGAAATTATCTTTCCTGTAAGGACGTACTGCAAATCACATAAAGCATCAAGTTCTTCAACCCGATCAACGTTATCACCATCAGGAGGACATTTATGTCCTTTAATTCCTTCAAGACCACCGGTACAGTATTCTCTAAATACCTGTGTGCATAATGAATGAAAAGTTCCTTTACAATCTGATGCTTCAGCAAGCTCCATTAACTCTTCAAACAGAAGTTTAATTCTAAGCTGACGAGTCTCAAGAGTTTCAACATGTTTAACATCCGGTCCGATAGCCATCAAGAATGTCTCCTGGAATTTAAACACTTTCTTTAGATAGTTCATGCTTTAGTGCGTCAACGCGTTTAACTTCTCTCTTTTTCCATTTGGGATCTTTACTGAGTGTTCTGTAAGCTTCCCATACTTCAGTTCTCTCAACCCGGCCGAACATCATATTCTTTAGCGCCTGGGTAAGAGAAGCTCTTCTACCTGTCTCCTTACTATATACATCTCTTGAGTGACAACGTGTTGTGCCCATCAGAGTAGTAACAGGTCCTTTTGTTCCTTCTGCGGTAACAAAACATTCAGTACGTCTCTTCTTAGGAGTATGCCTCCAGCTGAAGTAAATTTTTCCGTATCTCATAAGTTTATTCTTGTGGTTCGAAAACATCATCCATATGATCACCTATTTCAGGTTGTTTCTTTAAAGCAACCACACGGGGTTCTGAAACAACATCTCCTTCCGGAGTCACTCCCCAGACACGTTTACAGTGATCACATGCGTGCCGGTTAGATTCAATTTCATGTAGTGGATTTCCTTCTCCACATACAGGACAATACTCAAGTTCTACTCTCATATTCTGCTAAATTAATATTTTCATCAAGACCTTTGCAGTTATCTCCTTGTGCATTCATCTTGCTTACACGAGCATCTAAAACATCTTTTAAAGGTGTTAATTTAGCACAAGTAATTCCGTTTGCTCCAGCAATAATATAGCGGCAACAACCTTCCTGTCCAATTTTACATACTTCTTTTAATTGATTTGTCATGGTTTTGATTATTTAAACTTAAGTTTTTTGAAAGCATGTCGTAACATTTTGCAATACCATTCTGCTTCCACTTTACTCTTAACTTCTGCCACAGTGAAATACTGATTATGAATAGCAAATTTTGCAGCCCAATTTCCACGAACACCTTCAACAAAGACTCTTATTCTGTTATTTTTCATCACCATTGAATTTCAGTTAATCCCACACTTCTTAAGAATGCATTAGTTGTCCGGAAAGGAGCTTCTGCAGACCATGGACGTTGTCCATAAACAGCGGCAGCAGGATGTTCCGCTTTATAGTAGACATGAGGTGGCTTGATAGCAGGTACGTACATTTGGGCATATTTACCCCATAAAAGGAATACCTTGGGAGATTTGTCCTCAATTAGAGCTTTCATTATCTCGCGTGTAAACTGCTTCCAGGGGTCTGCATGGCAGCCTGGTTCTCCTTTACGGACTGTTAGGGCTGTATTCAGCAGAAGTACTCCCTGGACAGCCCAGCGGTCTAATCCTCTGCCATATTCAAGATCAGCTTCGAAACGTACCGGAAACTCAAGTTTATATTCCTCCAGGATTTTTCTCCAGGAAGGACTTGGTTTCCGGCCACATTCGAAAGCCAATCCGGTAGCATTTCCATCATGATAAGGATCTTGCCCAAGAATAACAACCTTTACTTTCCTGAAAGGTGTTAATTCAAATGCCCTAAAGACATCTTCCCTTTCAGGATAGACAATTTCCTTCTCACGTTGTTCAGCAATGTACATACCGGTTGCCTTGAAATAGTCTGAATGAAATACCTCTAATTTACTCCAGTCTCCGATGCGTTCATAGAGTGTCATATTAAAAACCAGTTAATTGTTCTTTCTGACGATACTCTTTAATCAGGGAGATGCACATCTGAACTTCAGAAGTACCTACCTCAATCCACTGCTTCGGAATTCCGAATGATTGTCCTTCAAACGGCTCTGAAGTTTCAACTACATCATTCACAAATGCTACGCCGTAAGAAGACAGTGTAGGATGTAATGAGAGTACTGCCTGATAATAGAATGCAAACTGACGATAATAGTGATAGTTCTGAAATGAACCGGGCACTATGCGTCCTACAATTCTACCAGGACGGCCGTCTTCAAGTATCTGCTCAGGTATGATTGTGCCCATAAACAGACTTACTGCTTTTGAAGTTGTCTTGGTGTCACGAATGGTAATTCTCTTTTCCTTGAAATTGATTTCCAGGTAATCGAGAAGTGCTTTACAGAGTACATCATCCAGCATGAAAGCGATCGGCAATTCTTTGGCAATGTACATTTCATGTCCCTGCTCAATAGCTTCATCGAAGGTGTACTGACTTGGTTTTTGGTCAATAATGTGTTCGCGCATTGCAGTGTTCTGTATTGTGTTGCGTACACCTTCTAAAACTTTCTTCTGATCTGCAGTAAGCATCTTCTTTCCTGTACAGGCGATGAGATGCTGAAAGAAATGTTCTCCCTCAAATACCTTACGCATTTTAACCTCATCACTCCATTTATTACCATAACCAACCTGAGAACATACTTCAAGTACTTTCTCCCGATGAATAAGAAGAGACTCTCCTGGTGTACGATCTGTAGTATTGAATACTGTTGTGATAATAAATGTTATTGTATCGCTAGGACGTTCAGCATCATCTACTTCAAACTCATGCGGATTCTCCACATAATCATGTATTAATTTTCCTTTCTCAAGGGACCGGCTTTCTGCTTTCTCAATCTGATTAGCCATATACCGTTTGAATCTCTCGAAAGAACCACCTTGATTTGGATTGATGAGAGACAAACTGCTGTTGGAAACATACAGTGTTCTCTCATCACCCATATCAAAGTAGTTCTCTCTGGTGAGACCTGAGTCTTTAACTCTTTTTGATACCACGTTTTTTGGACTTTAAATTTGTTTGCTTGATCTTAATTCCTTCTGCAGGAAAGATGTTGATTCCTTCTATCTCCTGAGTTTTGTAATCCTGGACAATCCGGATTGCACAAAACGGATGGAAGAAGTAAACCACATGAAATGCCTTATCGTTATAAGGCATCATGAAATTTATGAAATGATTTCCAGCAGCCTTTGATTGAACCATCTTAATGATACGTTTTCTTTATAATTACATGGAACCCATACATTTCTAATCTGTATCTCATACGCTTCAATGTGATAAGGAAAAATGTCACCTGGTACTACAGCAAGAACTTTAAATTTTACAGGATGCAGTTTATGCACTGTCAGAAACCTGGTTCCCGGCGCCATTGCTTATCAAAATTACAAATGATCCACGGTCAATCAACTCCTCTTTAACTGCATCTGTAATCTGAAGGTACAGCTCTTCCCGGATTGCAACCGAGCAATTGAGCTGAATACTATGGGAATAGACATGTCCCAGTGCTTTTCTTACAGCACTGTTAAGTCTGCCTCTCTTTCCTGTAGAGATATGAAACTCTTTCTTTTCATTATCAATGAGCAGGGTACCTGGTTTTCCAATATTATCTTCAATGATCACATATACAGTTCCATCATCTACTTTCAGAATCTTTTCAGATGATCTCATTACCTGCTTGACTGTACGGTCATACAAATTATGCGACGTCAGTTCAGGACGTCTGTCCGGACGGACAATGAAAACCATCTTGCGTTCTTCCTCATGCTTACATGGAACATAGGTAATTGATGTACTCTTAGTAATGTACATTATACTGTCATCTGGCAGGAATCCTTCATCCACAATCAAATCCTGAAAACACTTAAAATAGATCCAAAGGTTATCAAGATCCCAGTTTGCTGATTTTGGAGGACAATGTAAAATCATCTCAACACTTACCGGAGAATCCAGTTTTTTAGGCAGAGCTGCTTTTAAATATGGTCTGATGGAATCCTTAATCCCTTTCACGATCATCATCCGTTTACGTTCATGCATGCGTGCATAGATTTCGTTACCAGATATTAATACATAATTGGGTTTGTCTTGCGTTCTTGAGTTACGGATAGGATAATCCTTTTCTAAAGGATCATACACCCTGTCTTTTTTCCACACCAAACTGCCTGAGGCAAGAGCGTCTTCAATTACCTGAGGAAGTTCTTCTCCTCTCATGTAATATTTTTTACGTCTTGTCTCAGACATTTTAATGCGGGTGACATACTGTGGAATTTCTACTCTATGCTCCTGCATTGTACACGCGTGAAAATGTTTCTAATGATGTTTCCAGAAGACTTCTTGCATCCTGCTTCATTTCCTCATAGCTTGGAAAGTTCCCAATTTCAGAAGCAAAGGGAGTAAGATACTTTCTCATCTCCGTCTGACTCATATACCGTATAGGAATTCCTTGTTGAATTAAATCAGGTAGAATAAGTTTCTTGATTTTCATCCTTTCATTCTTCAGATTAACTACATTGCTTGGTGTATAAAGCTGTTCATCAATCCATAATTGTAATTTACCCGGATGAGCGTTAAAAATTTTAACCCATTCTTTTTCGTTGAAATCTTTACCCAAATCAAAATGAGTCTTCAATTCATCAAACAGATCTTTATAAAGAACCAGAGTGTAAACTATACGGATTGATTCTTCATCATTACCTCTTTCAATATGAAGTAAGGTCATTCCCTGAGCAAGATATAAGTGGTTGTTTTTCTCCATTATTCTTACCTGGATTGCTGTTTTATGGTAATCTAATTGTCTTGGTGTAAAATCAGCACCATGATTCTTAAAAGTCATTTGAAAGAAAGGATAATTTACATTTCTCTTTTGACTGAAAACTAATGCAAGAGGAACATATTCTGTATTCATTGAAAAGATAATGCGCGGATTGGTAAACGAATGATCATTAATTACACGAGAATTTAATCTCATAGTGGTAGGTATCACAAGCGATTCTGAAGATTCATTTATAATCCGTGTTGCCCTCCATTTAAGATCATATGTGGGTATTATGTCATCCAATTGTTCTTTAGTCATGGACAGTCAGAGTAAAGGTTGGTAATTCGTATTCAATCTTATAAGGAACATTCCTGATCTTTCTTCCCCTGAGCTTGTTTGCAATCATGTTATTAAGCAAGGCTACCATATTTCCTGCAAGAATAGCAGGATTATGTGAAGTTGCTCTGAATGAACATGGAGCATTAGGAATCAGGGAGTCATCAAATAATTCCTCCTGGTAACGCTTATAGCGCTCCGGACTGTCTACTGCATAAATAATGAAGGTTTCTGCTTCCATACGGCCGTCAATAAAGATATTCACTTCATCAGGTTTTCTTTTGGCGCCTGATGTGATCTTGGCCATCTGGTGAGCATACCATTTCTCAGACATCATTTTTCTGGCTTCCATGTTATCGAAAGCTGAAAAGGTAATATCTGTAACGAAGGACTCTTCAGTAAACTTACCGAACACCTGCACTGATTCATTGTTGGCAAACTTAGCTGCAGTTTCTTTTACAGCTGAAGTTTTTGGTTTGCCAACATGATGTGCGGCGTAAAGCTGGCCACCCATATTCTGAAGTTCGACATTATCCATATCGTATAGAATTAATGAGTGACCACCCCGGGCAAGTAGTAATGAGAGCCATGAACCTATTCCTCCAACACCACCAACAGTAATCGGATATTGTTTGAACCATGGCGCATCTTTAAAGCGCTCATACATTTCCGGAGTCGCTGTCATGACGCTTTGTTTATAGGTGTGAATTTCCTGGCAAGTTCAGCCTTACACTTTTGAATAAGAGCTTTAGAAAACTTGTTAGTAGGAGTCATGGTGGAAATGTAGGAAAGGATGTTGTAGTTTATAGTAGAGCTGATTGGCTTTCCAAACAATCTAAGATGTATGAAAGGCATGTTTTCGAAAATAGCATCTATATACTCTTCAATATCTTCCTTCTTTTTCACATGATCATAATCCTCAATAGCCATCTTCAGGTTTCCACGGAAGTCTTCATCAACTACGACCATCTTGGCACAGAGTTTACTGATATCCATGTCCATTGGAGAAAGTTCTACTCCCGGTAAAGCAAGCTGACGTTCTTTGTCAACTGTCTTATCCATCCAGGATGGACGTTCAAAAATACCTTTCTCCTTTCTTTTCTTACCAAGATAGTTGGCAAGTTCTTCTTCATCATCAAATTTATTCCAGGCTTGATCCATTTTACGGCCTTGTGCCTGAAAGTTTCCGAATTCTGAAAAGTAAGATCCCTTTGAAGGAGCACCATCAATAAATCCTTTTTTCTTTAAAGCAATGACGCGTTCAATAAGCTCGGCAGTATTATCCTCAATATGCACATCGAAGTCAATTGTTCTCATAATGTGCTGAGTGTAATTATTATCCTCTTTCTTTTCAACAATCTCCTGTTTGGAGTTCCTGAAAGTAACAGTCTTAACAGCTTCCACTTTATGAGCTTCCATGTAAGCAGCCTTGGCACAGTATTCTCCTTTGTTATTCACAATAAGTGAAAAATAGAAATCTGTACCTGGGCAATTGTCTTTCAGTTCACCCATGTCTTCTCCGGAAAACCAAACAGGCATACTATTATGTGAATGGATCAGACCCATACGACACTTCATCCATTCAGGATGTTTGGCGTACATTTCTACAATCTCTTCACCGATATTGGTAAACTGGGTATGTGCTTTTGTTCCGATATCCTGGAGATAAATATCTTTTGGACGAATTACTACATTAGCAGGGTCCTCAAAAAGGTCACCCTCAATCTGGAAAAACAGGAAACCAGACCATTCATCCTGATTAATCAAGCTGCACAACCTTGAGCTTTTTAGCAAGAACTCGGAGCTTAGAATCACTTTCCCTTTTATCTGTCCTTCTTCTTTCGGTTTGCATACTAATTGCTTTGTCGCTTCGATAAAGGAGAAGTTCTCTAACTTGGGATAGTATCCTTTTTTCGAATTCTCTTTTAATTTCTCTGTTGCAGTATTTTGTTCTGTTGTCATCTTGTTGAAGTTCTTGTGTTTCTTCTTCTTTAATAAACGGTTTGAAAGTAACACCTCTGAAAGTAACCGGCTGCGCGCTTGGAATTACTCCTGAAAGAGAGTAAGTCTTTTTCTTACCATCATCAAAATAAAATATACCGTACTGGTTGCGGTACTGATGTTTGGTAGCTATTGCAGAAAGAACGGCTTCATATTCAGCAGTGTTTACAATGCTGCATTTACCTATTGAATAATCAATAGTTAATTGCATTACTTCCTGAAGTTTTTTAATAGATACCGGCCGGAATAGTCTTTTCAACTGTAATTTCATTTCCTCATCAGTAAGATCCTGGCTGTTACTTGAATTACCAATATCTTTAATGTACCGGAAAGGTCTTCCACCGGTATTCTCATACAAAACATACTCTCCTATCTGATACAAAAGAGCTTCCAGTTTTATAAACCATTTTTCATCTTTGAGACTTGTACCTGCAGACATTGTTGAGAGTAATTGTCCTACAACATCACTTCCAAGACAGAAATTAACCCATCCTCCAAAACTATTAGGTAAATGAGAATGATGATATTCTGACTGGAATTCCCGGGTTGTAAAATGAAACCGTCTTCCCTGAAGTTCTCTCATAGTGTAAACCTTTTTATCTTTTACATAGAGATCAAACGATACAATGAGTTCTTTAACAACCTGCTTCATTCCGGAAGCATTGGTTACAGTAATACATGGAAAGCGAACCATTATTGCAAATGATCCTTTTACACTATTACGCAAATCCCAGTTTCCAGGATAAACACTTTCACATATAGAAGCAATTCTTTTTACAAACTCAAGTGGAATACTCTCAGTAACAAACTTAGAAGGATCGAATTTATAATTTTTGAATTTTTCAGGAGTAAAATTATCCTGACTCTCCTTTTTAGCTTTACTTCTCTTGAGTTCGAATTCAGCGTTTAAAGCATCTATTTCTTCTTTGCTCATGTTTTGTCTGCGTTTTGCTTCTTCAATAGCTTTCTCAAGTTCTTCAGCAGTTACTTCAGGCTCAACAGGAACTCTCGGACCAGAATTACTATCACTTACAATTGTAGTCCATGATGTTGTAGTTGTCGCTGAAGTTGTAAGAATTGATGATGAAACCCATGTACCTGACGATGTACTAATAGTTAGAGGAGTGGGTTCATTAGTTGCCATAATCAGAAGTCTCTGTTATCATCATCTTCTTCATCCTCTTCCTCATCTTCATCATCAATGACGGAAGGACCTCCGAATTTAGCAGCTTCCTGGGCAAAACGATTGGATGGTTTACCATAAACTTCTTCCGTTACAGGATGATGTTCTTTTGCTGATTTTACCAGATAACGAATACCTTCCAGCATCTCCATCTCCTCCAAAGCAGATAAACCTGCTTTGGATTTGATAGGATAAACGAAGATTACAATGTCACCATCCGGCAACACTGATTCATCTGATTCAAGAGTTGTACTGGTCTCACGAACAGTAAGCTTCTTATTATTTAACTGGCCGGAAGTTAATTCCTGCGCCTGCTTCAATTCACCTAATGTGCGTGCTGACGTGTTAATAGACAACTCGCGTCCTTCTTGTGAGAAGAACAATAAGACGTTTCTCATAAAATTTTAATTAGAGATAAATTGATTTTACGTGTTCTACAAGTGCTTCTGCAACACTGTACCCTTTTACCTTTATGAAATCGGTGAAATCTTTGGGCTGATTTCTTGAGAAGAAAAGAGGTTGGTATCCCATCTTACGCATTGCTTTCATTGATGTAATGCCTGGTCTATCCAGGTCATATAATGAAAACTTTTTCTCAAATCGTGATGATAATTCTTCATCCGTTACTTTAGACACTACCTGAGTTTCTGACATTGGTGCACAAGAGTACACCTCAAATTCCCGTAGAGCCATAACGTCTTTCAGTGATTTGGTTATCACAATAGCTTCTGCAGTAGCAGGTAACTGAAGATAACCCTGAAGAATATTAGCATCATTATGGATGAATCTCATTTCACCACGCTGGCGGGTTGGAAAATATAATTTGTAATCGTATCCCCCGAAGTAGTAGCAGAATGCTATTTCTTTTCTTTTTCCATACCAGAAAATAGCTTCTCCGTTAAGCCATGCGTATTCAATAGGAGCAACCTGGTATAATTCCAGTGTCTTTAAAGAGACACCGTATTGTTTCCAGTAGTTGAGATGTTCATCTGTCCACGGCATTCGCTTGACGCGTATTTCACACTCTACTGGTTTAATAACAACAACCGGTGCAGCAGGTATTCGATCAAGATTTAGCGAATTAGTGGTTCCTTCAATTAATTTAAACCTTACTGCAATGTCATTCAGGGCATGGAAGAAGTTTTTCTTGGTTACGAGTTGAACCAGGTCGAAACAATCTCCCCAGAAATGTCCTCCAAAATCCCGAAGTACTAACCGGTTGTCTCTTCTCCTGCGATAGAACCGGCATGTTGGATGCCGGTCCTTACGCAAAGGAGAGTTAAATGAATAATCAACTACAGGAATACCATACATTTCAAATATCTCCTCTTCAGAAACTCGGGAGAGTATATACTCCCGGCTTATCTGAGGTTTGAAAGTGATGACATTCATAAGCGATTATCAGAAAGCTTTGTCAGATGCAAACTCTGCTTTAGGCGCTCCTGATTCAGCATCTGCATTAGATGCCTGGGAAGAAGCGATTGCTGCTTTTGCAGCTTCAATGGAGTCCTTATCCTGCTTGTTGAAGGAAAGGAATTGGACTTCTGAAGCCGGCTTGGAGAAACCTCCGAAACCAAGCTTAGGATATCCTTTTCCATTGCTTGAAACCTGACCAATTACTTTCAGAGCAACCTTCTTGCCTTTTAACATAACGACAAGTTGTTCTTCAGTAACATTACCATCAGCTTTCTTTCCAACAGCATCAGCAATCAATGACTGAAGTCTTGGAAGCGCTCCCTGAGTCAGGTAGAAAGAATCTGAGAAGTTGGTAATTGATTTGCCTGCTTCATCAAGCTCTTCGAAAGTGCACTTCAGGTAACGAGTACCTTTGTTAGTACTGTCACCGAATACTGCATCTGCGATTTTGAATACTGCAATAGTGCCCGGATACGTCATTGACATGTCCTTAGCGACATCTACTCCAGCGAAATTAATAGGTGCTGACATCTTTTATTGGTTTAATTGAATGAAATTACTGGCTCTGCAGACGTTGTTCCTGTGGCAGTGACGGGAGATACTTCTACTTCTGCAGTCTCTCCACCTTCAGGAATGAATTCTATGAGTTCATAGTAAACAACTCCTTCCAGTTCACCGATTTTCTCAAGATTGAATTTACCATTGGTCAGTCCTCTCTTGTTTAAGAGCTGGACTAATTTATGGTTCTTGAAACGTGAGCCTTTTGAGCCTTTCTGAGTAGCTTTTGCAAAAGTACCTGTGTTACCAGGCATTACCAGGATGAAGATCTTACCGGTGCCATCCTCATTCTCGGTTGAGTGAGCAAGAGAATTAACCTCGATATTCAATTCTTCCATTAAAGCTTTGCTGAGAACAATCTTTTCATCCTTATAGTCGATCTTGATGTGATGCATCTTTTTAGGTGCTTTCACAACCTCCGGCTTCCGGGGATTGATTGTCATTACAGGTTTGATTTTCGATAAATCCATTTTAAGCAAGGATTAAATTTATTACTCGTTTTCAAACTTTTCAAGTAAATCAAACACAAGTTTCAGGTCATTTGGCACCTCTGTTGGAAGCGCTGTGGTGACTACATCCCCGTCAAATTTGGCCGGACTTTTTGCAAAATCGGTGCCGTCAGATTGGGTTTTAAACAGATACTCGGTTTTATCAGGTGTACGCTTGATTACTGGAATTAAAACAGTAGTAAACAGGGAAGGTATTTCTATCTTCTCGTCTACCAGCTTTCCAAACGCACGAACCTTATTTACTTTTTGCCCTTCTGCGTCAAACGCAATATCATTATGTGCCAGGACAGCCACGTACTTACTGGAGTCGCGGACTAAATTGAGCACGTCATTAACATCTTTCCCAAGGCGTGAGAACTTGTCAAACCCCTTGTCGGTAATGGTACGCATAAACTCGAAGGACATCATATGAGTTATGGTATCAATTACGATGTAATCAATATCTTTTCTGGTTTCCCATACCTGGAGAGTCTTTATAACAGAAGCAGGCTTGGCTGTTTCCACATAGTTTGACTTCATTAAGTCGGGAAGACCATCATTTCCTGTAACGGTTACAAACTTCTTGCGTGATCCTGCAAGAGGCAGACCTTTTCGGTCACAGTTAATGATACCTGTTCTCTCTGGAGGAAGATTTCTCAGAGAGGAGGATTTTCCTTGTCCCGAAGGACCATAAACAAAAACTTTTGGTTTCATTGTGAAGATGAGAAGTTAATAATTCTACTACCAGGACCCGGAGTTGCTCTACCTACCTTTGAAAGATAAAGTTGATACAATTCCTCATCCATCTCATCAGCTTTAGGAAGCTCTTCAAAGTGATTTACTGCACCGTCAAAGAATAGACCGGCACGAACATTAGCTTCACCATCACGTTGCTTTAAAAGCAATAATCCACGATAGTTATCTTCTAATTTCGTAATGTCATAACCCCTATGATCAGTAATCTCATAGCGGTCTGGTGCGAACAATCCTAAAACTTCATCTGCATCACGACCTGTCAATTTATTGTCAGCAAGTCCGTCCAGAGACGGTTCAAGCTTGGATTCAATCGACTGACCTTTGAATGTGAATTGCTGCTTTTCTTTGTCAGCACTTTGCTGTTGAACTGCAGTAACGGCACATCCATAACGATCCCGTAATGTGAGGGCATAATCAGAAGAAAACTTGCTGATTGCCTCATGCAATGACCCACCCTTTTCAGGATGTAATAGTGATACATGGTCAACTATACACTGCACATAATGATCCGGATGATTAAACTGGTAGAAATCCTTAGCATCAATTTCACGTTCTCCTATCTGCATCTTCCTGTAACTCCATTTCCCAACGGCAGGTGAATCCAGATAATCAATCATGGTCTTGAAAATACCAAATGGATTTTTAACTTCATCAATAATAGTAACGTGTTCTTCAAACTCCTCAAAGTAATCATGCATATCCCGAACTTTCTCAGCCATTTCATCCGTAAGAATGGAAGTATATGACTTCAAATGTTTAATGGATACACGCATGCCCCAATCCTGATAAAGCTTATAGCACATAAGAGAGTGAATAAAATTCTCTTTGCTCTCTTCCAGACAGAAGTAGAACGTATTGAACCTCATCCCCATTTCAGGATGTGCCTTAATAAACTCATAAGGTCTTAAAACATAAAATACTTTGGTGTATTTTGATTTAGCAACACCGGTAGAAGCAGTGACAATGGTATAATTTTTCTTCTGAAGGCCAGGAAGATATGGCGCAAGACGAGTATAGCCAAAAGGAATACAATTTAATAAACCTTTTTCCCTTCGCTCTTTATTGTCCTTGACAATATTGAGTGCACGCTCAAATATCTTTGCCAAATTTAGCCTGTTTAGTTTCCTCCATTTCAGATACTGCATTCCACATTTCTGTAGCTATCCAGTCTGAAATCTTATGACCATTTGTCTCTCCTTTTTTAACCTTTTCTTTATAGCGTTCAAGCTGCTTCATCACGAATGCATGGCGGTTAGGATTATTTTTGATTTTCTTCAAATAGATTTGAATTAAATCATCCTTATCACCACCAGCTCTCGCGATAAATGATCCCCCGTTACTCAAAGGAAAAGTAGCAGGATATGCATTCCACAGTTGTTCACCAGCAGATTCATCTGCGAAGAAACTCTCCATTTTATCATCTCGGACCATATACATTTCCGGTTTAGATTCTCCTGGAGGATTAAAATCTTCAATGAATCCACGTTCTACTAAGTCCTCGATATCTTCCATGTCAAATTCACCACATACCTGCAGATACTGCTTGGCAAGTGATTTTCGCATAGGTAATACCCAGTCCTTTTTCACAAGTAACCACATGAAAAAATACTGCTGTACCGTGATACGGTGACGAATACAAAAACTTATGATCTCTTCGTCAATCATGTGCTTGGATTTATCCTACATGATCTATCACAGTGGGTTCTCTTAATTCTGATTCTGCCTCAATAATATCTTCAACCGAGTCCACCCATTGAACACCAATACTGTTAACTTCTTTTTGGGCGGCTTTAAGCCAGTTGAAGTCTTTACTATCCTTTAAATAAATGTTCACTATAATTCCTTCTTTTTCCGTCCCATCAGCAAAAGTGTGCTTACGTATTACACGCCCACGCCTTTGAATCTGTTGAGTTGGATTGGAAGTCCTTGAAAGTATAATCCCCATTTCTGCTTCAGGAAAGTCAAATCCCTGGTCAAGTGCTTTCGCAGTACAAATCACATTGACTGCAGGATCTGTTTTTACTTTCTGAATTGCATCCCTCTTCAGTTTTGCACCGGCAACTTTCACACCTTCAATTATCTGGGCTTTAACTGCAGAGTGATATACTACTGCATTATTACCAAGCATTTCTTTTAGGTCTTCAGCTGTTTCAGTTAACTCACCAAAGGTGATTGTTTTATACTTAAAGTGATCTATCAATTTCTTGGCAGCTATAAGTTTACTTGGAGCTTTATACACAAACTCTTTCATTGCTCTCATAACTCTCATTCCGTTGATAGCAAAACCATGAAGTTTATCAGGATGATATGGGTGGTTTAACTGACCTCCCCAGATATTTACCTTCTGACCTCTTGGTCTCGACTCATTATCAAGCATGATCATATAAGCCTGGTATGCAGAATTACCACGCCAGCCTAATGCCATTGCTCTTTTTACAACTGCAGGTGTTGAATATGAATTAGTCTCTTCATAGAATTTTGGGATTGCGCTGAATGAACAGTTCTTCATTACTGTAAAATCATTATTGAACTTGTCAAACATAGCCTGGAACTGGCTACGCAGTGCCGCATATTCTTCTTTTTCAACTTCTGTCATTTCCAATCCTAAGTTGTATTCCCGGTACGCAGAAATCCATCCGTTTCTTCTTGCTTCTGCAGTAGTTATCCGGTCAATAATAGGAGCCTTCGATTGAAGAATCCCGTGTTTACCATCCATACGCTTCATCGTGGCTGTCAGACCAAGAATGAAATCATAAGTAACTACGTCAAAAACTTTAGAGAATGTATCTGCTGCATAACGGTGGATCTCATCTAAGATCAACAAGGAACATCTTCTTCGCATTCTACTGTTGGCCAGACCGTTGATTACGAATACTTCTGTGTTGTTAATCTGCTTTGAGTCAGTCAGAATCTGTTCCCATTGTGATTTAAGCTGCAGTGTAGGTACTACAACTATTACAGTACGAGTGTTATCTTTCCTGCGCAGCAGGTTGATAATTTTTTGTGCTACTCTTGTCTTTCCATAGGCAGTGGTAGCTTCTACTGTACCGCAACAGTTGGCTGCAACTATTTTACTCACACTAAGATCCTGACGTTCATCACGCGTTGTCATTGCCAAATTGATTTACTGATTTTATTTCATCTTCAGTGAAAATAATTACTTTTTCAAACTGGTCTTCTTCTTTAACAGTGCCAAGCTTCAGTAACTGAACGCGTGGCACCGAATACTTTTTCTTACCATTCACATAAATTTCTATCCAGTCAAATAATCTTTCTTCCTGTAGAAGGTTAAAGTTGAATGTGAAAAAGTTCTCGGGATCATTATCCGGCTGTTGGATCGTCAATATATTGTTCGATAGAATTCCAATCAGCCTCCAGGTACTGCTAATGTACAAATAAAGTTTTTCTCCATCTCTACGAATTGTCATTTTTTTCGAATTTAGAATCATAGTACTCAATGACATATTTCGCATATGCCGTCAGGACTTCATGTCCTTTGAAAAAGAAGGTTTCCTTCTCTTTAGCGACTGCTATGTCGTAAAGTTCCCGGAAACCTTCCATATCCTGTTCTGTAATCAGAACAACATCTTTACCTACGCCCATTTGTCTTCAGTTTCAGCTTCAGTTTCAGCCTCTTCTTCTTCTAATTCATTTCTCATAACTGCACGGTAATCATCCAGCGTCATCATATCTTTGGAATCAGGAGTAAATGACAGATAAATAGTCTCAAACATATCTTCACCACCAATATCCTCAATGAATTTGTTGACGTCAAGATCATACTGGTCCATACAGGTAATTACCAGATTCTTCTCAAGATGAGCTGAATACGGAGCATCACATGCAAGAGCATAACGGATCATTTCAGGACTTAATTTAGCTGTCCTGAATTCACCCTGAAATTCATTGGTTTTATTGGTCTCATTCTCATTGTTCTGAAGAGCAAGCTTCTCTTCATTTGGAAAGAATCCATTACCATGACGCGTTGCATAAGCCCGTGTCACATACCAGACAGCATCAGGACTAATAAACATCTCATGTGCATTCTTACTGGTAGTATGAGAACGCGTTACATTTGGAAAGAATCCATGATCCATATCCAGCATGATACCCTGAGCACCTTCAAAGATTGGAGTAAATTCCTGAAGAATACTTTCAGTAGTAAGACGTATTAATTGTCTTGCTGCTCTCACATGAATCATGAATGCCTGGATTTCTTCTTCAGCTTCTTTATCATTCCAGGTATATGCTTTTGCAATCCTTCTCAACTTTTGAATAAAGACTGTTTCAAAATACATGTCTTTTGCATAGAGAGTATAGTGCTGTTCTGTTCTCTGAATAGTGAATCCAAAACCTACACCTACTGAGCCACGTTCACGATAACTATTACTTTTACGGTTAGCATGCACATCAAATGGTGTTGTTACCATAGCGAGAGGATCTACATAAACTACCGGATTGTACTCTTTTAGAAGACTATACTCCTTAACAAATGCAGTCGGTGAAAATGTACAATACTTACTCCAGAAAGTAGGAACTCCCTGAAGAGTGCCTGAACCAAATGATGAAAATACATGACGTACACCATCATGCACAACAGTATGACCGGCCTGATGACCACCATTAAAGCGTACAACAAGAGGATTTTTTGTTACTGAACAAAGGAAAGAGGTTACTAACCCCTTTCCTTCATCACCATATCCTAAGCCAAGTACTATCATAACGATGGCTTTATTTTGATATCAGAACTTTCAGGCTTTTCAAGCATTGAGTTGAAAGATGCCGGCCGACTATAAGAAAGAATAATGTCTGAGATTACTCTTGGAATAGTAGAATAATCAGCAACCTCAATTAAGTTCTTTCCAAGCATTTGTTTCCATCCTGCAGCGGCTTTTAAAGAACGATCATTATGACCAATATGGATATGGTAAACATGATTACGTTCCTGTGCTGCTGCAAGTAGTTCAGATGATCTGTAATCAGCCTGACCAACAGCATTTACGTCCATGATCATTTTTACAGCGCTCATAGGAAGCACCGGCAGACAAGGCTCATCACCAATGGTAAATACAAATCCTTTCTCCTTACGCTTATCCCAGGCATCTGTACGGACGTGTTTGGCAGCAAAATACCAGGCAAGCATATAACTTTCACCGGCATTTCCACCACCACCGCCTTCCAGGTACGTTCTGGTGAGCCACATATCAAGTTCAGCGTCACCTGACTCAAACTGACCTACCTGCAGGGCATAATTATCGACTTCATGATCTCCAACAGCACCAAACATCAGTGCAACATCAGGAACACCATTTTGAATTAGCGTGCTCATGAGTGTTGGAAGACCGTCTTTGATCATCATGTGGGGTATATGCCCCATTGATCCTGTAACATCCAGGAAGAGCTGTACCGGTATTGCATTTGGATGGGCCACAGAATCTCTCGATTCCCTGAAGACGATTTTACGTGAGTCCATCTCCGGGTGAGCTTTATGCTCAACTGATTGGGTAAAGATCTGGTGAACAGCTTTTGTATGATAATTAAGTGATTCAGCACGCACTGTGCGGTCTGAAACTGAATAAGAATGATTACCCATTTCATTATTCCTTGAACAGGTAATTATATCTTTCTTCAGCAATTCCAAGTGTGATTTCCAGGTTACGGATATCAACACCCATTTCAATATCCTTCTTTACAAAGTCTTCAGGTTTGAAATCGCTGGCAACTACCAGACTGGTAGTGCTGGTCCGTGATAAATCAAGCATGCTTTCGCGTTCACGCTTCATTTGTTTGATTTTCATTTTCATGTCCTGAATTTGACGAGCATAGAACATCTCTGCTGACTCACCAATGGCAAGTGCACGATCTTCACGAATTTGCTTGTTATTTCTAACAAGAGAAGACATGAATGCTCCTTTCATTTCTCCTAACATTTCACCTTCATTTCCTTTTTCCAGTGTTTCCATAGTAATTGATTTATGATTAATTAAATAGTTGAAGTACTCTTTGATTCTCTACAGGAGCAAGCAGTTTGCGTGCTTCCCTGATATAAAACTGACGGTCTAATGACCGTTCCATGTGTGATAATACATCATCATTAACATAATTAGCAGGGGTTATCCACTCATTCTGATGTACTTTCTCAAATTTCTTTTCTGTTTCCTTCATCAGGACGTAATTAATTGATGAAACATAGTATCTGATGGTTTTTGGTGCAGGTCGTAATACTTCCTCACTTGTTTCAGGGTCAATAAAACGATACAGAAATCTACCGGTCTTTGCACGACCGAATAAGAAGAAGTCCCAGAGATTGTTGTGTTCTCTGATGATATCTTCTACAGGTTTACCTGTCTTGAAATGTTCACGCACGGCATAAGGAACAATACGCATAGATGGATCTTTATGAATTTCCTTATCAACTTCATAAGCACCTTTCTCCTTAGTTTTACCATCTTCTTTAATTGCAATGTAATTATTGACATCTCTTACTGCAATCACTTTGTATCTGGCAAACTCAAGCTCCAGACTGGTAAGCTCCTGCCACCAATCGGTTATCTCTTTATACTTCTGTTGATCATATACTTCAACTTCAAGACCATCTGTGTTAGCCATGATAATACGGCCAGCCTTACTGATGGTAATCTTCTCACAAAGCATAGCAAGCAACAACTGTCCGTTAAAGGTGATCTGCATGGTAAACTTAGGATCGTACAGGAATGAATATTCACTGTTTGATTTACCATAAGCACCATTTAAACTCAACTTCAATCCTGCATTCTCACTGGAGCCTTTAGGATACTTCTTTCTTTCATCATAGATACCCTCATATACTTCACAGAACTCAAGTCCTAAATGACGTGGATGAAACTTATTACGAATTGAAAGATTAGGATAGTATGAAGAAACATCTGCTGAATCAATATTCTTGAATAACCCGGGACGGGCAGCATGAATGCCACCGTATCCGAACTGATACTCCATTCCATCAAAGATTACAGTAATGTCCTCTTCTTTTTTGGTAACATCAATCCTGAGTTTCTTCAGCTTATTATGCAATGCCTGGAATTCTTTAGTCTCAAACTTGATGTATGGTAACATACACTCTTCACCATAAATCAATGATTTTGATGTACGCCATTGCTTGATATCCTGTATGTGAGCACCGGTAACATCTGACATCTTTTTAAGGATGATCATTTCGCCGATCTTAGGATCATTAGCATTGAGAAGGTCTATACCATACTTCTGTGAAAGAGAATATCTCATCATTATCTTCTCATGAGATTTCTCATAAAAAGCTTTTGTTGAAAGTACATCATTCATGTTGTATGACAACAACAGATCAATATCACTTTCAGTGACAGGTTCATTATGTCTGAATGGAGAGTCTTCTACATTAATCCATTGAATAGCACACTGAACCCATTTGAGAGAGGTTTGCTTTGCCTTGTTATCGAAATGCCATACAAGGAAAAGATCTCTCTGTGGAATTAACGGCTTGAGATATTGACCGCGCTTTCCTTCATTCTGCAGACCAATTAGCTGTTGTGCTTTCTGATAAAGCAGGTCAACAACTCCCTGGGCAGAACGTCTCATGTAATATTCCGGATGTCTTATGAGCAACTGATGGATTACTGGATAGTCAAATCCTATGTTATTGTAACCAATCAGACGTAACTCAGGATCTTTAAGCCATGCTATAAGCTCAAGAGTATCATTACGTGACTCATGAATTACAAACTGCTTTGTCTCTGTACCGTCTATAGAGACAGCACAGAGAGTAAAGCAATTTATAATCGTTTCAACATCGTAGATAAATACCTTCAATTCTCAGGAGTTTCAAGTAAAACAAATTCAGCGCCGGCTGAAATAGTTATCTGACTATTGTGCAAGAACTCTTTTGCTTGCTTAACAGGCCAGTAAACATACCTGTCATGCTCACGGAACTTAAAGAACATATCAGTAAGCTTGTGAAGCTCACAAATCTGAATTTCATATTCCAGATGCTCGATTTCTGAAGGATATACACGAATTGAATTCACAGAAGAGAAATTAAACCTAAACCGGCAACAAAAACTGATGATGCAATAATACATGCAACAATTATACTAATCAAGGCCCAATGGAAGTGATTTAGTTTTTTCATATGATTATGGTTTGTTATACTTCTTTTTGATTCTTACCACAAATGAATTAAATCCATGTGCGATGTAAGTGTCTTGACTGATGGATAATCTGCTCAATCTGTGATCTTCTTTGTTCAGCATTTTACGATATTCAGGGTCTACCTTTTCCGTTCCGCTGCCATCACGATTGATCTGACTAATGAATATGAGTTTGTATCCTTTCATTTTATTAAGATTTAAAACAAAAAAAACCGGTAATTAGATAACTCCTACGTCTCCAGTAGCTGACTATCTCTTTCGATGACTCTCGCTTTCATTACCGGTCAAATCTTCCGTCCAAGTGTTCCAGCTTGGAATACTTGCCGTTGGCTTTAAACCATGTAATTTCATGGTATAGGGTATCTCTACAACAAACATTCACTGCTGGTACAGTTACACAGTAAGGACTCGAACCTTACATATGGATGGTTCACTTCCACGTCACCCATGATGCATATTACATCTATGTTGTTTGTTTTCAAGCGGAAGATTTTGAGAAATTATTTCTCAGCTTTTACAAGCTTCTGTCTTTTTTTGTAGTCTGCGCGTTTCTGATGATACTCAGTATTATGATCACGCAGTTCAATACCTCTTCTTTCAGCTTCTTCTTCGATTGCCTCTACAAGCTGATCGAACACGCAGGCACGGTTCTGAAAGAATAACTCCTTGCGCTGTGCATGAATTTTTGCGCTTTGGAGATGTTCATTGGTCATTTCATTAAACGGGATGTACTTTTCTCCATTAAACCAGCCTTTAGGTTTACCGGCCATGTGAATTGGATTAAGTGGTTTTGCAGCTTTGCTGTCGTTACTTTTGGTTGACATAGTATAAATAATTTAGGTTGAAAAACAGATTAAGATAAAAAAAATCCCTGATACTACCCAGGGATTCTAAACCATTTGTGTGCCGATGTAAAAGTTGACGCGAAGAACGTTTGTAGTATGATGTGGGGATGGGAATTGAACCAACGATTGCTTAAAACTATGCCATAGCGCCTTGCAATCTCATATTTCCTGAAACATCAAAACAGGTGTACTGACCAGTTGTACGACCCCACAGTGAAAAAAGGACTGGTTTCACAGTCCTTTTAAATTTATGCATTTCAATCGAATAATGAAACCATCAAAGCCGATAATATAGTTTCATGAGGTGATTATTCTTCTCCTTCGTCCTCAACGAATTTAGAAGCAGCTTTCGTGGCAGCTTTACCCATTTTCACAGGTTTCATGTCTGCCAGATCCTCAGCACGTAAATCAACATCTTCCTTCGCAGTCTGAGAGAAGGAAATATTACGATATTGCTTGTGGCCGTGGTACAGGGTAGGATTACCGTCACCATCAACAACAAACTTCTCAGCGTAATCTTCTTCAGTCTTGTCAGACAGACCGGTCTCCATAGCGCGGATTTGCTCCTCGCTTAAGATCGGACGTAAAGAAAGAGTCTTCACCAGACGTGCTTCTGGGAATTTTGCCAATTGAGCTTTCACAGCATTCATCTTGGTATTGACCGGTACAGGAATCCACGTTACGCGTACTTCCTCATACTCCTGGCCAACTCCAAAGGTAGAAGCTGGAAACAAACCATCAGACAATGAGTTGTTCCCACGGGCAGCGGGATACTTTGAGGTCACAATCTGACGAACTTGTGCTTGCCACTTTTTCGGATTCAGAGATGGACCAACATTGTCAATAGTGATAGGACCAAATGCCTTCACAATTCCGGATTTATTTTCAGTGTTCATAATTTGAAATTTAAGCGTTGTATTAAAACTTGTTTTTTACCTGGCGGCTTAGATCTCAATGCATAAATACTTACGGATAGCTTTACGCTTCTCCAGAGGTAAGGTCTCTGTCTTCTGGCTTCATACAGGAAACTTCTTTTCTTAGTTTAGCAAGTTCTTCCTCTAATGCAGCTATACAACGGAGCGCCTTTGAAACGTCCTCTTTATTTTTAATCATCCAAAACAGAGAAGAGTCATGTAATGAAATATTAACAGAACTGTAACCATTTTGATGACAGACTGATGTTGACACTAATGTTACATCAGTTTTATCATGTTCGTCAAGAAACCTTCTCGATGCGTATGTAATGCTAATTTCCCTCATTGAATTTGATTTTCAATTTACATTTTTTAATCATTTTACTACGTGAATCTGATGCAGTAGGAAAGTCAATGATATTTTCCCTAATCAGATCATACATGTCAGACCCCTGTTGAATAAATATCCATCCTGTAGAAGGCTGAAGTAGATTCAACTGACGTCCTTCGAATTCGAGTTTTACAACAGCATCTGATACTTTTGTAATAACAAGCTCGCCATCAGATCCTCCAATATGTACTCGACGAGTCAATACCATAAGTTGAATATTCAGATGTTGGAATTTTACGATACTTCATTACCAAAGATGAAACAGACAGATTGAATATTGTGCCTGGGAGCTGAAGATTTTTACCAGCATGTCTGAAATACCTACCTTCAATTCGGTGTTCTGCCAGATCTACATCCAGAATCTGAATGATTTCATCTTCTTTTCCTTTATCAATCCAATAGCTGTTAATTGCAACCTTTTCAGGTGAAAAGGATTTTTGTGATTTTCCAATGTTATAGCCGATAATCCCTCCGAAGAGAAGACACACAGCAATGATTAAAAAGATCATAAGTGGTGATTTTTGGTTGTAAAAAAGGAAGGAGTTTCCCCCTTCCTTACAATTTCTACCGGTCTTCTTAGAACAACTCTGTCTTCAGAGCTTCCAGTTTAGCAAGACCTTTTTGCAAGCCTTCAAGCTTGTCCATTTCAGCGACAATCGCACCACTGTTAAATGGTACTCTTGCTTTTGCAGCTGCTACATTGCGGTTTTGAGTCGCAATTTCACGCTTGGTAGCAAGAATGTCAGCCTCAATAGACTGCTTTGCTTCTTCTTCTGCGAAACCAACTTGCTCTTGGTTTTTGGCGTCATCACTCTTAGAAATGAGTGCTCTGTACTTTCCGCCCTGTGTCTCGTCTGCCATCTTTAATGATAGTTTTAGTGTTAGAAATAATTACCTGTGGGTACCTGGTTTTTGGAATTACCGTAGACGCCCCCACATGCGCCCGGATAATTTGACCTTGATTTCTTATTGCCGTTACTGATTGCAAAGGTTGTTTTTCTGATTGTGATGAAGAAGTAACTGAAACTCCGGATGTTGACGAAGGTATGTAAAATTCTTCAGTTTCACTTTCGAACAAACTATATATTGTAGTTTCAAACCTAACATTTATCTGTGCACTCCTGGTTTTTTGTGATGATACAGGAGCATCTTTTGTTCCAACAATATGTCCTCTTAAACCTTTTACATCATGATATCCTCCATAAAACAAACTAGCAAGGCCGCGATTTACGGTTACAATATCACCAATCTTAAATTTTCTTGGTGCTATACTGTTTGACCTGATCATTGGTATTGCAAATGATACAGCAATATCACCATTTTTAATTTGTGAAATTTCTTCAAGACTAAGATCTCTTACTTCTCTATCCCATCCTTCCAATTTGGTTCTAAAGCCAACAAGAACTTTTACAGGTTCATCTTTTACAGGACTAAATAATTCAAGTTCCGACTCTGAAAACCGGTAATTACTCTTTACACCTGTTGAAGAGGTAATTTCTACAATATAAGAATTGTTAATATCCGGATCATATCTCACAACACGATTACCAAGGGAAGTATTTTTTAAATCTCTAGTACTACCTCCATATACGAAACTTTTTCCTGGTTGAACCATAATCTTTACCAGGTCACCTATTTTAAACTTTTGCATGATTTTTAGTTTAGTTGATGTTAATTAAAAACAGAGTAGATTTTTAGCCCGAAGCATGTTTCCATGCCTCGCCTGGGCAAGTTGGTAGGCGAGATTAAATTTGCTGTTACTACTCTTATCAAGATGCTGTTTTTTGCTACGTGCTCTAACCAGGCTGAGCTACTCCCCTATGTAGTCCCCAATAACACGTAAAGGGGACTTGGATAGAAATTTACCGGTTTGCGACTCGGTGTAGGGGAGGAGGGATTTGAACCCCCGACCACGACATTATGAGTGTATTGCATCTAATATGCTGTAAGCATCTTTATCAGAAGAGATTCGTTTTGAAACCAATTTTCAAGATTGTATTAATTGCTGTTTCTCTTCTTGTCAGAATTAGCCATCTTCCAATGGTTTTTCCCCATATGAGTGATTTTTGGAGTGTACCACTCAAACGCCACACGCGTGCTCGCGGGGAAAATTGGATTCGAACCAATAGGTTACATGCCGTACTAATTCTTATCAGGATAACGTTTTTTGCAGACTTTCGCTCTACCAACTGAGCTACCTGTCTTGCGACAGGACAGGAATCGAACCTGTGACATAAAGTGCCCATTGCGTATCATTTGCTGTTGTTATCCTTATCAGGTTTGCGTCTTTTTTTACAGTTAACAGTTGTATTTTTTGGATATGCTGTTACAAACCTTATCAAGTGACTTTAGGGATTCGAACCCTTTTAGCTTCCCGGCAACCAGCCAGCGGGACTTTTTTCAAGAAAGTAATTTTAAATATGCTGTGTGTCACTTTATGAAAGAAGGGGAGTGATTAGCTCCCCAACTCCCTTATCAACCACTAAATCTATACTTCAACACGGGAAAGAATTTCCTGGTTCATTGCTGCATTGAAAAGATCTTCTGCGGTTTCAACAGCTTTCTGAGGCTCCTTAGTCTCCACTCCTGTAAGGAATGCAACTGTGGCACCATCAAACCCGCTGAAATAGAAGACATTCTTCTTACCTGCACCACCTTCAAACTTTTTACCAGTGGTATCACCATAGTAATTAGATTGCAGGTTCCACAAGATGATCTTAAAGTTAGATACATACTCTTCTGAGAAACCAGCCTGACGCAGTGCACTAAGCGCTTTATTTACGTTGGTATCACCAGTAGATGTTGGATTGAATTCCGAATCACTGATACACAATATACCAGTAGGGAAATCTTTCTCATCAATACCTTTTTCCTTTATTTCAATGAACAATCTGATAACTGACTGAAAATCTGTGCCGCCAATGTAAGAAGCATTATCATTCAGCCATTTATCTACTGCATTAGTGCCTACCCAGGTATGCATCTTTGCAGAACTATTAAACTCGATCCAGGCATTTTTGAATGATCCCTGCAGAAATGCAGAGAAATACAATGCTAATGCCTTTGCCACATAATTACAGGACACTTTCAATCCTGTACAGGTAGAACCCATAGAGCTTGATGTATCCCGTACTACAATCAATCTCGTATTGGTAACTGCATTCTTCATACCGGTTTCAACAAGGCCGTCAAATTGTTTATTGACAGTATGCTTGAGAAATACCGGCATAGTGGCACTCACTTTGGTAAACAACTCATGTACATATCCTGTGTATTTGGCTACTGGTTGTGCAAGAATCCATTTTGTATAACGCTCTTCAAGATTGTTATTCTTAATGAATTTACCTGAAACCAGTAATGCCAATGCACGGCCGTGTACGGTATTAAAGTTGATCTCAAGGAGACGTTTTTGAGAAATCAACTTCTGCCATTCATGAGCTGTACCTGACGTCTTCAGTTTCCTGTACTGTGCATAGCTTAATGATAGCCTGTTAGCAATCCATTTACCTATCATCGTATCAGCCTGAGACGCTACTGTGGTACACTTACTCTTAGCTTTAATCTGAGGAAGATATTTCTTAATCAGGTTATTTACTGAGGGGTTTTCCAACCCGGCAACAAGCAAATCACCAAATCTTTCCCAGTTAAGCTTCCTATTCTCCCATCCATGATACATCAGGTCGTATTGGAGCATCGTAATGATGTCTTTCAATGATCCTGCTGCAATGAATAATGTAATGTTCTTCCAGAAAATATCCGGATACTGTGTATGGAGGTGAATCATACGCATGATTGACTCATGACGCAGACCAGCTCCACGCTGCACAGTTTCTGTCTTAGTGCCATCGAAAAAGGATATCACCCGGGTGATTACGCGCAAGTAGATGATAAACATCACTGCCAACCTCTTATCAATAGCCATAAGAGCAGCATTATCTGCTGCAATTTTTTCAAAGGGACGTATCTCACGATATGATCCTAAGGTTCCGAACTGATCAACAAAAGCATTACCTGTTGAGGCATACTTTACAGCTCCGTTACCGGAGAGTACTTTCTTAAGTGGTGGTTTTTTAGCAGCGTCCACAAATACGCTGCCTGATGAGTTACCTTTCTCAGGTACCTCAAACAGAGTTGATTTCATGGTATTGAACATGATTTCTGCTGTGTTAAATGGTTAAACTTTATTTTGATCAATTAAAACGGGGTGCAATTATCGGAAATTACTTTTTATCTTCCAACTCAAGTCGATGAGTTTCAAGCTTTGCATGAATAGACTTAATATCAGCACTTGCTTTTTTACACCATTCAGAATATTCCTCTCTTTCTTTGGCAACAAGTTCTTTAAAGGTTTTCTCCATACCAGGTATCTCTGTTGACTGGGGAAACATATTTTTCATTGCATCCAGAATCATTTTAAGCTTGCTTAATCTTTCATCTTTTTGAATAAGATCCTCATCGGTAAGACTTCCATCAGCTTGTTCCTTGGCCTGATCTATAAGACCTGCTATTAAAGCAAGCTCTGATATAGTAAATTCAATGCTTTTCATATTAGTCTTTTTTAGAGCCTAACATACCTTTTGCAAGGTCAGCGCCAATGAGTGTTTCCAACATGCCTCCACCTTTACCGGAACTTCCACCATCAATATAAGTGGCAGGCCATGCAATCTTTGATAAATAGGCCGATCGTACACTATCACTACGATATTGCCAGTATGCACGTTCCTGAGGAGTAAGACCAGCAGCAACTTTTAACCGGTTAGCTTCAGCCTGAGCACGTTCAGTTACCAGTAATTTTTCAGCATTCAGTTTCTCTGTTTGCAGAGCAATCTGTGCAAGTTGTCGCTTGGTATCTTCCTGTTTAAGCTGAGTTTCAATAGCAATGAGCTGACCAACTTGCTCTTTCTCTTTCTCAACACGCTCTTTAGCCTTATCACGTTCACCTTCAGCCACAACTCTTTGCTGTTCAGCCTTGGCAGTTTCAATCTTCTCCATTTCAATACGCTTCTGAGCTGATATATCGCGCTGCGCCTCAAGCCGTTTCTTAAATGCCGGCTCAGGTTCAACTGCATCAATAATCACCTGGGATACCTCAATCTTATTCTTGGTTATCTCATGTGGAATACGAATCAGCTTACCATCTTTATCAGTATTACGTATGATTTTATAGCGGGTAGAGATCTCTTTGATTGTTCGTGGCCCTTTTTCCTGTATGGCTGAATAAACAGTATCATTGAATTCCTTACGCTCGGTTGAGTAACCACCGTTCTTCATCTGATCATCAATCGCCTGTCTGAAATCAGTAGCTGCCCCGGATATGTAATCCTGGGCTGCAAACTGATAACCAACATTTGAAAGCTGTTCTCTAATGGTAGGAATAAGTGTATTATTAATCAGGTTATTCTGAGATCTGAATGATTCAGCAACAGCCCTGAATGAGGCATCATCCTTAGGCATTGTCATACGCACAGATATACGTACGGCCGCATTGACCCGATCAATAAACGTAACATGAATACCAGTAACATCAACAGGTTTATTATCAACCATAAATGTTACCTTATCATGAATAACTCCTTCAATACCATCATCATCTTCTCCTTCAGCCAATACTTTAATATCAATTTCACGTTGCCATTCCTGAATGGTAGCAAAGCCGCGCCATTTGATACCTGGAGTGTATGTTGTTGACCATCCACCGGTAGGATAAACCAGATAATACTGATGACCTTGTATGGCCCAGAAGAATAACCAATTTGATAAAAACAAAAGAAATGATGCGGTTAATAAAATGAGATATACCTTCGAATTGTTTTTCAGATAAATCATCCATGAAGGTGATGGTGATCTTCTTGCTCTTTCAATCTGTCTGTCAACGGCTTCACGCTGCCAGCGATCCATTGTGTTATAGTCAGAAGGATATGGCATTTCAGATCCTTCACTGACTCTTCCTTTAAGGAAGAAAAATACGATAAGAAGGGTTACCAGAAGGAACCCTATAAATGATAACAAAAACATAGTGTTTGATTTAAGGTGAATAATTATTTTAAATTGACTGGATGATAGCGCTTAATGCGCTTTTTAATCTTTTAGCTCCAACTTTATTGAGGCGTATTTCCTGTGCACTTTCCAACACACCTGCTTCAGTCCGTTTGCCAATAGTTAATGTAATAGAACTATCAGCTGCAGTCATGATAACGGTATGTTGTTTACCATTCTGAGTGTCGGTAACAACAGATACATGAAACTTACTCATTACTTTACTGTTTTGAATTTAGCTTCTCGTTTTCTTTTCAATTCATGATCAACTACCTCAATACGCGCAATTGTTCTGAGGTCGAATGGATATGTTCCATTTCGCATGTTCTTGTAGAGGTCGATACTCACGCCAAGATTTTTTGCTGCTTGCAGAGCAGTAAGTCCATTCTGACGTTCAATCTCTTTAAGCCAATCTACAAGTCTCATGACATGTGATAGCTCTGAGATATCAACATCATCGCATTTACGAAGTACTTCTATCAGTTCTGTTTTCATCTTTCTTGAGTTTAACTGCGTTATGTAATACAACTGCTTGTTCAACAGCAGCTTTAATAGCAGCTATTGTTTCAGGAATTGCATGGTTTGTATAAGTACCACCTGTATGTTCAGGAGCGTCTTGAATTGTAAGTTCAATAAGCTCTGTTTTGATTCTGATTTTCATATGAGTTTTATTTCATCGACTTCAGGATCATAATTGAGACGTTTAATCTCTTTACCAGTGACATATGCATTCCATGTCTTAATGATGTAAACAGTTCTGAAAAGAGTAGAGATCTTTTCAGTTCTGCGCAGACGATCTTCAATAAGCTTTTTACGAAGCGTTTTGATTGCCGGACTACCGCTTCCTTCATACTGTTCAGCACATAATTCATTAAAGAATGCTTCAACTTTATCTCTCTTTTTAGAGTGTTTATCAAAATAAACAGCAAGAGATAATATGGTTGCACTATTAAGAACATGTGTGAATGCGGCATACCATTTAACAGATTTGGCTGCCCAGGATAACCAGTACTCAGGATCTTTTTTGAAAATATCCAGTAACGCCTGATTTGAGCCATGAACTTCTGTTTTGGATGCTCGGTGAGGATCAAGTGCACCTGATGATAATCCGAGGTACATTTTGATTGCAGCTGGTAGTAATGTGGCATACTTAGTACCATGAATATGAAAAGTATCAGAACCTGATCTTCTCTTACCAGTATCAATAACAGCAAAAACTTCTTCTTTAAGATTGGTTACAACCAACATGTAAGTTGTGAAGTTTGCTTTAACAATAGCATGCAGACGATGCTGACCATCAATGAGCTTACCATTACGGTCAAACTTAATGGCTTCACCGGTATCCTGCCGCCATTTACCGGTAGTCATATCATATGCCATGGCATTTACATGCCTGGTATCAAGATTGCGATTATTCTCGGTATTTGTCTCCAGCCATTTCTTAGCTATAGCAGGAGTGACTTTAATAATATCAGTTTTCATAAACTTTGTTTAAAAGAAGAGGCTACCGAAGTAGCCTCTCTCAACCAAAAACCAGGTAGTGTCAGCACACTTTCCCGATATTTTACAGATTTTTATCCTTAAGGAGTTTCTTTACTGCCTCTTCAGCTTCCTTCATTACAGAAGATTGTTCTTCTTCTTTACGTTCTTGCTTTTTTTGTCTTATAATACGATCAGCAAGTTGTTCAGAAAAATAATCACCAAGTCCTAATTCATGGCTAATTCTTAGTGATTGTACAATCATCGTAGGTTGATAACTCATTACACGATCAATACCTGCATTGTGAAACAGATTAACCATGGCATGACGTTCACGAACCTGTGCTGTAATTAAAAGAACCGCAAGAGCATGGCTGTATGAAGTAAGATTCTTTTTTTCCTGAATTATTTCAAGTGTTTTTTTGATACACAATGAATATGAGTTTTCAGTAATAAAGAACATTTCTGCAATTTCAGCGATAGTATTGAATTCATCTTCAGTAATACCAAGAATATCACTAATTCTTATATCCTGATCAGGATTTTCAAAACTTTCCTTATACCCTGGCAATATGGTTGCCAGGGTTGGAATTTTCTTTTCTTCCATTTTCTAGAAGTTTACATCTCCGTTAAGAAATTGACGTACTTGATAAAATGATTCCTGAAGAGAATTGGATTTCTCAACATCATCATTCATGAAATCAGTCTGATGTTTAATAGAGACAATAGCTGCCTCAACAATAGACTGCGTGATCTTACCCTCTTTCTCATAGAGTTTAAGACTTCTTTTACAGATCTCAGCGATTACAGCGCCTTGTGCTTCAGGCATCTTAGCGGCAATAGAATCAAAATCAAGAGTACTACCACCATTAAGTTTCAGAAAGAACTTCTCAGCAATTTTCTTTACAGTCTCCTTATCAGGATTTGAGAAATTGATGATTAGGTCAATTCTTCCCGGACGTCTTAATGCCGGATTGATACGCTTGTGATGATTGGTGGTGAAGATGGTTAGAATGCTGCGACCTTTAGTCTCAACACCATCAATGGTATTAAGAATGTCGTTCATCCGGTTAGTACGCTCTTCTCCTGAGGCAATCTCATCAATATCCTCCATGAAGATCACACATGGCTCGTAGTTCTTGGCAAAGCCGAGTACTTTTGAGAACAATGCAGAGTCTTTCACATAGAAGAATGACATGCCCTTCTTATTGGCTTCATAACCAACACGCATGGCAGTTTCAGTCTTACCGTTGCCATAACTTCCTGTAAAGAGGAAACAGCGTTTGCCTTCATCATCCAGTTGTGAAAGAACAAAGTTCTGCACAACCATTTCTTCATCATTGTTAAGAACGATGTTATTGTTAGGCAGAATCTCAATGAGTTCCATGTCTACTGTTTCGTATTTCTGATTCCAGGTCACTGATACCGCTTTACCACGATAGATGGAGCGTGTGTTGAGGAAATTGCGTACAGCATTGAAGAAAAGGGTAATCTTCTCACCGAATTTTCTCTTTGCTGAAATAGTGATATAAGCAACACCGCCACGATTTACACCTACATCACCAGGCGCATCTTCATATGCCGGAAAGCGAACAGGTCCGATGAATGCCTTTTCAGTGATTGCGCTACCATTTTTGTAATTGGTAATAATATCAATCTCTGTAGGTGATTCCCAACGTGTAGGCCGACCTGCAATCCATCCAAAATGATCTTCGATGGTATTGCGGATTGCATACAGTACATCTTTGTAGTTCCATCCTTCAAACATGGTTACAAAGTCCTGTTCCTGCTCTTCATTTTCCCACTGATTTTTGAGGTCTTTAGAAGCCTCCAGCTTTGACATCCCTTCAGGGATAATAATCTTTGCCGTTTCTTTCGAGAATACCGCAGTGGTACGGATCTCATCATCATGCTCACCGGTTTCTACCATTGCCTGTGCAATAGCATTGATGAGTTCTTTTGGATTTGCTGCTTTACTAATAACAGATTTCAGACTTTTGGTTTTAGCATCGTTTAGTGCCATTTTTTTTTGGATTAATGGTTGAAAAATTAATTAAGCGCTCTCTATATTTTGGTGAGTAACATAATGTACTCCTACCATTTCACCTGCTTTAAAGAGCACAAAGCAGACTTCATTAGGTGTTTTTGCAACTTCCGCACAAGCTATCATGACTTCACTGATGTCATTACGGGCTTCAAGGATAATCTGTACCACCTGAATGAGGAACATTGCGCGTTCTTCCGGAATACCAAGAGCATCGTAATATGTCTCTGATTTCGGATTAACAATAGTAGGTTTGAAATTTTCTACTGCCATACATTCTGGTTTTAAGGTTGATGATTTGTTTAAGGGAAGAGTCTTCAGTGATTAACTGAGACCTTTGATTTACCAGGTAGGTTCGGTCTTTTGCCTTTCAGCGTCAGACTCTTCCCGTTTTCACCATTTATTTTTATTTTAAATGATGCTGTAACCTACCTTAATTGATCAGAAATTCGGGAGAGATTTCTCTCTCCCTTATAACCGGGCAATACGCATGCTATGCCAGACTTGCGATATTTTTCACACATGACTGCTTTCAGGAAATACAGTTTATAACCCATGTGTTAATTTGTTCTTGTTGTGTAGTTAAAGAAGAACCAGAAGGCTCTGTCATTAATACGTTGCAACAGGGATTTGCGTGTTTCCACTGATGGCTGAGCCGCTATGGACTTCTGCCTTCTTACTAATTCAGCGATTGACATATAGTTTAAAAAAATTGGCTTCTGGTTTACGCTCTTCGAGCACGGATTTCTCTTGTTCTGAAGAAATCACGAAACTCTTCATACTCTCTCATCATCTTGCGCGCGTAATCCGCATGATAATTGTTATTGAGTTTGTATGCATCATTTCCTGTAACAGGTGTATGCCAACGTATTATTTCAAATATCCCTTTAGCTGAATAATGGGAAAAACCACGTTGCTTGGCCTCTTTGGAAAACTTGACGAATTGTTCCCATATCTGGGGATTCTGGCGATCATAGGTTTCAAAGTCAATCATAATAAAACTTTACTTTACTCAACAGGACTCTACTGAACGTCACATTACAAGACAGGACCTAATAAATATAGAATCCACATCCCCAATCAAGAGGATGTGGATTTTCAGTACGGGATTTAATGGAACTGCACAATACCCGACGCCACTGCACTCAACAATAGTTTAGATGACTTTGCAGTCAACTACCTTGAATGTTCCAAACATACCTGAGTTCTGAGGACGGAATGATCCTATTCCTACATATAATCCGGCATAATCAGTGAGTTCTTTTACTGTTTCTTTTGTAATTGAGTCATTCAATACATTAAGTACAAATTCTGCATTCCATTTATTCCACTTTGGGCGGATTACAATCACACGCGCTTTAACATTTCTGTTTACAGCTGAGCGTTTATCAATTGCATCATAGTCAGCAATGATAATTTGATCCTGTGCAGGAATAAATTGTCCTGCTACGATAGATTTCATTGATTTTGAACGTCCACCAACTTTTGCTTTCATAAATGTACCTGCATTAATCAATGCTCCTCTGATATGATCAGATGGAATATAACAATGACCAAGTTTTGTACGATAACAATGATACTCTGCTCTTATTGCATCTTCAATTGAAACTTCAGGTCTTTCCATAATTTTACCACGGAGTTTTTCCCACTCTGCAAGTTTTATATCATCCATACGATGCTGCATGTACGGAGATAGTCCTTCGATTTTGATTTCAAACTGTTTCATGAATCTGTACTTCCAAATTTTTTATCTTTAGAAACAAATTTGATGCTCATGTCCATTTTATCAACATCACTTGGATTAGTACTCATCATCTTTATAAAATCGTCATGTTTCAACGCTCCTATTAAGATAAGCCTGCCAAATGTCTGAGAAGGAATGACAACTTCTGTACCTGTCTGGAGATTAACTCCTCTTACACCAAGAAAACTCACGCCTTTTTCTTTCATCATGTCGAGGATCTTGGCAAATACCTCAAGTTCTATATTATTCGGACATGACGCTGCCTGTATCTTCTCTATTAAATCTTCCATATTCTTGTCTGATTGTTACTGGTTTTGTTTGTTTATATGCACCGGAGACTATTCCGGTAGATACCCATTCCCAATTACCATTGAAAGAGAGTAACAGCGTATTTTTCTTACGCTGATACTCTACACATTTCAATGTAGTTACCAATGATCCATCAGTGGTGATGCCACTGTGCTGAATCAACGGATCGTTTGCTACCGATAATGCTTTCATGATTGCATGAGCAACATTCGGACTGAAATCAATTGCTATCTGCGGTTCTAACATAAAAGTAATAGCCTTAAGTCAGGTGTCTTACGCTCATAATCAACGCTAGGCGTTTCTTTTAGCGTTTCCTGCATCTTACTGTATGAAATTGCAGATCCAAAGCTCTCATCACGTGTATCCTTTTTAGGATAGTTGACCCTGTAAGTAAGATCTTCGAAATAGCCTTTTGTAAGCTGACCAGGCTTTCCGGTAACACCGTAATGCCTGCATTCAATCTCATAAATGCCAAATGATTTATCAGATATTAATCTGTAACCGAGCAGCATTGGCTTTTTCATTTCTTTAGCCAATTCTATTTCACTCAGAATACCTGATGTCATATCG
>JACCDR010482177.1_pt1 | contig 76414 bp, 61 predicted proteins | sample 7446431 | NCBI WGS metagenome assembly JACCDR01 (sample SAMN15323443, study PRJNA562643) | freshwater metagenome | isolation source: river surface water | place: USA:Blue River Watershed | collected 2017-08-17
CAACATCGGTTTACGCCTAGTGCAATTGTCGTCAAAGATACGGAAGCAAATCAATACAAACAGGACGTAGATGCGATAGACGTATTGGAATCAGGTATTTATGTAGAAGATACCTGGCATCCCCTGCCTCGTTTGCGTCTCAATGCAGGTTTTCGGCTAAGTCAGTTTGCTGTTAAAAACAAATTTTATGTGCGTCCCGAACCTCGCCTATCAGTATCCTATAACCTAAAAGACGACCTTTCTGTAAAAGGCTCCTATGCACAGATGAACCAGTATGTACACCTGCTTTCTAATACAGGTATTGGCTTGCCTACAGATTTGTGGGTACCAACTACTGATCAGATTGCCCCTCAGCAATCCAGACAAGTAGCCGCAGGCATAGCCAAAGATTTTATAGAAAAAGGCATTGCTCTCACCATCGAAGGGTATTACAAGAAGATGGACAACATTGTTGGGTATCGGGAAGGAGCCAGTTTTTTGCTTGCAGAAGATCCTGAAAGTGCAGAAAATGTACGATGGGAAGATAATGTTACCGCAGGACAAGGCTGGAGTTATGGTGCCGAAGTACTGCTGCAAAAGAAAACAGGTCGTTTTTCCGGTTGGATTGGCTACACGCTTTCTTGGGCAGAACTTCAGTTTGATGAGCTGAACTTTGGCAAGAAATACTTTGCCCGCTACGACCGTCGCCACGATATGTCTGTGGTAGGTATCTATGAAATTAGTCCCCGTATTACACTCTCAGGTACATGGGTATATGGAACAGGCAACGCCATCACACTTCCGCAAGCCTCCTATAATCTCAACAAACATCCTTATCAGTTCGGTCAATCAGTCACTGATTATGGTAATAAAAATGATTCTCGGATGGCCGCCTATCATCGGTTAGATCTCAGTATTCAGTTCCATAAACAAATGAAGAAAGGACATGAACGCACCTGGGAATTTAGTATTTACAACACATACAACCGTCAAAACCCTTTCTTCTATTATGTAGGTCAATCGGATACTGATTACACGAAAGAAGTACTCAGACAGGTTTCTCTGTTTCCTATCATTCCTTCCTTTAGTTATTCTTTCAAATTTTAAAGCCATTCACTCTATGAAATCATCTCTTTTCAACCACTATATCATAGGTTTGTTGTTAGTGTTACTAACCGCTTGTGATCGGGAAGTACCTAATGTGCAGCTTAAAAATATTCGCTCCAAACTGGTAGTAACCAGTTTTATTTCACCGCAAAACCAGAACATTGACGTACGTGTGACCGAATCTACGCCTATCAATACGAAAGAAACACAAGGAGTATTAAAGGCTACAGTTCTATTGTCTGATGGAAGTAGGCAAGTAGAGATTCCGTACTCTTCCTCTTCAAGTATGTACACACATACACTAGATGCAAAACTTTTTCCTATTGAGGCCGGAAAAACATATTCTATACGTGTATCTGTTCCTGATGGGCGTACAGTAACGGCTAGCTGTACGGTTCCATTTCCTAATAAAACCCTGAGTGTAGAACTAAAAGATCCTGCATTTAAGGAGACTAGTCATAGGTTCAAGTATAATTGGCAGGACACACCTGGACAACGAGATTATTATCGGGTAACAGGATCTTTTAGTCAATCAACAGACTATTTCTCTGTATATTGGGATAAAAATCCATCTTTGAAAACAGATGTTCGTTTTGATGGAACCTTATTTAGTAGCCTCAGTCAAGGAAGTTATACTTTAGGAACCAAACAAACCTTATATGCATCCTTATGGACTGTAGATGAAAATTATTATCAGTATCATGACACCTTCATTCGGTATGAAGAAACCAATGGAAATCCATTTGCAGAACCAGTTCTTCTGTATACCAATATAAAGGATGGTCTGGGTGTATTTGCCGCATATAATCAATTTACGATAACCCAACAGCTTCCCTAATAGGACTATCATACATACAAAGGGTACGACTGAGAAGTCAGTACCCTTTTCTTCTTTTTAAGATAAACACAAGACCTCGAAATGCAATCCTAATATGATTCAAGAACGTAGGTAAAATTCCAAAGTGTTTTTGGAGAACCCTATATCTGTCTTTCAAGGAATTTTGATGATTTTTCTTCGAAAATCCCCCCGTCAGATACCGAGAAAGGGTCAATTGGGTATGAATGACTTCACGGGCAGTTTTCAGACAACGAATCTCCCAGTCAATATCTGAACTGTAGTGATGTGAAAGATCATACGATGGAGCCAGACTTCGCCGGGCAATGAACGACTGATGACACACCACCATGCCCATTCGAAACGACTTCCAGGTGAGTACAGACGGTAACCGATGAGGCGTTACTTCACTCCGCAAACCCAGATCTGTATGTGTGTCATCAAAAAACAAGGCATCTCCGTAGTAAATATCAGCATCTGGCGGGCAGGTTTCCACCATACGAGCCAGTGTATCTGGAGCATAAATCCGATCTCCTGCATTCATAAACCACACATATTTGCCTCGGGCAGCTTGTAAGCCTTTATTCATGGCATCATACAACCCTTTGTCAGGTTCTGAGATCCAATAGTCAATATGTGGCTGATATTGGCGAATGATATCTAATGTACCATCTGTCGAGCCACCATCTATGATGAGATACTCATAGTTGGTACAGGTCTGGTTTACAATGCTTTGTATAGTAGATTCCAATACGTTTTTGGCATTGAACGTTACTGTGACAATGGAAATAAAAGGTATAGGATCAGATTGTTTCAAGAATGTAAGCAGCTGTTTCTAAGGCTCAAATATACATTTTTCCTCCGCAGTAAAATACAAATGAGATATATTCTCTGTGCAAGTTTTATATGTAAGCAACCCATGTACATCTATAATAGAAATACATGGGTTGATGAAACACAGGATTGATTGGATGTACTAAAAATTTGTTTGGATTACTAACGCATTTTGGGCAGCTTCTGCAAAATCCATCACCACTGTTCCATAACGGCCACTTGTATTGGTAGTAAAGTATGTAGTCAATTTAGGATTAATGGCATTAGATACCCCAGTAATACTAGGAATGCCAAATAATAAAGATTTATATCCACTGCTAAAATTCAGATATAAAACTGAAGTACTTCCATTCTTGGCAGCAGTAAGCTGCTGGGTAATGTCTGTCCACTTCGTGTCTGTATTGCTGACTTTGTATTTATCCTGTACACTTAGGCTTCCTGTAGTAAAGGTAGCATTATCGGCCCAACTAGTTGCATTAATTCCTTTGGGAGTAGTACTAGCAGAAAATCTTCTTAGTAAAACAATTTTTCCCTGAACAGTACTGAGTGTAGGAATAGTAGAATTTAAAGACCACTTTGTTGGATTTTTTTGCACATATGCATCAAAAGTTTGTTCAAAGGTGCGAGTGATATTAGAAGAGTTGTATTCTTCTTTTACACTCATTAAGATGGTTTCTGTCGGATTACTGTTGAGAAAAGTAAAGCAAGCATTGAGCACATCATCAAAATTTATATTCTGATAGACTGACCCATGGTGAATAGTAAAGGCATTGCCAATATGACGACAACGAATATCTAAAAAACGAGTACCAGCAGCCAACTGCTCAGCAATAGTGAGGTTCTGACACTTAGCCGTACCAGAAAATGTCTCAAACCTAGCACCAGAATCGTGCGTGCCTGGAATCGTAATTTGAGCCAGCGTAAGGGTACTATTAAGAGATCCCATCCAGTTTGTAAGTGAATAGGTTGCTGCAGCTTGTATTCGGCTTTGGTTTGTATTATTTTGAGAAGAGATGATATTTGAAGGTAACAGAGAGTCCGTGTGACAACTGATTAACCCAAAAGTAAGTATAGTAAAAACCACCACAAAAGTAAGATTACGCTTGTTCATACAGAGAGAAAAGTTAAGATAGGTTGAAAAATAGATAGTATACATTTAAACTAACAAAAATGTCGAAACAGCAAATCCAAACCATTCTGAAAACAGATACCTCAACTCTCCAAAAAAGGACTTCTAATATCCTTGATTTTGCGGAAGTGTGCCTTTGCTTACTCTAATTTCATCGGGAGGGATAGGCCATACATGATTAACCTTTGGATTAAATGTACGGGGTCCATAAATCTCTCTACCATCCGCATGGTGAAGGATTCACTGAATACGATATATTCTCGCCAAATTTAAGTTGTTTTAATAGTTGATGAGTAGAGTTTAAGCGAGCTGTAACTCTGTTTGAATAGGTATTCAGAAGAATGCCTTCATTTTTTCGATAACCTCCTGATAAAAAAAACGAATTTTTTTCCGTACCACCACTAATAGATGCATTGATCATATAAATCTTGCCTGTCTGAAATATTTCATCCATCCATGAAGTTTTAGTTATACGGGCATCCGGAAATATAGCAGGATCAAATGCTGGATCAGAAGACAAATTTGCTTCTGATCTTACTTTATTGACTACATCTGCAAATTCTGCGGCATTCAACGTATGCAGTTTCTTGGCTACTTGCTGAAATCCTTGTTGGTAGGAAAGTGCAACATTATACTTACCCGACAATCCTTTTTTAGTGGTAATTAGCACAACACCACCTGACGCACGAGCTCCATATATAGCAGCAGAGGCATCTTTCAACACATTGATTGATTCAATATCATTCGGATTAATAGAATTGAATGAGCCTGTAAATGGGACTCCATCTACCACCAACAGTGGACTTTCTCCATTAATAGAGCCAATACCCCGAATATGAATGGAAGGCTGAGCGGTAGGGTCGCCTCCGTTGTTAATGACACTGATGCCAGGCACAGTTCCCTGCAATACTTCAACGGCAGAGTTATAATTGCGACTACTGATATTCTTTACTGGTACCGATGCAATAGCCCCAACCACTTCATCCCGACGCTGGATGCCATAGCCTACTACCACGACTTCCATCAGTGAGTTAATGTCGTTCAACAAGGTTACATCCATGGTAGTATGCAAACCCACCATTGCTTCTTCTGAATGATATCCAATAAAACTGAATATCAATACTGATTTTTCATTCGGAACAGTAATGCTAAATTCCCCTTTACTATCCGAAATAATACCAATATTAGTACCTTTCACAATAATTGTCACTCCTGTTAATCCCTGTCCCTGTTCATCTTTTACACGACCGTTGACACTTAACTGCGTAGAATCTATACGAGAATATTGCTGATTGGGGAAAATGACAATTGTATTATACTTCTCTTCGAAATGAAGTTGAGGAAACTTATGAAACATATGGGTTAATACTTCACCAACTGTAGTTTCCGTAAATAGGGTCTTATCTACGTGGTACGAGCCAATGACGTTTTCATCATAGGCAAGACTTACAGCAGCTTTGTCTTCTATAATAGAAAGGGCATTGGAAAGACTACCACCAGGAATGGTCATTTTCTGTACACGTTTCTGTAGCATCTGCACGTGAATACCTAACGCATGGGCAGGCACTAAATACCCCAGACTCAGCAGCCAAAAGAGCCAACATGCTATATTGCGTCGGGTTGCGGATTTGTGTTTCATCGTAGTTTGTATAGGTAAAGGGTTTGACATTGAGTTCAAAAGATGTTTTTTTATTTTTTTCAGGCAAAAGCAATCCAGGGACGTAGAAATACGTCCTTTTTCTAGCCAACAATCTTATTCTGATTACTTATTTATTGTGTTTGGTTCTGGTATACATGAATAACCTTTTCTTTCTTTTCAAACCGGATTTTGGGCTGAAAACTGACTGTCTGGATAATTTCCAGTACTTGATCGATGGATAATTTCTGGTTAAATTTAAGTGTAAAGTTTCCATCTTCTGTCTTCAGGTGAGCCTTAAAACTGACTCCATAATATTGTTCCAGTACCAACAAAACCTCTGCAAGGGTAGCATTATGCAGGGAAATTTCACCTATAGTCCAAGCCTTGACTTGTGCTGTGTCTATCCTGTCTAGTTGCATACGATGATCTTTCTTTTGTACAGTTGCCCGATCTGAAGGCATAAGCAAATAAGCATTCTTAGCATTACTTACTTTTACTTTGCCACTCACAACTGACACCCAAACAGAGGATGACTGTGGATAGGCCCTGATAGCAAAGGACGTGCCTAGCACAGTTGTCGTAATACCAAACGTACTAACCACAAAAGGACGCAGCGTATCTCGTTTTACTTCAAAGAACGCATGTCCTCTTAGCGTTACTACTCTGTCATTTTCAGTAGAAGAGTTCTTATATTCAAGCGTAGTTCCTGCATCCAGCCAGACTTTTGACCCATCTGGCAGAATTATTTTTTTTACTTGCTGTTTATCTGTTGAAACTGCGATCTGTTTTGGAGAAGTTAAATTTTCTTTCAGGGCAAAATATATGGTTGTCAATGACACTATTAGAAAAATGGCGGCAGCCCATCCAATTTTTGGCCAGAATTGACGGATTTTTGTTTGTTGGCTCACTACAGGCAATATACCTACCCAAGATTCGTGCTTTGTCACCTGTAATTGATCTTCTTCCAGATCAATAGCCGTACTGTCTGCTTCCAATGTATCCAACCAGCGATGCAGATGTTGTATTTCTTCTTCTGTACACTCACCTGCTTTAAATTTCTCTAGTGTTTCTTTTAATAACCCGTTATCCACAATATGATTCGTTTTTATTCTAAGACACACCATGTCTTAGTTCTAACCATTGCAGATACAGCAATTAACAATTTAATAACCTGTATTAAGAAGTACAATCATGTATAAGCATCTGATTTAGTGTGATTTTACCTAAATCACAGTGACTTTATTCCGAATACGCTTGAGAGCAATATTAAGTTGATTTCTTATGGTTTGAGGAGCCGTGCCCAGTTGCTCGGCAATCTGGTAAACAGACAGGTCTTCCAGGTAATGCATCTGTAACACCTGCTGCATTCGTAAAGGGAGAGTATCAATTAGCGGGTCAATATGTCGTTTAAACGTTGGACTATCAATCACTTCATCAAAAGAACCCTCATCACAATCCGAGACTTCATAAAAAATAGTGACATGTTTTTTTTCGATTTGCTGATCTCTTATCGAATTGAGAATCCGATTCTTTAGTCCTTTATATAAATAGGAGCGGATGTTCGTGACCGGTGGTAACTGCTGTGCCTTCTCCCATAAGTCGATGAAAAACAATTGTAGTATATCCTTGGCTTCCTCTTTATCGTTTAACACTTTATATGTATACAGAAAAAGAGGACACCAGTATTGTGTATATAATGCTTCAAAAGCTGCAATATCTGCCCTGCGCAGGCGTAACCAGAGGTCAGTTTCATCCACAAATCTACTCATACACTTACTTAGCTCATAGACGATTGAGCGGCAAAGATATGGCTTAACTATGGCACTTGACTTGACAACCAAGTTAACTTATTGTTAAATGAAGAGGCTTATTTGCTTGATATTGGTGTAGGAAACATATGGCTCACATTGAAACTACTTTTAATTGACAATCAATTATTTACAAAAAAAAAGTTACTTATACTGTACAAAATCACTCCAATGGTTGCTTAAAATAGTTTATGCATAGAAAAATCACAGTATAAGACATAGTTTAGGTGCTATTTATTTGATTATCAAATAAAAGTAAATTTATTATTATTAGAATTATCCATCAATTATTCACAACCACCCCTTCCGGCGAAACCAGGCAATCATGAGCAGGCAACTGACCAGCATGGTTCCCAATGTCCAGAAATAACCGTATCGCAAATGTAGTTCTGGCATGTTGTCAAAGTTCATTCCATAAACACCTGCAATAAAGGTCAAAGGCATGAATATGGTAGAGATGATCGTCAGCACCTTCATGGTATCATTGGTTTTATTACTCATGCCCGACAAATAAATGTCCAGCAAACCTGTGGCTACATCCCTGTAAGACTCTACAGTATCAATGACCTGAATAGAATGATCATATGCATCACGGAAATACTTATGGGTTTCTTTGTGAATAAGTCTACCTTCGTCTTGATACAGAATATTAACGACTTCACGTATAGGCCAGACGGCTTTTCGCACAAAAATCAGTTCCCGTTTGATTCGATACAGATTAGCAAGGCTACGTCGGGTAGGACTTCGGATGATTTCTTCTTCCAATTCTTCCAACTGTTCGCCAATATTTTCCAGCACCAAAAAATAATTATCAATAATGATATCCAGTAATGAATAGAGTAGAAAATCAGCTCCTCCACGTCGGATACGACTTCCTGTGGTGCGAATGCGTTCCCGAATGGGATCAAACACATCTCCAGGTTTCTCCTGTAGCGACAACACATAGTTTGTATTCATCACAAAGCTAACGTGCTCAATATCTACCTCTTGTTTTCGGGTATTATACGATAGCATTTTGCAGGCAACAAATACATATTCATCAAAGAATTCAATCTTCGGGCGTAATTCTGTGTTCAGCACATCTTCCAGCACCAGGCTATGTAAATTATAGGCGATGCCCAGTTGCTTTACTACTTCTACATTCTGAATTCCATCCAAGTCAACCCATTTCACAGCAAACTTATCTGGGTGCGGAAAACAGTGTTCCAAGTGGGTAATCTGCCGGGTTTGTACATTTGCCTGATTGTATTCATAAATAGTAATGGTCACATCTGAAACCTCTTTGTTGCCCACATACAGTAACGTACCTGGAGCTTTACCCACCAACTGTGTATCTGGATGAAGTTTTTGTGTCATATATAAATGAATAAATGCTCAAAAGACATTTTTAGCCGATTCACTAAAAACATACACAGGGCTTTACCCTGTGCTATCGTATTACGCCCCTTCAGGCTTGAAGTAGAGTAGTTTGCGTAAGTCCTACTTTTTATACTTCCCATTCACCCTGAACTACTTCCTGTACTTTTCCTCCGATACGAATACTATACTGCTCCGCATTTATCTTTTTGCCAGCATGATACAATAAGGATGGTCGAGGGATAGCATACCCCTGTTCTACTCGTAACTGTACCGTGTCTGTTCCAAGATAAGCATTCTTGAGAATATACCCCAGCAGACATCCATTGGCACTACCCGTAGCAGAATCTTCTACCATGGCTTGATGCATCGGATAAAACATGCGGCAACTCAGGTCATTTTCAGTTTCGTAGGTTTCCTTCGTAACAACCAGGCAGCCGATGCGTTCCTTGCCTTCATATCGGTTATATTTTCGCAAAAATGAAAGAAAAGTTTCGGTGTGTACCTGTATTTTTTTCAATGCCTCTAGGTTGCGGAGTGGTACAATCAAAAAGGCAATACCTGTAGAAACTTCTTCTAAAGGGAAACTAGTTTCAATATCTTCAACCGAAAGACCCAGAAAATCAGCTACTTCTGCGGCATCATAGGTTTTTCCAAAAGTAGGATTGATCTGTTGCATCCAGAGTATGCCATCAGTAAAATCTACCGGAATGGAACCCACTTTTAGCTGCAATGTTACCTGACTGACAGGCTTTTGAATAATTTTCTCCCGAATCACATAGGCTGTCCCAAGGGTAGGATGCCCAGCGAAAGGCAATTCTTGATCAGGCGTAAAGATTCGTACGTCAAAGCCTTTACTAGCATCAGCAGCACGGTTGATAAATGTAGTTTCGGCAAAGTTAATTTCTTTAGCAATAGCTAGCATCTGCTCAGTTGTCAGCTGTCCGGCATGTTCCAAAACAGCCAACTGGTTGCCTTGGTATTTTTTCTCAGCAAATACGTCTACAATATAAAAAGGAAGTTTCATTTTGATAGGTGGCTAAACAGCCACTAAGGTAGCAAATTGCCATTCTTCGTCAAACAGAAAATACATCTCAATAGGCAGATAAAAAAACGTCAATTCTGAAGGTAATGCGAACTGGCTAAGCTTTACAAAATCTTTTTCTGTGGTCAACACCTGATTTACACCCAATTTTCGGCAAATGTCAGCTATTTTCTCCACACTGGCCTGGGTATAATCGTAGTGATCCTGAAAAATCAAATGCTTTTCTATCAGGTACTGTTGAGTCGCATATGCTTCCAAAGTTGAGGGTTGAGCAATGCCAGAGACGAGAAGCATACCTTTTCTTTCTCTGCTCCCATCTTCTTTTCCAGAAAACAATTGAGGTTGTCCATACCGAATACTGGTAAAAAACACGGGCACCTCTGGCCGTGTATAGGTTCGGATCTGTTGTACAATCTGTTGCCGTTCGGATTCCGAGAGATTGGGTGGACATTTGCTCACAATCATACACTGGGCACGTCTGGCTCCACTACCAGGTTCACGCAAGTAGCCAGTAGGCAGCATACAATCCTTGTAAAAGAGGCGTTTGTAATCCGTTAGTAAAATAGCCATTGAGGGCTTGACACGTCTGTGCTGAAAGGCATCATCTAGCAAAATCAGAGAAGTAGTTGGCTTTTCGGCCAAAATCCGCTCAATAGCAGCGACCCGATCCTCCCCTACGGCTACCTGAATGTCCAGATTAAATTTCTGATAAAACTGTAAGGGTTCATCACCAATATCCTGGGCCGTAGATTGAGCGGTAGCCCACAAAAATCCTTTCGTTTTTCGTCCATACCCACGACTAAGTGTAACGATCCTATAACGATCCTTCAACAACCGAATCAGGTATTCAGTATGTGGTGTTTTGCCCGTACCTCCTACCGTCAAATTGCCTACTACAATAGTGGGTATGGCAAACGACTGTGAAGAAAACCATCTTTGGTCATAAAACACATTACGCAAATGCATAATACCACCATACAACCAGGAAACAGGCAAAAACAGCCATCGAAGTATATAAAGAATTCCTTTCAAGAGATAAATCAGGTACAAATAGCTTTTTAAATAGGTTAAAGTTTGGTCTGCCAACACGTATAAAACGCAGGAAACAAACCTTCTAATGGTATCTCTTTCTCAAAAAGCCCATAAATTGTTGATCCTGAGCCAGACATAGACGCATAGACAGCTCCTTGTTCATATAATTTTTCTTTGATAGCTGGCAAAGTTGGATATTTTACAAACAAGCTGTCTTCAAAATCATTATGTAATGACTCTTTCCATGCTTGTATCGGTTGACTCAGGGTGTCTTTCAAGGAAACGGTAGGTCGTTTAGGACGAATCCCTGCATAGGCTTCCACCGTAGAAATATGAATACCTGGATAGACCAAGACCAAGAAGTACCCACTCAGCATCATATGAATGTCTTCAAACAAATCTCCTTTGCCATAGCAGTACCGTGGTTGGTTTTTTACAAAAAAGGCACAGTCACTTCCCAAAGGCCGCAGATAGTCTTCCAGTTGGGATTCGGATAGTTTCAGGTCGAATTTCTCATTCAATATTTTTAAGGTAAACGCCGCATCTGCAGAGCCACCACCCAAGCCCGCTCCGATCGGAATCACTTTATGCAGGTGTATATGCACAGGCGGCAAATCAAATACATCTTTCAATGTTCGATACGCCTTCATACATAAATTACTACTTCCTTCTCCCGGAATATCAATACCGGAACTGGTAAACTGTACAGTCTCTGACTCAATGACTTCCAATACATCTGTGCAGCCAATCGGGTAAAAGCAGGATTCCAGGTTATGAAAGCCATCGGGACGTTTCTCAGTAATGTATAGCCCAAGGTTAATCTTGGCATTGGGAAAAGCTAGCATAAAGCAAACAGATAAAACAGGTATTTTGCAAAGAACTACAATCTGTTTAGGGAAAGCAAATGGCACACGTAGTTTTGTTTTTACCAGAATCTACGTTTACTTAGCACCTATACAGTTTATACACATGAAAATCTGCAAGCTACACCCAGTATATTGTAGGCGAATATATCTATGAGGAAACAGACGAATCTGATACCGAAGCACAAGAGTTGATTGATTTCCTTGGCTTCAATCACACACATCTCCTTAACCAAAGACTTCGGCATATCAAGCGGCTAAGGAATACTTTTGAAGATGCGAACTACTCTGCTGAACAAAAATTGAACTATTTTCGCAAACATCCTGAGTGCATGAGTTTTATTACGGCCTTATCACATGAATTAGAACTGGATTTATTTCATGTTATAGATTAACTTTACTACTCTTCCATTTATACTCCTTTAAAATACCCGCCTGACAAGCAGTATTTTAGCTCAGCTATAGGCAATTATTTTTCTTACATTGCCTATACTATCTCTTGGAAATGTCGTTTTTTTTCTGAAAATTACATATATACATATCATACTTTTTCTAATACGCAGACCATACCAACTTCATAAGTATACCTAGTCGTTATTATGTGAGATACCAGATAGGCACGTTCGTGCTTCTTCAGATTGGTGTCTCCTATTTTTCACTGTATTCTATGGACGTACGATCTGTTCCTACACCTGTTACGCTTGACGAGCTTCTTCAAAAACACGCATCCAAACAACCAGACAGTATTTTTTTACAGGCTCCCAATCGGTCATCTCTTTCGTACGCAAATGCGGATGAGCAATGCAGAAAAGCCGCTCGCATCCTACGAGCATTTGGCATTCAAACCAACGACAGGGTGGCATTGGTCATGCCTACCTCACCAGAAGCAACGCTGGCTTTTCTTGCCTTGGGAATGGTGGCGACTTGTGCTCCCATGAATCCTACCTACAAATATGCTGAAGTAGATTTTTTCTTTACTGATTTGCGTGTCAAAGCATTATTTACTTTTGCAGGCTATGATACAATAGCCCGACAGCTCGCTACAAAACGAAATATTCCCGTTATTGAGATACGTCCAATTTTGACTGAACCAGCGGGAATGTTTGAGTTTATCCAACTTCCTGCATCTATCTCTAACAATATAACTTATGCCCAACTGGAAGATGTAGCCATTGTATTACATACTTCTGGCACCACCTCTCGACCCAAAACGGTTCCCTTAACCCATACAAATATTTGCCTGGCAGGCTACCATACAGCTCAATCCCTGAATCTGACTCCTACAGATCGGTCTTTAAATGTATTGCCTTTATTTCACGTACATGGATTAATTATAGTAATCGTGACAACGCTGGTATCTGGAGGCAGTATTGTATGTACCCAAGGCTTTGATGCCCATTCTTTTCTTGAGCACCTGCGAAACTTTAAGCCTACTTGGTTTACAGCTGGCCCAACCGTTCATCAAGCCTTGCTGGAACACCTCTCACATGAATCGGAACTACCCCGCAATCATTCGTTACGATTTATCCGCTCTGCTTCTTCTAGCCTACATCCTGCTACTTTTCATGCACTAGAAAAAGCTTTTGGCGTTCCGGTGATTGATTCATATGGTTTGTCAGAAGCATCTCATATTCTGTCTAATCCTCTGCCACCAGCTATTCGAAAAGCTGGTTCGGTAGGAATATCCACAGGAACAGAAATAGCTATTGTAGATGAAAATGACACTTTTCTGGGCTGCCATCAAGTGGGTGAGATTGTAGCCCGGGGAAAAAACATTACCAAAGGATATGCCGACAATCCAGCAGCTAATGCAGTGGCCTTTACCACAGAAGGCTGGTTTCACACAGGTGATCAGGGATATTTTGACGAAGATGGATACTTTTATATTACAGGACGGATCAAAGAACTCATTAATCGGGCAGGCGAAAAAGTATCACCACTTGAACTAGACGATCTACTGACAACACATGAAGCCATAGCTGAAGCCGCAGCCTTTTCCATTCCTCATCCGCTTTTGGGTGAAGATACTGCTGTGGCCATTGTCTGCAAACCAGACAAACAACTCACAGCCTCTGCTGTAAAAGCTTTTATAGCTCAACACTTGGCTTATTATAAGATACCCAGTAGAGTAATTTTTGTATCTTCTATCCTAAAAGGCCCAACTGGAAAGGTTCAGCGTCGGCTATTACCTGTGCAAGTGGGTCTGGTAGATACAGAAGGCAACGTCATTCCTCCTTCACCTGAAGAGATGCAGGAGGACGAAAATTATGTAGAGCCCAAAACGCAGTTGGAAATCTCTATTATCAAATCTTGGAAGAAAGTACTTCCTCATCCACGCATAGGAGTACATGATCATTTTTTCCTGATTGGGGGTAATTCAATGATGGCCATTCAATTGGTGGCTGAAATAGAACGACAAACAGGATACCGTCTGCCGCCAGCGGTTCTGTTCTCTCATCCGACAATTACCGATCTGATCAGGCTTATCTTTGAAGAATCCTTACAAACGGCCTGGCAATGTCTTATTCCTGTGCGTAGTACTGGAACTAAGTCACCATTGTACTGCACACATCCAAACTCTGGGGGTATTGAGTACGTCTTTCGTCTAGCAGAATATCTGGATGCCGACCAACCTGTCTATGGCCTTCAGGCAGTGGGCTTAAATGGAGATGAGCCTCCATTAACCTCTAACAAGGCTATGGCCTCTTTATTTGTAGAGAAAATTCTGGAGATCCAACCAGATGGGGTATACAATCTGGCAGGGTACTCGTCCGGAGGTTCGGTTGCTTATGAAATGGCCCAAATACTCAGCCAGCAGGGACATCATGTAAACCAGTTATTCATGTTCGACACCTACCCTCCTGCCCAGTTTCCGTTTAACTCACGTGTACAATTTCCATATATACTAAAAAACATATGGCTCTTTTTAACCACCCCTCTGGATAAAACCTATTACCTTACAGAATCTAAGTGGCAGGTTATTGGGAAAGAATTGGGTTCTATAGCCCATCACGTTTGGAATAAAATCAGCTACAAACTTAAAAAATATCTACCATCAAAACCTTCACTTGCCACTCAGCCTCTCAGCAGTAATGAAAGATTCCTGCAAATTCAGGAAAACATAGTAAATGCCTGTTACATAGCCCACTACAATTACACTATGTACCCTTATACAGGCAGTCTTGTTTTAGTCCGTTCCTTAAACAACGAGGTGCGAAAGCTAAAAGATACTGATTTAGGCTGGAAAAATCTAGTAAATGGTCGGGTTAGTGTATACGATCTTCCAACCGACCATTTCGATGTATTCCTCCACGATTCTACCTGTCAGATGGCGGCTAAAATTGTTCAAAAACATTTAAATGATTCAGAAAACACAGAACAGTTACTATCCAAAAAGTTTTCCAACTGGCAGTCTATATTTAGAGAAAAGGCTTCAAAAGAGTATTCTGAAGAAAAAATATAAGAAAAGGCATTGGCATAAACTATATTGGCATGAGTTTTGCCTTAAGGTAAAAAGCATTAAAATTCATGTTCATAATACAATCTACAACTATGAAAACTTGCATTTTTACCCTAGGAATTCTTATCTGGAATAGCTTACAGGCTTTTGCTACTAGCCATGTAACCTTTGCTGCTCCTGCTGGATATACCTTAAAAGTCACAATCAATGGAAAAGTACAGGAAGCCGAACAATATGTCCGTTTTGACAACTTAGCTTCCGGCAACCATACAGCTCAGATTACAACTACTGCCAATAAAGAAAGTCTTTCCTTTCAATCTACTATTTCTCTGCCAGACAATCAGGAAACGAGTTATTTTGTATTGGTTGTAAACAAAGTAGCTCAGATCCATTGGGCCAATGAAACACCAATTCAAAATACTGAATCTGAGCCCGCTGCCACAACACAGTTGGCCAAGGATCGAGAAAAAAACTCGACAGATTCTCGTTATACCGACTATCCTCAGCGAGCCACTACTCCTGCCTCTGGATCCCGTCCTTCTTCTGGCTATGGATCTAACAGCACCTACAGCCGTAGCTACTCGCCAGGTAGACCTTCCAGCTATAGTAGCAGACACTACTATGGTAGAGGAGGCCAGCAAGTATATGTAGAACCGACCCCGACCTGCTCATTCATGTCCAATCAGGAAATGGCCCAGCTTCAGGCAACTGTCCGGCGTATTCCGTTTGATGAAGACCGATTGCTGGTACTACAACACGCCTTGCAATACTCTACTTTTATGTCTGCAGATGTCCGTGAGTTAACGAGGCTTCTAAGTTTTGATACGAGCCGACTCAAATTCGCCAAGCAGGCATTTAATAATACCTATGACAAGCAAAATTACTACATTGTAAATACTGCCTTTGACTTTTCATCCAGCACCCGGGAATTACAGCAATACATCCAGAGTTGTCACTAAAAAATCCCCCTCATCAAACAATGAGGGGGATTTTTTATTCCTTATACGTGGACAGTAGCTTATGGCTTCGCATATTTTTCACGAAACCGCTTATACAAACGTTTTTGCTTATTATCTAACACCAACCGACGCCCCTGAATAAAAGCTTCGGTTACGTCGTTTGTCCGCATATCCAGCAAGTCACCTGATGACACCACAATATTGGCATCTTTTCCCGTTTCCAAGGTGCCAGTTTTAGACTCAATACCTAGAATCTGGGCATTGTTTATTGTAACAAGCTGCAAAGCTTCTTCAGGTGTGAGCCCAAAAGAGGCAGATTGTCCAGCTATAAAAGGCAGATTTCGATAATTATATGGAACCCCTTCATACGACAACCCCACCAGAATACCTGCTTTATGTAGGATAAAAGGAAGTTTATAAGGCATATCCACATCCTCCTCCGAACGTCCTGGCAAACGGTGCAGGGAGTTTAAAAGTATAGCTACGTTATTTTCTTTCAGGAAATCTATAATCATATACGCATCAGAGGCTCCGACAATCACATATTTTTTTATGGCATGGGTTTTAGCAAAATTGACGGCTTCTACGATTTCTTTGGCATAGTCAGCCCGTATAAACAAGGTTTTTGAGCCATCAAAAAGTCCTTTCATAGACGCAAGTTTCAGGTTAACAGGTATAGGATTTTTGAGTTGTGCATATCCATAGGCATCTTTAAAAATAATATCCAACATAGTCAAAACTTCGTTGCGTCCTTCATTTTTTTTGACAGATCCAGGATTAAAAAATCCTCCCATACTAAACATATTCGGCCAGTTTATCCATATTCCATCATCAGCACGGTAGGCGGCATCTTCCCAGTTCCAGCCATCCAGTTGCACCACTGCTGATGTACCTGACATAACTCCTCCCTCGGGCACCGTTTGGGCAATAAGCACACCGTTGTCGCGAGTCACATAAATGTGTTCTGAATCGGTGTTATAGGCAATCAATGATCGTACATTGGGATTGACACTGCCCGTTTCCTCACTATCCTGGGTAGCCTTTACAGCTCCAACTTCATCCAGACCCAGTCTTGTATTAGGGGCTATTAAGCCTGGATACACCTGTTTGCCTGTAACATCCAGTACCTCTGCATTGCCTGTGCTGGTTTGGGCATTTCCTACAGCAATAATTTTTCCTTTATCAAATACAAGCACGCCATTTTCAATGACTTGTCCATTGCCCAAGTGAATAGTTCCTCCTTTTAAAGCAATAGCTTTACTTTGTGCCTTAGCAATGACAGGGGGCTGAGCTTTTAGCATGCCATAACAGAGACATAGAGAAAATAAAAGAATATAAAATTTTTTCATGAGGTTGGATCGGTTTTAGTTTGGATGATTTTCAGTGCCAGGCAAACCTTATGTGTGTCTACTTGGACAATAATTTTTCATAAATCCGGAAATTATCTTCGTCAAAACAGACAAAATAGATTTCTTTCAGTGTACCGCCAGTAGGCTGGGATTCTCCTACAGCTTTGATGGCTACTTCTGCGGCATATTCCTTAGGATAGCCATAAATACCTGTACTAATATTCGGAAACGCAATGGAGTGAAGCCCCAGTTCCTGGGCTATACGCAGGGCATTGGCATAACAGTTGTGTAAGAGATCTGATTCGTGTTTAGCCCCGCCTTGCCACACAGGCCCCACTGTATGAATCACATACTGAGCTGGAAGATTTCCGGCTGTTGTGTAGACAGCTTCACCCGTAGCACATCCGCCTTGCCGGTTTCGGATTTGACGACATTCTTCCAATATAGCTTTACCTCCTTTCCGATGGATAGCTCCATCTACACCTCCACCACCCAGCAGCGAACTGTTGGCTGCATTCACAATAGCATCTACTTTCATTGTCGTAATATCACCCCGAACCAATTGAATAGTCATAGCTGCTTATATGTTTCAAAATCAATAACTTAAAACAAGGTATTTAATGCTACTAATGTGAATCAGGGTGAAAAACAGTTAGCTTGAATAGCAGGAGCTTATCTTTGGCAAAGTTTTGAACTTCGTCAAAGACTGAGTACAATTGCCTGATAATCAGCCTACAACTCCAGCCCTTGATTCGTATTACTGAGACAGACTACTCTTCACTAGTGTGTTTCCACCCAGGACGACCAAAGATATATTTTAGTTTTACTTTCCAGGAAATGTCCTGTTTCAGGTCTTTTGCTATATTTTTCCATTCATAGGTGACTACTTCATACAAATTTTCAGAGTCCATTTTAGCCGTAATCCCATATACAGGCTTCTCCTCTTCCTGAACAAAAGTTCCAAATAACCGATCCCAGATAATCAGAACCATGCCCATATTTTTGTCTAAGTATTTTTCATTAGACGCATGATGCACCCGATGATGTGACGGTGTAACCAAGATATATTCAAGCCAGCCTAGTTTTCCCACTACTTCTGTATGAACAAAGAAGCCATAGGTTTGTCCGATTGCATACATAAACAAAATATCCAATGGTTCAAACCCTATCAAAGCGAGTGGAATATAATATACAAACCGATATAATGGCTGAAACACCGATGAACGGATAGCTACTGTAAGATTAAATTGCTCTGATGAATGATGTGTGATATGGACAGCCCAGAAAAACCGACAGTAATGATCTACTACATGTAATACATAGTAAGCAAAATCTTCCGCCAAAAACAGGAATATCCAATAGTAAATCGTTTTTTCCCAATGAAAGGGTGTATAGCTAGTTATATATATTAATGCCGCTAATTGCACCCCTCGCATAAGTACATCAAAGCAAAAATTCAATCCTGTACATGCTAAATTTACGAGTGTATCTTTGGTACGATAGGCATTATGTCCTAACCAAGCACTAACAGCTATTTCCAGTACAATAAACAGAGTAAAAATAGGTACAGAGTATGATAATAGTATAACCTCCATAAAAATCTGTTAAATAATAGTTTGGGGGGCAAATATACTAGAACAAGCCTATAAAACATTCTATCAATATAGATTTATTGCATGCTACCTATACAGATGCCATAGATAAAATACATTCCCCCTAATTGTACTTATTCAGCAGTATATGCATAGCTTCGTACTTTGCCACATGTTCCCTCATTTCCAAACATACTGTCACAATGGTAGTGCCGTTCTACTTTAGGTGTAGGCATCTGTGTGGCTTGCCCTCCTTGTTTATTAGCTAACATCTTGGCAATCAAACGAGTCCGTTCCTTTTGAATTTCTTCTCTCATTTGCTTGTCTCGTTCTGTATCAAAGTATATTGTCCCTTCAATAATCGTTTTTTCAGGATGGGCATAAATAGAAAGCGGATGGACATTCCATAATACAAGATCGGCATCTTTGCCCACTTTGATACTGCCCATACGGTCATCCAGATGAAGCATTTTTGCAGGATTCAGGGTAACCATTTTTAAGGCATCTTCTTCGCTGACTTTTCCATATTTCACCGTCTTTGCCGCTTCCTGATTCAGGCGACGAGCCATTTCAGCATCATCTGAATTAATGGCGACATTCAAACCTTCCTGATGCATCAGAGCCGGGCTGTAAGCAATGGCATCCTGTACCTCCATTTTATACGACCACCAGTCAGCAAATGAAGAGGCATTGATATTTCGGGCTTTCATCTTATCAGCCACCTTATATCCTTCCAAAATATGTGTAAACGTATTTATTTTAAAACCTAGAGAATCAGCCACATGCATGAGCATATTGATTTCAGACTGCACATAGCTATGGCAAGTAATAAATCGTTTTTCATTCAGAATCTCTACCAGTGTCTCCAATTCCAAGTCCCTGCGAACAGGCATGGCATTTTTATCTTTTGGATTCACCTGCTTCAGGTCTTGTTCATATTCTTTGGCCCGTATAAAGGCATCCATCATGACCTGTTCTACACCCATACGAGTTTTGGGAAAACGATTGGACACGTTTGCAGAGGCTTGTTTCACGTTTTCACCTAAGGCAAATTTGATAAATCCTGGAGCATTTTTGATCTTTAAGGCCTCAGGTGCTTCTCCCCATTTGAATTTAATCAGAGCAGACTGCCCGCCAATAGGGTTGGCAGATCCATGCAGAATTTGTGCTGCAGTCACTCCCCCAGCCAGTTGACGATACATCATAATGTCTTCCGAATCCAGGTTGTCTCCAATGCGGACTTCTGCGGTAACTGCCTGAAGTTCATTAATAGACTCCGCACAAATATGTGAATGCTCATCAATGATTCCAGGAGTTAGATGTTTACCAGTTCCGTCAATAACTTTTACTCCACTAGCAGATAGATTCTTGCCAATCTGGGCAATTTTGCCGTTTTTGATTAACACATCCATATTTTCCTGTTTCCCAGCTGCTTCATTGGTCCAGACAGTAGCATTCCGAATCAGCATATCTTCTGCTTTGGGTTTGGTTTCTGCCCCAAAAGCAATGTAGGGATAAATTACTTTTCCTAGCGGCTGTGTAGCCACACTATCTTTGCTCGTTTTAGGTTTCTCTTCTATAGCAACGACTGCCGAGTTGTACGTAGCTACCCATTTTACTGGAGTTCCATCTGCCAGTATACCTTCGCCTTTCAGTGTATTTGCATGGCTTAGCCAGCCTGTTAGCCGAACATCAGCTTTGTCTTTTTTGCTGGGCTTAAAAGAAATAGAGATCAAGGAGTTATTTAAGGCAACTTTAGCAGCAGTCTTGCTGGTATCTGCGGTTCCTATCTTGATTTCGGGTTTTTCTGGCATTCCAGAAATAGACATTTTAAATGTCTGATTACCTACAGTCAGGGTATATTCGCCTCTAATGTCCACATCTGGCATTTCTGTTACTACATATTTTTTACCTGAAATGTAGTTTGCGTAAATCACATTCGTTTTGCTAAACAGGTTTTCTGAGGTAATGAGAAAGTTTGCCAGCATGCCTTTTTTGAGAGATCCCAACTGGCTGTCCATCTTCAACAAAGCCGCAGGTGTAGCTGTCAGGGCTTTTAAGGCTATTTTTTCATCCAGACCATTTTCAATAGCTTTCCGAAGATTCCCCCAGAATTCTGATTTATTTTTCAGGTCAGCGGTTGTCAAGGCAAAGGTAATCCCAGCTTTTGCGAGTATGGCTGGATTAGTAGGAGCCAATTCCCAATGCTTCATTTCTTCTAGCGAAACCATTATGGCATCTAGCGGGTCTTCTACTTCAAATGGCTTTGGAAAATCAATAGATACAATCAATGGAGCATTGGTAGCTTTCACTTCATCCAGCCTGGCATATTCATCTCCTTTGGTTTTGATCGTGTACTGAATTCCAAACTCATCACCAATTTTATCTGCCCGAAGAATATTTAGCCGTGAATTAGCCTCAAAAATAGCTGGTAGACCCAATTGTTTATTAAAAGCTTCTAGAGAAAGGTTTCGTTCGATGGCATTTCCTCCTTTCTTATACCAGTCTGCATCTAGGTAGGTTTGGCGGAGCAACGCAATGTCCCCCATCATAGAAATGGGATACAATTGTTTGGAAGAACCTTTATCCAGCGAAAAATGTGTCGTAGCATCACTCTTTAACAGAAGCTCGTTTTCCTTTCCTTCTCCTAGTTGTACCACTGCACCTGTACCACTGGCTATGCCATCAGGATTATGGGTAAGCACCGCACCAAAACCCAATTTCCGGAGTTCTTCTGCCTGTTTAGTAGTACTAGTAAAGAGCTCAGCCGAGCTATTTTCTGGGCGAATAGCTTCGTTCCAGTTATAGGCTCCCTTTTTTGCAGACTCATATTGAGGCAGTCTGGAGAAAAGGGCAGCAAGGCTAAACGGTTCCTTTTTAACTTCTGGCATTCCATAAGTAGTAAATAGATCAATCAGACTTGGATATATATGTTTGCCTTTCAGATCTGTTACTACAGCCCCAGCAGGAATAGAAACCTGTGCCCCAGCTGCTTCTATGATGCCATTGCGAACCAGAAGGGTGGCATTAGGCAGTGTAGTCTGATAATCCAGATGAAGTGTAGCGTGGGTGAAGGCATATAGCTGGGTTCTTTCATCATATACACCATTGCGTGGAAAAGTAGCAGGCTGTGCCCAGCCGCTGTATCCTATCAGGCAGCCTACTACAAATAGTACGAGTTTTTTCATGAGGTTAGGTTTGTTGAATAAGAGAATAGCAATCTATTGACACTCCCCTGCCTAGAGGCTCGGGGATTCTTGGTTCGCCGACGTGAGTACTCCCACAGTCTCCCCAAGCGTTACTTCGGATGTGTCCCATCCTAAATTTTGTTTTAAGAAATGCGAAACGAACCATGTTATTAGCCGCCAATATATCCCTATCGTGTCTTATCCCACACGCTGCACACGTCCATACCCTCTCTTTTAGAGATAGGTCTTACTTGACTGTACTGCAACTACAAAGTTTGCTTGAAGGATCAAAGTGTCCGATTTGGAGAAGGTTTTTGCAAAATATTATTTGCCTAAACATATTCTAACTACACATTTGCATTAATCGCACCTGTTTTTAAGGCTACTTGTCTCTAAAATACTGTTTTTTGAAAGGTGTCTAACTAATTTATATTTTCATAAAATATTGATTATCAAAAGTTTGCAAAATTTAAACATACTCTAAAAGACCTCTACCCACAAGCAGAGGTCTTTTAGTATTTTAGAACTGTTTTTAGATTTTTTCATATTTACTTGAAAGCAGGAATCCCTGTAATTTCAGCTCCTAGAATAAGCAAATGAATGTCATGGGTTCCCTCATATGTAACTACAGATTCCAGGTTCATCATGTGTCGCATAATAGGATATTCGCCCGTAATACCCATGCCACCATGAATCTGCCGGGCTTCGCGGGCTATATGCAAGGCCATCTCAACATTGTTTCGCTTGGCCAATGAAATCTGAGCCGTGGTAGCTTTACCTTCGTTTTTTAGCATTCCTAACCGCCAGCAAAGGAGCTGAGCTTTGGTAATTTCGGTGAGCATTTCTGCCAGCTTCTTTTGTATAAGTTGGAAAGAAGCAATCGGTTTATCAAACTGAATCCGTTCCATCGCATATCGTCTAGCCGAATCGTAGCAATCCATTGCCGCTCCCAATGCTCCCCACGCAATCCCATACCGAGCAGAATCTAAACACGTCATTGGACCACGCAACCCATTAATACCTGGCAATAGGTTCTCTTTGGGAACTTTTACATGATCAAATACCAGTTCACCCGTAATAGAGGCCCGTAATGACCATTTATTATGAATCTCTGGTGCACTAAAGCCTTCCATGCCCCGCTCTACAATAAGTCCTTGCACACGTCCGTTTTCGTTTTTGGCCCAGACTACTGCAATATCGGCATAGGGTGAATTAGATATCCACATCTTAGAGCCATTGAGCAAATAATAGTCTCCTTCATCTGTAAAATGCGTCTGCATACCAGACGGATTGGAGCCATAGTCAGCTTCTGTCAGCCCAAAGCATCCCAACATTTCACCAGAAGCTAGTTTAGGAAGGTATTTTTGCTTCTGCTCTTCTGAACCAAACGCATAAATGGGGTACATCACCAATGAACTCTGAACCGAAACCGTAGACCGCATGCCCGAATCGCCACGTTCAATTTCTTGCATAATCAGTCCATAAGAGATATAGTCTAGCCCACCTCCGCCATATTCTATAGGAATAGTAGGTCCAAAGGCACCTATCTCCCCAAATTTTTTTACCATATGGATTGGAAATTCGGCCCGCTGGGCGTAGTCTTCAATAATAGGTGATATTTCTTTTTTGACAAACGTTCGAACCGAATCCCGGATAAGCTTATGTTCTTCAGTGAGCAGGTCATCTAGCTGATAAAAATCTGGTGATTCAAACCGGTCGTATCCCTGACGAATGTGGATAGGAGTATCTTTTGCTGGCGTTTGCATACAATGATGGAAGTATAAGCAACAATTTTTGTTTAATTCCTGAAAAGAGAAAAAAACACAGAGGAAGTTTACTTTATCAAAGAAAGGTAACCTGCCATGCATTTTTTACGTGCAAAAGGTAACAATTTTCAGTAAAAAAAGAGGATATTTTAAAACATTTCTCAGGGAATATTTTCTCTACTCACCCTTTACTGTCCTTTAAATTCCGCTTTCCGCTTTTCTATAAATGCCCGCATGCCTTCCTTCTGATCGTCTGTGGAGAAAAGAATAGAAGCATTTTTTGCCTCCAGACGCAGCCCTTCGGTCAGTGATAGTTCGAAAGCTGCTTGTACCGATTCCTTGGCCAATCGTACAGCGACAGGAGGCATTTGGGCAATTTTGTCTGCTAGGTTCAGGGCTTCCTGCAAGTATAGTTCAACAGGTACTACTTTGTTTACCAACCCCCACCGTTCCGCATCCTGTGCAGAGAAAAAAGAACCTGTCAGGATAAGCTCCATAGCTTTAGCTTTTCCAATGGCATGAGTAAGCCGCTGAGTGCCACCTGCTCCAGGTAAGATACCTATTTTTATTTCAGGCTGACCAAACTGAGCTGTTTCCGAAGCTACAATCATGTCGCAGGTCATGGCAAGTTCACAGCCTCCGCCTAGGCAATACCCCGATACAGCGGCAATCATAGGTTTACGAATGGCTTTAATAGACTCCCATATTCCCGACTGTTTGTAGGCCATCATCTGGGTAGCAGTCTGGTCTACCATCTCTTTAATGTCTGCTCCTGCTGCAAATACACGTGTAGACCCCGCCACCACAATGACACGAATGGCATCATCAGCATCTAACTGCTGGAGTACATCTTTCAACTCCAGCATCAGCTGTCGGTTAAGGGCATTTAACTCTTTAGGCCGATTAAGCTCGATAAGTCCAATGTAAGGTTTTTCTGTATTTGTAACCCGAATGAATTCCATCATGTAAGTGGAGGTAATAGGAAAAAGTTTTCAGCAAAAATACTCGTCCAATTTATTAGAGAATAAAGTAGGAATAAAATAATTAAAATATAGAAAGTTTCTATATTTTTTTCTGGCGAACATTTTGCAGATATCCACAAATTACACTGATTATCAAGTCATTACCATCAAAAAAGGACAAAATAAAAAACCCTTTCCGTAGTACGAAAAGGGTTTCCCCGACAAAATAAGTGTTAAACAGGTGTATGAATAATCTTGTTATTCTAATCTTAATACTTGGAATGTAAGAAAAGGTAACCGCAATCTCATAAAGAAAAGAATAATTTTCATAGAGGGCTTGTTCATAAAAAATTTATTTGCTTGACTTTGTCTCACTGGGCTTATCAATGCCCTATCTTAACCATACTTCGATGCATTCTGTAAGGCAAAATTTTTACTCATTCCGCATATTTATTTTTATGAGCAAGCCCTATAGTTTCATAGTAGTAAATAGCTATTTCTTGCCTAATTCTATTTGTAAACCCGTGTGCAACGTAAATCCATTGTATAAATTGGTTGGTCGATCAGACTGAAAAAGGGGGTAATTAATTTTTCCTTCCGTCACAAAAGATACTCTTGGCGTCAATTGATAACGGATTCCCAATCCTAAGTCTAGGGTTAGATAGTTGGATCGATTCTTATATTCTTTATAGTCTTGTTCATTATCAGATGCTTTATATAGTTTATATCCTCCCTTACTCATAGTAGAAGCTATGCCTGCTAACCCATAAAATTTTAATTTATTAGCTTTTAAGAAGTCATATCGTAAAGAGGCTGACAACGTAAAATCACGTTGTTTATTACCAAAAATAATAAATGTATAAGGTTGTAGCGATATCCTATCTGCTTCCATACCTAGTGAATAGGTAGCATTTAATTGTAGAGCAACTCTAGGTAAAAATTGATAGCCAACTAAGCCTGTAAAACGGTTTGTTTGCTTCACATTGCGATCGATAAGGTTAGTAGAATAATTTAGACCTGTATACCAGTGCGGACGAAAATTGCCGTCTGAGCCTGTTTGTGCCTCAGCAACTACGCCCATCAGACAAAAAAAACTGACAATAAATAATTTTTTCATAGCGAAAAATAGGTTTTTGTGAAACGATGCACAAAGATGAGTGTAGGTATTCTACTTACGAAGGGTTTAACATTTTTTAACCTGGCTCTTAACATCTTTTAACTCAAAGCCCTATTCTTACAAAAATTGAGTAGTATAATAAAAAGAGTTTGCGAATTATTGGTTTCTGTCTAATTTTGTTGCCCTGACCAGGCATCTGACACATAGCCTGCTGGAAACACATTTTTCCATAGGTCATTCCTGGGTTTTAACTTTCACTTTTCTTACTTCTGTATTTTAGCATATGAGAGAAATAGCTTACCGTGAAGCCTTGCGCGAGGCAATGTCCGAAGAAATGCGTCGTGACTCCAGCGTATTCCTGATGGGTGAAGAAGTCGCTGAGTACAATGGGGCTTACAAAGTGAGCCAAGGCATGTTGGACGAGTTTGGTCCCAAGCGGGTGATTGATACACCTATTGCCGAATTAGGTTTTGGTGGAATTGGAGTGGGTGCGGCCGTGAATGGCTTACGGCCGATCATTGAGTTCATGACTTTTAACTTCTCTCTAGTTGCCATTGACCAGATTATCAATGGAGCTGCCAAAATGATGTCCATGTCAGGTGGTCAGTATTCCGTTCCGATTGTATTTCGTGGACCTACCGGAAATGCGGGAATGCTCAGTTCTCAGCATTCACAAAATTTTGAGAACTGGTTTGCCAATACATCAGGTCTGAAAGTAGTGGTTCCCTCCAATCCATATTTTGCGAAAGGTTTGCTTAAAACTTCTATCCGTGACAACGACCCGGTTATTTTCATGGAATCCGAACTTATGTATGCCGACAAAGGAGAGGTTCCTGAAGAAGAATACCTGATTCCGATTGGCAAAGCCTACGTTGTACGTGAAGGAACAGATATAACCATTGTTTCTTTTGGAAAGATGATGAAAGTAGCCTTTGCTGCCGCAGATGAGCTGGCCAAAGAAGGTGTTTCGGCGGAAGTAATTGATTTGTGTTCTGTACGCCCCATTGACTATGCTACCCTCATCAACTCAGTAAAGAAAACCAATCGACTGGTGATTGTAGAAGAAGCTTGGCCACTAGCCGCTATCTCCTCCGAAATAGCCTATCATGTCCAACGTCACGCCTTTGATTACTTGGATGCTCCTGTTTATCGTGTAAACAGCATGGATGTACCTTTACCCTATGCTCCTACTCTGATAGAAGCTGTACTTCCAAACCTGAAGCGAACCATAGAAGCTGCCAATGCCGCTCTCTATAAATAGGAACTACCTGCAATCAATCATTTCTATTGCTGATACTAAAAAACCTCGCAATCACCTTGCGAGGTTTTTTTATTACTTAATAAGTAAATTTAAATTTACCAATAAGTAATAGATACTAAAAAGTATTTTTTTCGTTATTCTTCTAACAGTCAAAGAAAATATCGTAGTTTTGCATACTCACTAATTTTAACGTAGATAAATTAATAATTTATCTAATAAAAATCATATAAAATACAACTAAAACAAAATTTTATTTTTTCTTTATGGCTTTTAAATTAGACCAGATTGACCGTAAAATACTCGAAATTTTACAGGCAAATGCTAAAATTACAAATGCCCAACTTTCTAAAGAAATTGGACTCTCTCCTGCTCCTACCCTGGAGCGTGTGAAAAAGCTGGAAAATGGCGGATTAATCAAAAGTTATCATGCCCAGCTAGATACCGAAAAAATAGGTCTGGGCGTAACTACTTTTGTGCAGGTTACATTAGTAGGACATCGAAAGTCTTACATTGATGCCTTTGTACGAAAGATCAGTGACATTGACGAAATTATTGAATGCCACCACATTACGGGTAGTGGTGATTTTCTTCTGAAGGTCATAACCAAAGATATTCCAGCCTACCAGAAACTCATGCTGGAGAAAGTAAACGAGATCGAAGAAGTAGACAGCACTCAGTCTATGGTTATCCTTTCGACATTTAAAAACAGCAAAGTACTACCCATTCCAGCAGATAAATAATGGAGGCAGATCTGTACGATCCTAAACCTTGGAAAGTAGTTTCTTCAATGTATTTGGCTCAGGAACCTTGGTTTACTGTTCGGAAAGACCATGTGGAAATGACCAATGGCAGTCAGATACCTTCGTATTATGTTTTTGAATATCCTACGTGGGTAAATGTCATTGCCGTTACGAAAGAGCAGCAGTTTGTAATGATTCGTCAGTACAGGCATGGGATTGGCAAGGTAAGCTATGAGTTATGTGCAGGTGTATGTGATGCTACGGACGCAACTCCTCTGGAAAGTGCCAAGCGAGAATTATTGGAAGAAACAGGCTTTGGAGGAGGAAACTGGAAGGAATGGATGGTGATCTGCCCCAATCCTAGTACCCATACCAACTATACGCACTGCTTTCTGGCCACAGATGTCGAGAAAATTCAATCTTCTGCTTTGGAGCAAACAGAAGACTTGTCAGTACATATCTTATCCCTACAAGAAGTACGTGCTCTGTTGGAAAACAACAAAATACCTCAAGCATTAATGGCCGCTCCCTTATGGAAATTTATGGCAAGTGTCTAGTATAATAAGGTCCCACCTGTTCTTTGCAAGCAGGTGGGATTTTTGCAGACAATTAGTAGTAGCACTGACCAGAAGATTATTTACCTTTTTTTCGTTTCTTTTTCTCTTCTTTTTTGATTTCACTCAAATATTTGTCTGCCTCCTTGTGCTGATCTGACTTTTTCTCAGCACGTTTAATGACTACTTCTAGGTATTTTTTTGCTTCTGGAAAGTTTTCTTCATTGTAATAGATTTTTCCCAGATTGAGCAATGCAGTGTGGTAATAGGCACTTTCATAAGACTTGGAAAGCTCAGAGTAGACAACTGCTTTCTTGAAGTAGGTTTTGGCTTTTTCCATATCCTTGTGCATCATGTAGTTCATATAGCCTATATAGAAACTAGCATAACGGCCACTAATAGACTCATAACCAGCCATATTTGTTTCTATTTTTTCCAGAATCTTCACAGATTCGGCTTCCGCCTCTTGAATTCGTCCCTGAGCAAATGCACAACGAGCCAGATAGCGGTGAAAATAGGCATTATCTGGAAATGTCTCATGCAAATACTTCGCTAACTCATAGGCTTTTTGTGATTGATTTTCTTCGCCATAGATCCGCATCAGGAAATATTGGGCTTCGGTACGTGTATAAAATGCGTTGTTAGAAACTTCTTTTAACTGCCTAATACCTAAATCTTTATCTCCTTTTGGAAAAAGCCACAAGATGGTTTTTAACGCTGGATAGTTGGAAGGAACCCAGTCTCGATAGTAGTTATACAGGCCGTCACCAAACAGAAATTCTGGACTCAGGTTTCCTTTTCCTCTTGATTTTTCCAAGTACTTTAAAGAGTTACGTGCAGCAAATGCGGCCTTTCCCCAGTCTTTCCGATCTGAATACAATCTCCCTTTAAAACCATAGGCTGCAGACAGAAAAAAGGAAGCTTCTATGTTATCCTCATTTTGATCATACAGCTTTTCCGCAAAAGTGATAGAAGTATCCATATAGGCTAAAAATCTATCATCATATTCTTTATTATCTTCATTCGGAAGTATTTTCCACCAAGTACTTAGACCCAAGAGAAAATAGGGTAATGGATGTTCGGGGTACTTAAACTTAATCCAGCGAAACTCAGACTCTGCCTGGTCAAATTTAAAATTATACATATTGTTAACGGCCTGTGTCGAGACCACCTGCATATCCATATCTTCCAGCAAAAAGGGGGGATTAGTAGACTGCTGAGCCAGCAGGCAGTGTACCTGCAAACACATCAAAAAGCCGATAAACCAGTATTTTTTCATAATCAACATTTTTTTAATATGAACCTAACGCAATAATCGTACTATAAAGTATAAAAAGAAAAGCTTGTACAGGTATGTGTAAGTTTTTATAAGCAAAGGCAACTTTTTTGCACAAAACTCGTAAAAACCTTACATCAACACTTACCTTTCAGGAATTTGTGTATAAATAGAAAACAAGGTTTTTTTACGTCCAAGTAAAACATCTTTGGCTTTTCCGAGTTATTTATTACATTTGTGCAAAGATAAAAGAACAAGTGTGTAGGCGGAAAGTGAGTGTAGTTTTTCTTTTAATACTTACAACCTTCATTTATGCGTAGTATTTTCTCAGACGAAATTACGGGCTTTCGGAACATTTTACGAAGACGATTGGTCTTCGCTTCTGTCCTCAGAGACTCGTTATCAACACCAATCACGCAGCGTCCCTTTCGACCCAATTTCAGTGCATGGCTGGCTTCTTCCTATAAACCCTTAACCGTTTTTATTCTTTCAGCCTTTGTACTTGTACTTTGTTATGTACGAGCAACTGCTACAATCATGCCAGTCATTACCTCTGCCATTATTACAGGAGCCGCCAGTATAATTCTCAGTATTCTTCTTAGCCCCGAGTGGATACAGAAAATAGCTATACAAGCAACTACTCACCAAACAATAGCTTGGAAAATTTCCCCTAACCGTGCCCTAACTCATCCCAGTACATTGGTCATTGGCTTACTGGGCTTGCTTATGATTTATTCGCATTACCAGGACAGTATACTCTGGACAGTATTTCCAACACTTTCTTTATTAGGAGGTTATTCACTAGGAGGTTCTGTGATTATGTTGCTGGTATGCCTTCTAGAAGAACATGCTTCATCACCCACCAAAAAATCTAATTCTCAACGCATTATCCCTGAACGATTGGACGTAGTAGCCGGAGCAGTGGTAGCCGGTATGTTGGTTGGAACTACGATGGCAGATTCTGGAGAAATATCTCTTTCTGCGGGCGTAGTATGGCTACCTGCAGTACTTGCTTGGTGTGGAGTATGTGCGTCACTATCTATGAATTATATTTTCAAATGGATAGAATTGCCCCTAGTAATCAAGCGTATCATCAGTGTAGGAGTTATGCTTCTTATTTCCTACGTATTAGTAGATCTGTTGCTGCCGATTTTCTGGGTGATAGACGGGCATGAAAAACTTTCTTCCGAAATATTTCTTGCCGCTGGTGTAGGGGTAGTAGGAGGATTTTTTCTCCTGGAAGCTGCGCATGGCTATGCATGGGTTCGTACCTTGTATTATGCATGGATGATCCAACATATGAAAAAAGAAGCCTGGTTTCTGAAAATATTCCGTCATCTATTTCGAAATGTCTGTGTGGCTATTCCTATTGTTCTGGTAGCCTATTTTCTGAAGCATACATTTGAATATGTAGGTCTGTATGGCATAGTGGTGGCAGCTATTACATTGTTCTCTAACCTGAATGTGCATTTACTTTTCAACAAAAAAGCATCTGCCTGAGTCGAACAACACTAGACTGAAAGTTTTACACAGGATTTTTCAGAAGCGGACAATTATATTGTCCGCTATTTTTATTTTTGTCTCTGACAAAACCAGTCCACCTCATGCTACAGATCAAAAAAAAGGCCTTTGAAACCTTTATTTCTCAGGAAAAGATTCAAGAAAGAGTAACCGAACTTGCCCAAATGATCAGTCAGGACTATGTAGACAAAGAGCCATTGTTTGTAGTCATCCTGAATGGTTCATTTATGTTTGCAGCGGATCTGATGAAAAAGATTTCCTTGCCTTGTTATATTTCATTTATCAAAATTGCCTCCTACCAACATATGGAAAGCACTGGCAAACTCACAGAGCTGATAGGCCTACAGGAAGATATTCAAAACAGACATGTGGTTATTATAGAAGATATTGTAGATACTGCCTTGACCATGTCTGAAATATCCCAACAGCTGACAGCCCAAAAACCCGCATCTCTAGAGATAGTTACGCTTCTTTGTAAACGAGAAGCCATGCAGAAAGACATACACCTCAAATATGTGGGTTTCGATATTCCGAATCGTTTTGTGGTAGGGTATGGACTGGATTATGATGGGCTGGGACGTAATCATCCCGATATTTGTGCCGAAAAACAGAAGTAGCCATTTAACAATCAATTATTTAGCCATTTATCAGTATAATTAAGTACTTAATTTATTGGATAGAAGGCTGGTTCAGAAGGTTGGTTTGAACCTTCTATCTAAAAAATGGATTTTTTCTCAAGCTTCTTTATTCTTCTCAAATCCTTAATTTTGATGTACCTTTGTGCAAGTTGCAGAAAAATGTCTTCTGCCTCTGTATCAGGCTTACCATTTACTAACCAGCCATTATCAACGTTGAGAAAATTCAATGCAGCTACATCAGTTAGAAATCAAAGGATTTAAAAGTTTTGCAGATAAAATCAGCATCCATTTTGATAGCGGCATCACGGGAATTGTAGGACCGAATGGATGCGGCAAATCCAACGTAGTAGATGCTATTCGCTGGGTACTAGGCGAACAGAAAACCCGAAACCTCCGTTCGGACAAGATGGAGAACATTATCTTCAATGGCACCAAACGCCGTAAACCCCTCCAACTGGCAGAAGTTTCACTCACATTCAACAATACTAGAAATATCCTTCCTACCGAATACTCACAGGTAACTATTACCCGTCGGTATTATCGCACCGGTGACAGTGAATACCTGCTGAACGGCATTCCTTGCCGCCTCAAAGACATCAACAACCTGTTTATGGATACGGGAATCGGACCGGACAGCTATGCAATTATTGAGCTGAAAATGGTGGATGACCTACTCAATGACAAAGATAACTCCCGACGTGGGTTGTTTGAAGAAGCTGCAGGGATTTCCAAATTCAAAATTCGCAAAAAAGAAACCCTCCGAAAACTTCAAGATACTGATACTGACCTGGAACGGGTAGAAGACTTACTGCATGAGATAACCAAAAACATGAAGTCCCTAGAACGACAGGCCAGGCAAGCCGAAGAATATTTTCAGGTTAAAAATAAATACAAAACCTATAGTGTGGCCTTGGCTTACCAAACCATAAGCCGTTTTCAACAGACACTGGATAAAGTCCGCCAGCAGTTGGATGTCGAAAATGAGAAACGGCTGGCTGTACAAACTGAAATAGCCCGCAAAGATGCTGCCATTGAAAAGACAAAAGCCGACCTGCTGACCAAAGAAAAACTGCTTACATCCCGTCAAAAGACACTAAACGATCATGTAAACCAGATACGGCAGTATGAAAGTGAAAAAAAAATCAAAAATGAACGGCTAAAGTTTCTGACAGACAAAGCCACTACACTCCGAAAACAAATAGAAGAAAATCAGCGGCAGATCGTAGAATCACAGCACACCGTTCAGCGACTAACGATAGAAAATCAAAGCATAGAAAAACAAACAGGAGAATTAACCGCCGTTGTCGAGGAAAAAAGGAAAGCCTATGAGTCTCAGAAATTAACCTCTGCGGAGCTTCAGCAACAACTCACTGGAAAAAATACGCTTTTCAGACAACGTCAGGATGAATTGTTTGGCCTTACAAAGTCACTGGAAATCAAGCAGGTGCAAATTTCAACCATCAAACAGGAGCTTGAAAAAAATAGCCTTGAGAACTCTAGCCAAGCCTCTGATCTGGAAACGATGGCTGCAAGCTTACAGGAAGTAACTGTGACACTTCAACAAAAGTCAGAAGACTGGCAAAAATTACAACAGGAAGCCGAAGGGGTTCAGGAACAGATTACATTCCTAGATACAGAGGCAGATACGATTCGGCAGGAACTTACAGAAGTTCAACGCCAACTCGATGCCCGACAGAATGAATACAACCTGACCAAATCAATGGTAGACAGTCTAGAAGGCTTTCCAGAAGCGGTACAGTTTCTGAGTAAACATCCACAATGGAATACGCAGGCACCACTGGTCTCTGATATTATTTCCTGTCCAGATCAATACCGGGTGGCTCTGGAAAACTACCTGGACTCGGTTATGAACTATTATGTGGTAGAAACTACTGACCAAGCCTATGCTGCCGTTTCATTATTGAAGAATGCAGGCAAAGGCAAAGCTAATTTTTTTGTACTAGACCGGCTACAACATTTTGTGGGGTTTCCGGCTCCAGCTACTTTACCATTGTCTAGTGTTTCAGCCTTGTCTATTGTAGACTATGACAACCGTTACAAACCCCTGATCGAACATCTGCTGGGAAATGTGTACATTTCTACCGCAGAGGTGTATGAGACTTTGCCTGTGACACAGGAAGTTACGCTGCTCACACAAAACGGGCAACTCATCCAACGGCCCTTTAGTGTATCTGGCGGCTCAGTAGGTGCCTTTGAAGGCAAACGAATTGGTCGAGCCATTAATCTTGAAAAGCTTCAACAGGAAATAGATTCACTCAAAGAACAAGGCACAAAAATCAATCAAACCCAGACTCAACAACGGGCAGAAAAAGAAGAACTTGCCCGTAAAAAGACTTCTACCCAGCAACGGATTCAACTTATTCAGGCTGAAATCAACGACCTAAGTCGGCAACAGATTACACTGAAAACCCGGCAGGAACAAATCTCGTTGATGGTGCACAGCCAATCGTTGCGTCGAGAAGATTTTTTGACCCAACTCGAAACCCTGACCGAAGAAGTAACCCTTGCCCGTCCTCAGGTAGCTGAAAAGCAGGAGGCATTAAAACTTCTGGAAGAACAGGTACAGGACATTACCGAAGAACTTTTGATACAAAATGAACAGGTTTCCGTAAAATCTAATACCTATAATGCTGAGAACATCCGCCTGATTCAGCAACAAAACAGGCTTAGCACCATCCAACAAGAGATCCGATTTCAGGAAGAGTCTCTGAAAAGTAGCCAGTTACGTTACCAGACAAATCAGAATGAACTGGAAAAAGCCGAAACAGACATTTCTACGCTTACCGAAGCCGACGAAGTAGGCGATGAGGCACTCGTGGAAATGTACAAGGAAAAAGAATCTATTGAAGCCGGACTCAATGAAGCCGAACGGGAGTACTATGCCACGCGGGGTTCTATTGACAAAGAAGAAAAAGAGGTTCGAGACCTAAGCCGGCAGCGGGAACTAGGTGATAGCCTGGTGCTGGAATTGCAAGGCAAACGAAACGAGACTCAGATGCAGATTACAGCTGTTAAAGACCGACTTTCTGTAGAATTTAATGTAGACCTAGACAAATCTGACCAGCCGGAATCTGATGCAGAAGCCACTGGAAATCTTGATTTTACAACGACTCCAGATTCTACGGAATCCACAACACAAGAACCCAAACCCGAAGCCCGTCCACACCAGATACGTTGGAGTATAGATGAGGCACGAACCTTATTTGGCGAACGTGAAGATGAATTACGTGCCCGTGTCCAAGAATTTAAGGCTCGTTTGGATAAATTAGGTCCTATCAATCCGATGGCTTTGGAAGCCTATCAGGAAATAAAACAGCGGTTTGACTTTATTAACGGCCAGAAAAATGACCTACTGAACGCCAAAAACTCATTGCTTGCAACCATCTCAGAAATTGATACCGTTGCGAGAGAAACGTTTATGGCGGCATTTGCCATGATACGGGAGCATTTTATCCGTGTATTTAGGTCGTTGTTCTCAGACGAAGACACCTGTGACCTGAAATTAGTAGATCCCGACAATCCACTGGAATCAGCCATTGACATCATTGCCAAACCTAAAGGCAAACGTCCGTTGACCATCAATCAGTTATCAGGTGGCGAAAAGACGCTGACTGCAATTTCCCTACTATTTGCTATTTATCTTCTGAAACCTGCTCCTTTTTGTATTTTCGATGAGGTAGATGCCCCACTGGACGATGCAAATATTGACAAGTTTAACAACATTATTCGTAAGTTTTCTGGTGAATCTCAGTTCATCATTGTCACCCACAACAAACGAACAATGGCCTCAACTGATGTCATTTATGGCATCACACAGACAGAAGACGATACAGGCGTGTCTAAAGTAGTTCCGGTAGACTTACGGGCGTTGGTCTAAAAACACAGATAAAACCCATTCTATCAACCAATAACCTCTTTTTTGCCACCAAAACGTGGTTGTTTGTTCAGGTAAAGGTCTACAAAAACTTTTACCCGTGCTAGCCATTCACGCATGTGGGTTTTGTAGCCATTAGAACCTTTTACATCTTGGGCATTGAAAGCAACAGCATCAATGCCTTTTTCACGTGCTAGAAATACGGCACGCTGGTTATGAAAGGGTTGCGAAATAATCACATACGATTGTTGACCAAAAATTTCTTTGGCTCGTACTACAGAATCCAACGTACGAAATCCAGCATAGTCCATATAAATCCGTTCTACTGGCACACCTAGTCTAACCAGGGCATTTTTCATGTCTTCTGGCTCATTATAGTTGGCTTCACTGTTGTCTCCACTAACCAGTAGGTATTCTACTTTGCCACTTTTATACAAGTTGGCCGCCGCTTCCACACGATATAAAAAATAAGGATTCTCATATCCACCCTTTAATAAGGCCGAAGTACCCAATACTACGCCTACATACTGATGTGGTACCTGGGTAGGATCTGAAAAAATATAGGCTGCACTTTTTCGGGTGATGGCTAGGTTACAGTAGATTGTAGTCAACAATAATATGCCGACTAGCCCAAGCAAGATCCACATAGGTTTCTTTTTCATAGTTTAGATGGTTTTAGGAGGTCAATATACAGAAACAGGCTTATTCCATCCAAAAGGAAAGTAGAATCTTTATCTCTAAAATAAGTTTGGCATTATTTTTTCTTATACCTCTATCGTTAACCTATTACTTATAAATATCACGTTCTATGAAAAAGACATTTTTGGTTCTCATTACTACCTTAGCAACAATTGTTTATACGCAAGCACAAATACGGATTACTGGTGGAATTCGGGGCGGAATGAATGTTTCAAACTGGAAAGGTGAAACTGTAGAAAGCCTAAGCCAACTTTTGGATGCAACGAATGGCGTAGTTTCACAGGAATCTCGCATAGGTTTTCATGCAGGTGGTTATGCGTCTTTTCAGTTTGGTGAGCATTTTGCCATAGAACCAGGCGTTCAATATTCCTTAAAAGGAGCCAACTTTCAGGGACGTTTTGATAAGATAAGTTTTTTTAATAAAATCCCTCTAATCGACCGTATCAATGCCAAAGTCAGTGCCCATGTTCAGTCTCACTACATAGAAATGCCTCTACTTTTCAAAGTTTATCCAGTAGCAGGTCTTCATATCTTTGCGGGTCCTCAGGCTAGCTACCTGGTTAGCAATAAAGTCCGGCTTCAGGCGGGTGTGGTTGGCGTTAGTTTGTTCAACACCACTGAAGATATTAGCAACGTTTTTCAAAAATGGGACTTCAGTGGTGTCGCAGGTGTGGGCTATAAGTTCAGTAATGGTGTCAATCTGATGGCTGGCTACGATTATGGCTTTCAGCCTCTGGATGACAACAAACGTTTTTCTGCATTCAATCGTACCCTTAAGTTTTCGTTGGGATACGAATTTTAACAAAGATTTTCTTCTTTTTTTGTAGGTCTGCTTCATACCAAGCAGACCTTTTTTATTGGCTATACAACCATTTTTTTTGAAACTATTGTGCTGTAACTACATTTATGGCTTCTTTGTAGGATATATTGTATGGATATGCATCTTTTTTATACTTCCGATTTCTCTGCCTTGCATCCGGTTCTGTCAGATGATGAGGCCCACCATGCCTTAAAAGTTTTGCGGTTACAAAGCCGTGATACATTTTATGTGACTGATGGAAAAGGAAGCCTGTATACTACCACGATTCTATCGGCAGATTATAAAAAACCACGTTTTCAGGTTATACACACACAAACTGATTATGGAAAACGTCCGTATCACATTCATATAGCCGTAGCTCCTACCAAAAATAGTGACCGTACAGAATGGCTGGTTGAAAAATGTGTCGAGCTAGGTGTAGATGTGATTAGTTTTATCCAATGTGACCGTTCAGAACGCAAGCATTTTAAGACTGATCGGCTGGAAAAAATCGTAGTTTCGGCCATGAAACAATCTCTGAAAGCCTATCTACCCGAAATACGTGTACTGGAGTCATTGGAAAAATTCCTACAGATACATATGATGAATCCCACAACCACGTTTGAACAAAAAAAAGGCAATACAAGCGAAGGTCTTTTTATAGCCCATTTGGAAGAAGGAAAAAAACAGTATCTTTCGGGTGCAGCACAGCCTGGCGGCAGGTATTGTATATTGATCGGGCCAGAAGGTGATTTTTCACCCAAAGAAATTGATCTGGCTTTGTTGCGTGGTTTTTTACCTGTAAGCCTAGGCGAAAGTCGGCTTCGTACCGAAACTGCTGCCATGTATGCCTGTTGTACATTGAATACCCTTAATTTACCCATGCTATGAGTCTGCAATTTTGTATGAAACCCTCTCGTTACGTGATACTTGTGTGTCTGTGCTTTGCTAGCATTTCTTTTTCAGCCTTAGCACAGCTATCTGTACTTAAAATTGCCAAATTAAAATACAATGGTGGCGGCGACTGGTATGCCAATAAGACTTCTCTACCCAATCTGATCACCTTTTGCAACCAAAATCTAAAATTAAATCTCAATACTGAAGAAGAAATAGTAGAAGTTGGCAGTGCAGAGTTATTTTCGTATCCGTTTGTACATATGACTGGCCATGGCAACGTAGTATTTTCGGATGCAGAAGCTAAAAACCTACGCAAGTACCTGATTTCAGGCGGTTTTCTACACATTGATGATAATTATGGGCTAGATAAATTTATTCGTCTGGAAATGAAGAAAGTATTTCCAGAACTTTCCTTTGTAGAATTGCCTTTTACCCATCCCATTTATCACCAGAAATATGACTTTTCGAAAGGTCTTCCTAAAATACATGAACATGATGGCAAAGCTCCACAAGGCTTCGGTTTGATGTATGAGGGACGGCTCATTTGCTTCTACAGTTACGAATGTGATTTGGGCAATGGTTGGGAAGATCAATCTGTGCATAACGATCCAGAAGAAAAACGCCAACAGGCCTTACGGATGGGAGCTAATCTGGTTGCCTTTGCCTTTACAAGCTACTAACGCCAAAAAGATTTCATTTTTTCACTGCTACTGATATACCCATCAGCCACTGATGAATGAGTATAGGATTGGTTGATATAGCACCTAACCGACATTCAACAGGGTTATACAATAGTGGACTTTGTGTGGCTTTTTCTATCAGAACTTTTCGGGCGGGAAAAATGTATCCCGAGTGAATCAGGTATACTTCCTGTGCATGTGACCACAAAAAACCCATATGGTTGGTGAGTCCGAAAATGTAGAGCCCTTCGGGCAGATGCGTTTGTACTGAATCACAAAAAGCCTCTGCTGTTTCGGCCTGAAATATGATTGGTGTAGGTTGCTGGTGAATGGTAAGTACTTCTGGCAGTGGGGATTGCTGTGCCATTTTATATCGGTTCAAATGAAATCCTGCATGATTCAATACTGTTGAAACAAAGTACCCACAAGCTATTTCTCCTTGTTGGGGTGTTTCTGTATGCCCTTCAAAACTCCATTGGGTGCCATACCAATAGGGAATCAATTCATGAACAATGGCTTGTGAGAGGTATTTTCCAGCAGAATCCAGCATTATCTTTCGTTTATGTGCCGTTTTGGTCTGTTGGTATTGTTTCCGCAAGTGTTGTTGGCGTTGAGCAATAGCTTGTTTGTGACTGGAATATGTTCCTAAGGGGTGTGCTGGTTCTGGAGCAGAGGAGATCATTTTTTGCAAAACGGCTGTAACCTGATAGAGCCTTCTGTTTTGATGTCGAAACCCAAACATGAGAACGATAAATATCACTAGTCCCAGTAAAAAATAGCAAATAAGTCTAGTTACCCACATTTTCATTCTGCTATTTTAATTAAGGTTCGGGGTCTCATTTGTAGGCAAAGTTTCTTGGGAAACAGGGCGTCCATTGGCAAAAAAACGTTTCATCCAGTTTGTATTATATAGAATAAGTATGGGTACATACATTACACAGGCCACACCAAAACTTATAAATAAAACAAGCAATGAATCTAATTCGACGAGGCCTTCACTAAAAAAGCCTCTATAAAAGCCAAAAGATGCAATCAGAATATGAATGGGCAGGATTGTCACTAGTTGCCTACGTGATTGGTCGTTTCGTCGTGCCAAGCCCCAGCTTATAAAAAGAATGAAACATTGCATAACTACCTGTAACCACCAAATGAGTTGATTCACTGCTGGCGAAAACACACCCATTGTCGTAGCAAACTTCTGGCTTTTCTGCTCATACTTAGCCAGAATACTACCTAAATAAACAAAAGCAGGAGCATAATAATAGACAAATCCAACAAGTATAAGGGTATGTAGAATTTTGGCCTTTATAAACTCCTTTTTGTCTCGTTTAAAGTCATAAAAGAGATAAACAATCAAAAAAATAAGAGAAAAGAGCCGAATGCTTTCTTTAGTTAGCATATGATAGACTGCAAATACGTATTTTTTGTAAACTATTCCATTTCGGGTGATGCTTTCGCAAATCAATAATTTGAAAAATCAAACTTTATCACCCGAAAGGGAATAAAAAATTATTCTTTTCTCATTTTTTTGCTGGATTTATCCAACCGAAACACTTACTTTCTCTTCTTTAAATGACTTTCGTGGCTTCAGATTTAGTGTCTGAAAGAGTTGTTTGTCAGCATCTGTCTCAGGGTTTGGCGTAGTCAGAAGTTTATCACCTGCAAAAATAGAATTGGCTCCGGCCAGAAAGCACAAGGCTTGTTCTTCAGTATTCATACGTACCCGTCCTGCCGAAAGGCGAACCATAGCTTTAGGCATAATGATCCGGGCTGTAGCAATCATCCGAACCATTTCCCAGATAGATACCCGTTCCTGGTCTTCTAGTGGCGTACCTTCTACAGGCACCAAGGCATTGACAGGGACTGATTCTGGATGTTCAGGCAATGTTGCCAGTACATGCAGCATTCCGATCCGATCCATTTCTGTTTCACCCATACCAATAATCCCTCCGGCACATACTGAAATACCTGATTTACGGACATTTTCGATGGTTTCTAGTCGGTCATCGTAGTTACGGGTAGTAATGACCTCGTTATAAAATTCTTCGCTGGTATCTAGATTATGGTTATAGGCATACAAGCCTGCTTCTTTGAGTTTGGTTGCCTGTTCTGGCGTAAGCATACCGAGGGTACAACATACCTCCATTCCCATTTGATTGACACCTTTGACCATGTCCAGAACCTTGTCAAAATCTTTATTGTCACGAACCTCACGCCAGGCTGCTCCCATACAAAAACGTGTACTTCCAGTTTCTTTTGCCCGCTGAGCTGTTTCCAGAACCTCGTCTACCTCCAGTAGTTTGTGTACTTTTACGTTAGTATGATAACGAGCTGCTTGTGGGCAATAGGCACAGTCTTCAGGACACCCGCCTGTTTTGACAGACAGCAAAGTGCATACCTGAACTTCCTGAGGATCATGGTATTGACGGTGTACAGTAGCAGCACGGTAGACTAGATCTAATACAGGAGCATTGAATATTTCTGCAATTTCGTTGCGAGTCCAATCAGTACGAATCATATGGAATGGATAGTTAAAGCTGTGCGGACATTACTAGAAAGCCTGCCCGCATACCCTGAATAAGTTATACGATGGGGCAAAAATACGATAAAACTAATACGAATTTTTCCTGAAGAATATTTTTCTGGTGGTTTTATGCATTCATTGGGTCATCTGCGGTATTTTTATTCCAAATGACCCAATGAATTATCTAGGCCAAAGCTATCCGTCAAGTTTTTCTATGACCAGATTATGATTGGTATAAATACAGATATCAGCAGCTATATGCAAGCTTTCCTTAACCATTTCTTCGGCCGTTAGGTGGGGAGCATGTTTTTTAAGAGCCACAGCCGCAGCCTGTGCAAACATACTTCCAGATCCAATGGAAGCAATGCCATTATCGGGCTCTAGCACATCACCTGTACCCGAAATAACCAATACTTCTTCTTTGGTTGCAGCGACAAGCATAGCTTCTAGCCGACGCAAAAACCGATCTGTACGCCAGTCCTTAGCCAATTCAATAGCGGCTCTTTTGAAATTGCCCCCGTAGGCATTGAGTTTTTCTTCAAATCGTTCGAGCAAGGCAAAGGCATCGGCTGTAGAACCAGCAAATCCGGCTATTACTTTGCCTTCAGCTAGTTTACGGATTTTGCGTACATTACTTTTAGCAATGGTATTACCCATGGTTGCCTGTCCGTCTGCTCCAATAGCTACTTGTCCGTTGTGGTGTATGGCTACCACTGTAGTGGCGTGAATGGTTGGTGTCATAAATATATTTCTAATGAAGTAGCAAAATTGTTCTCCACCTATGTGGACGTTCAAGTTTAGAGAATATTTGCTAAAAACAAAAAGATAAACGCACCGACCCCTAAAATGACCATTCTTTCCAGGCTTTTTTCTGAAACCATTCTTGTGTAAAAACAAAAAACGCCTCTGTAAATCCGACATTTCGCACCCCCTTTTCAAAAACAAAGTATTTTTTGAATAATATTACTTTATTGATATTTTACATAACAAAATTAATTTTAGCAATTCTCCTTAATGGTATACCATAAATAAAAAATCATGTTTTTTATTTATTTTGTCATACAAGCATTTAATTATCTTGTTTTTGAAAAGGGGGTGCGAAATGTCGGATTTACTATCAATAAAAGAGAACAAAAAAGCCTCTCAGATGCATCTGAGAGGCTTGGAACAGAATTGTATATTACTTTATTTATACCAGTAGGCGAAGAGGTTCTTCGAGCATACCTTTGAGTGTACGTAAGAAATCGGCTCCAGTAGCACCATCTACGACACGGTGGTCGCAGGACAAGGTCACTTTCATAATATTACCGATTTTGATTTCACCATTTTTCACCACAGGAGTCTGCTTGATACCGCCAACGGCTAGTATACAGGCATTAGGCGGGTTAATAATAGCTGTAAATTCTTCAATACCAAACATGCCCAGGTTAGAAACAGAGAAGGTACTTCCTTCCATTTCCTGAGGCTGTAGCTTCTTCTCTTTTGCTTTTCCACCCATTTCTTTGGCGGCTGCTGAGATTTCAGACATGGATTTAGTATCTGCATTCCGGATTACAGGCACAACCAACCCTTCTGGTACAGCTACTGCCATACCTATATGTACGTGATGATTGTAGCGTATTTTATCTCCTAACCAAGCTGCATTAATAGCAGGATGTTTCCGCAGAGCCATAGCCGCAGCTTTCATCACGATATCATTGAAGGAAATCTTTACAGACGAAAGTTCGTTCATTTGCTCCCGAGCCGTCATCATTTTGTCCATGTTAATTTCCATGGTCAAGTAGAAATGGGGGGCACTGTACATACTTTCAGCCAGACGGCGGGCAATTACTTTCCGCATCTGAGACAGTGGTACATCTTCGTAGCTTTCGCCTACACCTAGAGCAGGGGCTACCACAGGTGATGTAGTCTGTTTAGGTTGTTGGGTTTGAACAGGCTGAGCTGAAGGTGTAAAGGTTTCTACGTCCCGCTTGACAATACGACCGTTTTCGCCACTGCCTCTCACTTGTTGAATGTCAACACCTTTGTCTTCAGCCAGTTTTTTAGCCAGGGGAGATATTTTGATCCGTTCTTCTGCGTCTATTGCTGGTACTATGGTAGGTATAGCAGAAGCCTGACTCGTTCCTCCCTGAGCAGGTTGTGTTTCTGTTTTAGGCTGTGAGCTACCTGCATTGAGTAATGCCTGAAAATCTGCCCCTTTTTCGCCGATGATAGCCAATGGAGCCTGAGCCTTGATGCTTTCACCGTCTTTACAGCCTACATACAAGAGTGTACCTGTTTCTGGAGACTCAAAGTCCATTGTAGCTTTATCTGTCTCTATTTCAGCCAGCAAATCACCTGATTTAATAGAATCTCCTACTTGTTTATGCCATTTAGCCACAGTTCCTTCCGCCATTGTGTCGGTCATTTGTGGCATGGTTATCAGTGTTGCATTTACTTTGGCTGTGGGAGCAGGTGCTGAAGCAACAGGAGTAGGTTTGGCTTCCTGCACGGCAGGTATTTCCTGCGATTTGGGTGCAGCAGAACCACCTGTCTTGCCAGAAAGCAATTCCTTAAACTCTTCTCCCTTTTTACCTACAATGGCAATGATGCCATCAATAGGAACTGTTTTCTCATCGGTAATATATAAAAGCGTTCCATCGTTATATGATTCCAGTTCCATCGTAGCTTTATCGGTTTCTACTTCGGCAAGAATATCGCCACTTTTGATAGTATCGCCTACTTTTTTGAGCCAACCAGCAATGACACCTTCAGTCATGGTATCACTCATTTTGGGCATTCGTATTACTTCAGCCATTTTTTCGATAAGGAAGAATTAAATGAAAAATCAGTAGCATGTAAAAGGACTCCAAATATAAAGGTGTATTCATAAATAGACAAAGAACAAAGCAGAAAATGCATATTCTATACTAAATATTATTCCTCTTCATGTCTGAAACTGTACAAGGTATCGTCTAATGACAGGGTTTTGGCTTTGAATCCCTGAACAAAATCCTCCAGTGTCTGCGGGGTAATTTCTTCGATGTTCAGACAAGCTTCCAACGCTATCCCATAGTCAAAATCAGTATCCAGATTGATGTATTCTTGAACTTTCACTTCTTCATTCTCTTCCAGTTCATCCATCATTTCGGCTTTGAACAGTTCTATCTCTTCCAGTTTTTCTTCTGACAGATGGGAATTCAGGTCTTCATCTTCCTCTAGGCTTACTTTTTCATAATCTGGATATTTTTTGCAGGCCCGGTCTTCGGCCATTTCGTATAATACACTCATATGATGAAGTCTGAGGGTATATAACACAGAATCAAACACTACTTCTTTTCCTTCGTATTCACCTACAAACAAAAAATAGGCAAATTCCTCTCCCTGTGGTTCTTCTTCATTCGCATTAATCACATAAGACGTACCTGCTTTTTTACAAAGCTCTTTTACTCGGGCTATTTCTTCGGGTTGTAATCCAAGATTTGACATAAAATAAAGGTTTATTAGCAATTATAGTATAAAAGGCTGTTTTTCCATTAGTATTAGTAAACGTTTGGAATCAAAGAATTTGTTTCCTTGATTTCCTATTTTTTCCACTTCTTTACTTGAGGTGGACTTTCGTAGCTCCGTACCCAAATTTATCTTTCTGAGCATCTTCAAAGAATTTTACTTGCACATGCTTACTAACACGGCGATGAATTTCATTGCGAAGTACCCCATTACCGACCCCATGAATGAAGGTAATGGCATGCATACCAGCAGCAATAGCCCCATCCAGGGCATTTTCAAAGGCCTTGAGCTGGATTTGAAGCATATCAGCATTGGCTAAGCCAATCAAGTTAGTGGTTAGTTTTTCAATATGCAGGTCTACTTCTTCATTGGGCTTGGTTACTGGTGCAGTGCTACCCAAACCTGTCTGCACATTATTTTCCCAACTATCTATGATTTTCTGGGGTTGTATGGTAGTAGGTTGAGGTGAAGTAACCTCGGTATCAATCTGAAACAGATACGTTTCTTTATCTAGCAAGGGGGCTTGGGCTTTGTTTTTGAAGAAAGTGCTAGCTTTAAAACGAATCCGGTAGGTAGTGGCCTCACGAAAGGTTTTCATCTCTTCTCTAAAAAACAAATTCTGAAAAATAAAAACACCCCATGTTTCAAAATTCTGGCTGTTGTACTCTCCTACTTTCCGGTAATCTTTTCGTGCCAGTATATTTCCCTGCAATACCCGATAGTTACGTTCTTGTTCTACTCCCAACACATAGGGCAGGTCAAAGTCTGTATTATTAAGCAGGTACAACGCCAATGATGTATCATTCAAAGGTAGAAAAGCAAAAAAAAGTCCTTTTTCCGAGACTACATCTCTCCGGGTGTGTTTATCGGTTGTTCGGACAGTTTCCTCTGACAACGGCTTTTTGAACCTAGCAGATTCTTCTGCTGCGATGATTACAATCTCTGATCGAAGAACTGGAATCCGAAATCCATCTTCAATTTCTATTTCTATAAGGTTGTTTTTTGTAAACCCTACAATCACCCCTTCTTCACGTCCGTGCAGGAGGCGTACTTTATCACCTATATTCATCAGAAATTCTACTTAGTAATCCTATTTATTTCTTTAGTTTAAAACCTCTCTGGATAAAATTTCAGGTAGAGTCCTACTCTCAATCATACACAGCTAATATGTGCGTGCATAGTATAGCAAACTTTGTAAGAAAAAGCAGCCGAATCGAGATAAGCAATTAAAAATCAAAGTATTAAAAAATAAAACCACTTAGACCTATGCTACAAGAACAAAGACTTGTATCCAGAAAGATACAAACATAAAAAATTCTTTAACCAAGTCTTAGATAAATCTTACACGTTTTTCAGAAAGCTGCTTTCTGGTCTGTCACTCAGGCTATTCAAAAAAGGTTACAGATTCCTACCTTCGTAAAAAAATACTTGTATTCAAAAAACTATGAAAAAAATTGTATCTCTTATTTGGCTCACAGTGTGTGTCAGCACCTTGGCTATTGGTCAGCAGAAGCTGGGTATGGCGGGGAGTAACTATGCAGGAACCCATAGCATTTACATGAATCCCTCGTCTATTGCTAATTCTCGGTTAGGATTTTACATGGATGTTGCCTCTCTACAAGCAGGAGCCAGCAACAACTATATCAAACTACCGTTGGGATTAGGAAGTACGGATGCAGATTGGAATTCATCGGATTTCATAAAAAAAGAAACTAACCGAGCCAAATCTGCCTACGTTCAGGGGCAAGTCAATGCATTCTCATTTATGGTTAAGCTAAGTCCTGTTCATAGTGTAGCTCTAACCAATCGGATACGTTATGGTATGTCTTTTACAAATGTGTCACCTCAGTTGGCCACTATTATTGTAGAAGGAGCTGATGAAAAGGATTTTATTGGAAAAACCTATCAGAATATAACCTTTAATACCAATGTAAATGCCTACGCAGAAACAGGACTGACATACGCACGGGTCATCAAGTCTAATGATAACTTTATGATCAAAGGAGGTCTGACAATCAATCGTCTGCATGGTATCACTTCTGCCTATGCCAATTCAAAGGATTTAAGTTTTTCAATGGCAGAAGAACCAAATCCACAAATGCCCATAGAAAACCAAACGATTCTGGATATTCAGAGAGTAGATTTACGCTATGGCTATGTAGACGGCAGTGATGCCTTCGACAATATCAGTACAAAAACTTTCCTTGGCAAGGGTACACCAGGCAAAGGCTGGGGTTTTAATCTAGGAGCCACATTCGAAAAACAGGAGAAAAATACCTTTGACAAGGCTCAGACAAAAATGATTGACTCACTGGGAAGTGTGTATAAAGGCAAAAAAAGCTCCTCAGAGAAAATGCACAATACCTACAAATACCGCCTTGGTGTCTCTTTAATGGACATTGGAGGTATCCGCTATAGTGGCAATACAATAAAAAGCTATGACATCAGCCGAACAAACAGACAAATTGTAGCAGACAGCCTAGATGGGGCACCCGAAGAAATTGGAGAAGTCATCAACTGGGCATTAGGTATAAAAGACTCCGAAAAGAAAACCTCGTTTACTTCTGGTCTACCTACCGCATTCCATGTCAATTTTGATTACCACCTTAAAGGCAAGGTATACGTCAATGCTCTATGGGTACAAAATCTACGTGGCAAAAATGCTATTGGTCTGCGTCAGCCTTCGATGTTTTCGGTTACACCCCGTATAGAAATGCGTTGGTTTGAGGTAGCTATTCCTGTAGGAATGGTCAATAATTATAGTAATTTCACCCTAGGCACGTACCTGAAATTGGGTATTTTTGATATTGGTTCGGACAATATTGCTGGAGCTTTAGGACTTGGCAAAACCTATGGAGCCGATGTATATGCAGGGGTACATATACCTGTATTTGCCAAACAAAAAGCGGCTAAATAAAATTAGTATATAATACCTCTTCTCGAACATGAAGCCATGCCTGACCGCATGGCTTTTTCTTTGAGGGATCATGGGTTAGTCACCTTTTTTCTATTTTTCTATAAATACTCCTTCCTACATGGCTTTTATCCATAACTCACGTTAAATTAGTACAAATAGTCTTATGATCTGAGAAGGACTACACCCACAAGTTTAAGCTTGTGGGTGTATTTTTTTTGTATTTTATGGAATTTGAGGTAGATTTTCATCTAATTACTGCCTGTTCTGGCTTATCCCGAGGAAAGAAGGAACTTTATATCTTGTAGCCAGTTGACCGATAAATGTCTGTTACTCAAAATCTTATTTATGAAACTTCACAAAAGACACCTTGTAGCTGTATTTTTTTCATGTATCACCTTTCTGGGCTGTGCCCAAACCAAAACTCCTATGACAGTTTATGATTATGAAAAGGCTTGGCGGCAGGTCACAGAGTTTGAAGGCAAAGGATTGCCTGAATCCGCACTGAAAGTTGTTAACGAGATTTATCAGAAAGCCAAAGCCGAAAAAAACTCTCCTCAGCTTGTAAAAGCTGTCATTCATCAGTTTAAGTTTACGGATGCCAAAGAAGAAAATGCGTTTGTAAGCAATATCAAAAGCCTGGAAAAGGAAATTCAAGCATCTGCCTTCCCAGTCAAGGGTGTACTCCATTCAATGCTGGCAGAAATGTACTGGAAATACTACGAAAACAACCGATGGCGTTTCAGCAACCGTACCCAAACAGTTAACTTTGATAACGTAGACATTGAGACCTGGACACTAGAGAAAATCGTAACCGAAACATTCCATCAATACCAGCTTTCCCTACAAGAAGTAGAGGCTGCAAAGAAAGTGAATATAGACCTCTATGAGGCTGTCACTGAAAATGGTAACTCTAAAGGAAAGGCTCTTCGGCCCACATTATATGATTTTCTGGCTCACCGGGCTCTGGAATTTTATATGAATCAGGAAGTGGCCATTACCAAACCTGCCTATTCATTTACACTGAATTCTGCCGACTATATGGCGGATGTGGAAACGTTTACCCAGCTAAAAATTACCTCTCAGGATACGCTGTCCCAGAAACTACAGGCGTTGCAGTTATTTCAGGAACTGCTCCGTTTTCATGCCAAAGACTCAAATCCAGAAACGTTCGTCACACTTGATCTAGAACGGTTGGCATTTGTCTACTCGAACCTTGTGCTGGCGAACAAAATAGAACTACGTCTGCAAATTCTCCAGAAGCTGGAACAGAAATACCTAGACAAGCCTGTTTCAACACTGGTAACCTATGCCATAGCTCAGGTTTGGGTCGAGAAAGGCCAGTTATACAAACCTCTTCAGTCCGAAGCCCATCAATTTGACTTACGCAAAGCCTATGAAATCTGTGAAACAGCTAAAAAACGTTTTCCCGAATCAGATGGAGCCATTCTGTGCCACAACCTACAGGTAAGCCTTGAACCTAAAGGAATTGGAGCTAAGCTAGAAAAAATCAACCAGCCTGGTCAGCCGTTTCGGGCGTGGGTTAGCTACAAAAATTTTCAGACATTACACTGGCGTATTATCAAAGTGACCCGCGAAGAAGTAAAAGCCCAGCGAGAAAAATGGCGCCGCAACTATGAAATAAACCAAGAAGAGAAATTTATCCAATGGTTTGCTGACAAAGCTCCCCTCAAATCTGGCAATTATACCTTACCTGACGATAAAGATTACCAAACGCACAGCACCGAAATAAAACTGGATGCAGTAGACGAAGGCGAATACATGGTCTTATTCAGTCATACATCTGATTTTAAAACGACAGCAAACGGATTAGCCTATGCTTTTACTACCATTTCCAATCTGAGCTATATCCACCGGAATAGGATTGATGGCGGTACAGAGTTTTATCTGCTACATCGGCAAAGTGGGGAACCTCTGGTAGGCGTAAATGCCCAAGTCTACGTACGCAAGTACGATTCTAGAAGCGGTGACTACTCATTAAACAAGGAAAATAATTATATAACAGATGCCAAGGGTCGGTTTGTGGTACCTTACCGAAATGCCCAACAATACGACGATCGGAACTTTCAGGTTGAGTTTCGCCACAAAAATGATTTTCTTAGCACCCGTGACATAGATGATCAAACCTATTATGGCAATGGTTTCTACCAATACCCACGTAGCCAGCCTGAAACCCACGTACAAACACTGTTTTTCCTAGACAGAGCTATCTATCGTCCCGGACAAACTGTATACTTTAAAGGACTGGTCTTTTCATCCGATGGAAAAAACCCAGTTATTCTGCCTAAACACACCGCTACGGTACAGTTTCACGATGTTAACCACCAGGTAATCGCTGAAAAAAATGTAGTTACAAACGACTATGGAACTTTCAGTGGCACTTTTACTACGCCTACCAGTGGGTTGATGGGACAGATGACGATTATGGTTAGTGACGGCACTGGACAAGTGGCTTTTTCGGTAGAAGAATACAAACGGCCTAAGTTTGAGGTTAAATTCAACCCCGTCAAAGGGTCATTTCGGCTCAATGAAACCATTCAGACCGAAGGCTTGGCTCAGGCGTACTCAGGAGCTATGCTGGATGGAGCAAAGGTAGCCTATCGGGTGGTTCGGACGGCTCGTTTTCCTATCTGGTGGTGGTATCGGTGGAGTTACTATCCTACTTCCCCTGAAATGGAAATCACTAATGGAGTTACGCAAACAGATGCCAATGGCAAGTTTCAGGTCAGTTTCAAGGCTATTCCTGACGAATCCATAGACCCCACCTCTGAGCCTACGTTTGATTATAAAATCTATGCTGATGTGACCGACCTGAATGGCGAAACGCATAGTTCAGAGCAGACCGTTAGTGTCGGTTACAAGGCATTGGTAGTCAGTACAGATGTCAAAGACATAGACAAAGCCGATGCAAAACTGACCGACAAGAAATGGAGCATTCATACCACCAACCTGGCTGGAGAGCTAGAACCTGCCAAAGGAACCATTACGGTCTGGAAACTGAAAAACCCGACTCGTCTGTTCCGTGACCGCCTCTGGGAACAGCCTGATAAACACGTCTTTACCCAAGAGCAGTTTTACAGCTTCTTCCCACACGACTTGTATGGTGATGAGGCAAATATCCATACCTGGGCTAAAGAAAAAGAAGTAGTCAAGCTATCTTTCGACACTGAAAAAGCCAAAGAATTTTTGCTTAGCAACCTAAAAAACTGGGACTTAGGCCAATATCAGCTTCAGATAGACGCAGCCGACAAATATGGGCAGCCTGTCAAGGAATTGGTCTATTTTGAGGTATTTAATTCGACTGGAAAAACTGTTTCCATACCCATCGTTCATACCTACAAAGAATTGCAGACCCAGGTAGAACCTGGTGAAAAAGCCCGCATATTGGCCGGTACTGCTGATGCAAAAATTCTCACCCTGTACGAAGTAGAACAGGAAGGCAAACTGCTTTCACAAGAATGGCTGACATTGAAAAACGAACAACGGCTGTTTGAGATTCCAATCACAGAAGCCCATCGGGGAAATATTGCAGTGCATTATACCTTTATTCGATATGGTCGTTTGCATCACGAAACTACGGTAATTACAGTTCCCTATACCAACAAAAAACTAGACATCACCTTCGAAACCTTCCGTGACAAACTTCAGCCTGGACAAAAAGAAGAGTGGAAAATAAAAATTTCTGCCCATAAAGCCGACAAAGTAATGGCTGAGATGGTAGCAGCCATGTACGATGCTTCACTGGATGCCTTCCGCCCCAACAACTGGTATGCCCAGTTCTATGGCAGCTTCCAGCCGATCCTCAACTGGGAAAGCACCAATGGCTTTGAACAGGAAGATTTCCAAGAGTATGAGGATGCCTGGAGCCGGAATGATACCAAAACCTACTATAGCCCTGAATACAAATCACTGAACTGGTTTGGGTATTATTTTGGAGATAACAGCTATAGAAAGTACAAAAGTATGGCTGCTCCTAGTGCCGTCCCTATGATGAGAGAAGAAAGTGCAAGAAAGAAGAATGGTGATATGGACAACCAAGCAGAGATAATTAGTGCCCAATCAGATGAAGTAGCATTGGCAGAAAAAGAAGAAGCACCAGGTAAGCCACAAGTAGCCAAGCCTCAGGAAGCACCGAAAAAAGAAGCCGACTTCTCAGATGTAAAAGTACGCAGCAACTTCAACGAAACTGCCTTTTTCTACCCGCATCTGCTAACCAATGAAAATGGTGAGCTGATCATTAGCTTTACTGTACCCGAATCCTTGACTCGTTGGAAAATGCTGGGTTTTGCCCATACCAAACAATTGCAGTCAGGCAGTGTGCTGAAAGAACTCGTTACCCAAAAAGACCTGATGGTAGTACCTAACCAGCCTCGTTTCTTCCGGGAAAACGACAAAATGACGTTTGCAGTCAAGATTACCAGTCTGGCAGACAAAGATTTAAGCGGACAGGCTCAACTCGAATTTTTTGATGCCCTAACCATGCAATCTATTGACAGCCAGATGAAAAACGGCACTAAGCAAAAAGATTTCTCAGTCAAAGCTAAGCAAAGTACCTCACTGGAATGGAGTATTGAAATTCCCGAAGGCATTCAGGCTATTGCCTACAAAGTAGTAGCCAAAGCTGGTACCTTTTCTGACGGCGAAACCATGACCTTGCCCGTCGTAACCAACCGTATGCTGGTGACCGAAACCCTACCACTGCCGATTCGAGGCAATCAGACAAAAGTATTTCGCTTTGAGAAACTGATCAACTCGTCGTCCAGCAAAACCCTACGCAATCACAAACTAACGTTGGAGTTTACCTCTAACCCAGCCTGGTATGCTGTACAAGCGTTGCCGTACCTGATGGAGTATCCGTATGATTGCACGGAACAGTTGTTTTCCCGGTATTATGCCAATAGTCTGGCTACACATATTGCAAACTCTAATCCAAAAATCAAACGGGTATTTGACGTTTGGAAAAACTACCAGCCAGATGCGTTGTTGTCTAACCTGGAGAAAAATCAGGAACTCAAATCCGCTTTGCTGGAAGAAACCCCGTGGGTATTGCAGGCCAAAGATGAGTCACAACGCAAACGCAATGTAGCCCTACTGTTTGACCTTAACCGTATGGCTGATGAACAAGGTCGGGCACTAGATAAAATCCTAAAAGCTCAACTGGCCAGTGGTGGATTCTCCTGGTTTCCAGGCATGCCCGAAGATCGTTTCATGACTCAGCATATCATAGCCGGCATGGGTCACCTAGATGTACTAGGAGTAAAATCCGTCCGTACCGATGCTCCCACCTGGGCAATGATTCAGAAAGCCTTAGGTTATCTGGATGATAAAATAAATAATGATTACCAACACCTAAAAGCCGAGGCCAAACGAGGTCGTCTCAAACTGGAAGACCAACATGTGGGCTATTTTGAGTTTCATTACTTATACACCCGAAGTTATTTCAAGGATCAGGAAATCAGCCGTCAGCACCGTGAGGCATTTGATTATTACTTGGGACAAACGAAGAAATACTGGCTCCAGAATAGTCTCTATACCCAAGGCATGATTGCATTAGCCCTGCATCGGTTCAACGATAAAATTACGCCAGCGGCTATTATTAAGTCCCTGAACGAGAAAGCTTTGCATTCAGAAGAAATGGGCATGTACTGGAAAAGTTCTTGGGGTTACTACTGGTATCAGGCACCTATCGAAACCCAGGCTCTGATGATTGAGGTTTATGACGAAGTAGCCCAAGACAAGAAGGCTGTGGAAGAACTCAAAATCTGGTTGTTAAAACAGAAACAGACCCAGGACTGGAAAACGACCAAAGCTACTGCAGAAGCCTGCTATGCCCTGCTACGCCGCGGCACTGATGCCCTCGCAGATGACCGACTGGTAGAAGTAACACTAGGCAAGGAAAAGGTAGATCCGATGAAGCAGGAAGCTACTAAACCTGAAGCAGGAACTGGATATTTCAAGGTATCCTGGACAGGCAATGATATAAAACCTGAAATGGGCAAAATTACTGTTCAGAAGCCTTCTGAAGGCATAGCCTGGGGAGCTGTGTACTGGCAATATTTTGAACAACTGGACAAAATCACCCCTGCCGAAACACCCTTACAGCTTAAAAAACAGCTGTTTCTGCAACAGAACACCGACCGAGGCCCAGTCATTACCCCAATCACCAATCAGACAACCTTAAAAGTCGGCGACCTGATCAAAGTCCGTATCGAGCTACGCAGCGACCGAACCATGGAATACGTACACCTGAAAGACATGCGGGCGGCAGGTTTCGAACCTGTGGAGACACTTTCACGCAGCAAGTATCAGGATGGCTTGTGGTACTACGAAAGTCCAAGGGATCTGGCTACCAATTTCTTTATGGGATACCTGCCCAAAGGCACATATGTTTTTGAATATGCATTACGAGTTTCCCAAAAAGGAGATTTTTCCAATGGCATCACGACCATTCAATGCATGTATGCTCCGGAGTTTTCTAGCCATTCGGAGGGAATAAGAGTCAAAATCAGTAGATAAAAAAGGCAAAATCCAGCAACTTGTGAAGAAATATGAGATTATTTTCACGAATTGCTGGATTTTGAAAAAATATCCTGCATATTTGAAGCCGACTTTTCACGCATTCAGGAGGCGAAAAGTCGGCTAGAAATAAATTTTCATTCTCCTATTGCTTTGCATTTTATAAAACCATACCTTTGCAGTCCTATTTTTGAAAGGGTAGGTTTTGACCGCTTTTTTAGATATTATTTCACACATGGATACTTTAAGTTACAAAACCATCTCAGCCAACAAGGCTACTGCTGAAAAAGGATGGATTATTGTTGATGCAGAATCGCAGGTATTAGGACGTTTGGCGAGTCAAATTGCCAAAGTAATCCGCGGCAAACACAAAGCCAGCTTTACCCCACACGTAGACTGTGGCGATAATGTCATCGTAATCAATGCCGAGAAAGTACGTCTGACTGGTAAGAAAATGACGGACAAAGTGTACATTCGCCACACAGGTCATCCAGGTGGTCAGCGTTTCAAGACTCCACGGGAGATGCAACAAAAAAATGCATCTAAAGTGATTGAGATTGCTGTACGTGGTATGTTGCCGAAAAACCGTCTGGGTCGTCGTCTTTTTACTAACCTGTATGTATATAGTGGTTCTGAGCATCCACATGTTGCACAACAGCCCAAAGAACTGAAATTAGCTTAGCTAATCCTATCTGCTTCAGGTAATTCGGAGAGCAGGTAAAGGAAAGCCAACGTATTTTATATAAACAAAAATAACCCATAATAAAATGGAAGTGGTTAATACCATTGGCAGACGTAAGACATCTATAGCCCGCATTTATTTAAAGCCAGGCAAAGGTGAAATCACTGTAAACACACGCGACTTCAAAGAATATTTCCACACAGAAGTATTGCAGACCATTGTTAACCAACCTTTTGCTACTATTCAGGCACTAGGCAATTACGATGTAAAAGCAAACGTAAAAGGTGGTGGTACCAGCGGTCAGGCAGAGGCTCTTCGGATGGCTATCGCCCGTGCGTTGTGTGAAGTAAGTGCTGAGTTTCGCCCGGCTTTGAAAAAAGAAGGTTATCTGACTCGTGATCCTCGGATGGTTGAACGTAAGAAATACGGTCGCCGGAAAGCTCGCCGGAGATTCCAGTTCAGCAAGCGTTAATCTGTTTCTTTTGAAATTATAGAAAAGCTCTACCAAGATCTTTTCTATAATTTCGTTTCTTATATATTATTTCATGGCCTCTAAATGTGGCTTACAGAGTCCGCTGCCCATTTACGCTGCTTAACCCTATAAAAATGGCTCAATTACAGTACAAAGACCTTTTGGATGCAGGTGTACATTTTGGTCACCTTACCCGCAAATGGGATCCTCGGATGGCTCCATATATCTTCATGGAGAAAAACGGAATCCACATTCTTGATTTGAATAAAACACTAGGCTGCCTAGAAGATGCGTCTCACGCAGTTCGGCAGATTGTACGTTCCGGACGCAAAATCATGTTCGTAGCGACCAAAAAACAAGCCCAGGAAGTAGTAGCAGAAGAAGCTAGACGCTTGAAAATGCCTTTTGTAGCTGAACGTTGGTTAGGTGGTATGCTTACAAACTTTGCTACCATTCGTAAGTCGCTAAAGAAAATGTCTTCTCTGGAAAAAATGATGAAAGAAGAGGCATATGCAAATATTGCTAAGCGTGAACGTCTGACTATCAGCCGTGAGAAAGAGAAACTAGAAAGAGTATTAGGTGGATTGGCTGATTTGACTCGTTTGCCTGCAGCATTGTTTGTAGTAGACGTAAAACGTGAGCACATTGCTATCGCTGAGGCCCGTCGTTTGGGTATTCCTGTAATAGCTATTTGTGATACAAACTCAAATCCTGACCTGGTAGATTTCCCGATTCCTGCCAATGACGATGCTTTCAAATCTATTTCTCTGATTACCTCTGCTATCGGCAAGGCTATCGAAGAAGGATTGATGGAACGTAAAAAAGATAAGGACGATCAGAAATTACAAGAAGAGGAAGACACAAAACGTTCAGTAGATGCAGCTGAAGAAGAAACCCGCAAAAAGTCTAAAATAGCCGCTGAGTTCGCAGAAGAACCCGAAGAAGAAATTAAAGACTAAAGCGTATATCTTTTTTTGTATTGATCTCGAAATTGAACATTGATGTCCTCAGTGTTCAATTTTTTTTAAGTACCTATCGAATCTTTACAGTCAAAAGACTCATAAGAGTTGCCATACAATACTTCGTCTGACTGTCGCAAGAATATCAAACGATCCGTCAGCTGGGGAGGGAATCAGTAGTTAAAACAGGCGTGTGACTTAACTATTTCTTAATACAAACACTACTGACATTCTGGTTTTAGCTCTCTATTTTGCAGAAACATCTATCTGCTACTTATTAGATTATATATTTTTTTACTACATAACTACTTAATTTATTTAATTATGGCTATTACTGCACAAGACGTAAACAAACTCCGTCAGATGACAGGTATGGGAATGATGGATTGTAAACAAGCCCTTACCGAAGCCGATGGCGATTTCGAGAAAGCTATCGAAGTTTTACGTAAAAAAGGAGAAAAAATCGCTGTAAAACGTGGCGATAACGAAACTAAAGAAGGTGTTGTTTTTATTTATAACAATGCAGCACAAACAGAAGCAGTTATCTTTGGTTTAGCCTGTGAAACAGAATCTGTAGGAAAAAATGAGGAATTTTTGGCTTTAGGCAAAAGCATCATGGATGTAGCTGTAGCCACCAAGCCCGCAACCAAAGAAGAACTACTGGCCTCTACCTCTGGAGGTAAAGTACTACAAGAAAGCATGACCGAACTGATCGGCAAGATTGGTGAAAAAATAGATGTAATAGGATATACTATTGTAAGTGGCGAGAAAATTATCAGCTATTTGCATAGTAATGCCAAAATTGGTGTATTAGTAGCTCTGAAAGGTATCAACGGAGCAGACGTAACAGATGCAGGAAAAGATGTAGCTATGCAAATAGCAGCCATGAAGCCTATTGCCCTAGATAAAGATGATGTGTCTGAAGAAGTAGTAGCCAAAGAAATGGATATTGCGAAAGAACTGGCCCGCAACGAAGGCAAACCAGAAGCTATGCTGGACAAAATTGCGATGGGTCGTCTGAACAAATTCTACAAAGACAATACGTTGCTGAACCAAGAGTTTATCAAAGACGGCTCTAAGACCATTGCACAAATGCTGGATGGCATACAAAAAGGAATGACTGTATCTGCATTCCAACGTGTACAAATTGGATAATATGAATCCTGCCTTTTTTCAAATCCCACGAGCTTATCCAGCCGTGGGATTTTTTTTATTATCTACCACAAATAGTTTTATACCCGCAATAGGCACACCGTTTCAGGTCAGAGGTTCGGGCAAAAGGTTGTTCAACATCCAGGATATTGAAGATAATTTTTTTAAGGTATTCTTCTGAATGCACGACAAACGATTCCATTGTTCCTTCACCTATTTGCAAATGTTCTTCCAGCAGTCCATCTTTCAGGTTCCGAAATGAATAAATGCCTGCAATCAGCTGGTATTGCTCCAAAGGTAGATGTTTATTAACCAGCCTCAGGCCTTTGTCCAGCACCATTTGTTTAGCGACAATGTATTTATACAACCATAACTGACGTACCTTGTCAGCATCTGGATCGGTCATGAGTAAGGATTCCTGTTCAGCTCCAGCAGTTTTGAGGTGTTTTTTCTCTATTTTGCCAGTTTTGTAATCGATAATCCGGATTAGGTTTCCGATTTTGTCCATTCGGTCTATCTTTCCTTTTAGCTTCACATAGACAGGTTCACCAGCCACAAAGGTTTGAAAATCAGTAGAAAACTCCTTTTCTATACCCAATACCTCCATCGGAAAACAATCATCTTCGATCAACTGGCGGAAGAAGTTACCAATCAGCCGTACAGCTACTTTGTACATGATGTGGTTGTGTCCATTTTCGATGCTATAGTCTGGATAGGCATTTTCAAAGGCTGTTTTGACACGTCCAGATAGCTGAGGCAGCAGTTTTTCGAGGCTTTCTTTCTCAACCAGAATACTGTTTTCGGCCATTTCTCGGTCTATGCTTTCTAGTGTTCGATGTACCAGATCCCCAAACTGACCTGCGTCCAAGGTTTCGCCCACTTCATCTTCAATGTACAACCGCAACACATGGGCATAATAGTACTTCAATGAACATTCGGTGAAAGTATTGATTTGGGAGGGAAACAAACCTTCTGCCAGTCGTTCACGGATACGGGTTTGCACAGCTTCACTTTTCAGAATCTGGTGTTCGACCAATACATCACTGATATCCTGCTCGGCCACTTGTACCTCTGGGTAATGTAACCGAATATTAGGATTATACCGAACCATCTCATTTTCAATCTGTTGAATAAACCGACTCTTCTCTCCTTTGGTCGCTTCAGACGGAAGTACATACAGCAAATAAATCGTATCGGAACGTTGCAGGAGCCGATAAAAATGGTAGCTCATCACCGCTTCTTGGGTACGGTAGGTAGGCAGACCAAACTGCATGCTGGCATCAAATGGAATCAGCGACTGTTGCTGTTTGCCTTGGGGAAGTATTTTTTCATTGACTGACAAGAGAATAACCGTATCAAAATCCAGCGTACGGGTTTCAAGCATTCCCATGATTTGTAGGTCACTGACCGGTTCGCCGCTAAACGGAATCTTGGTCTGACGAAACAATTCATGTAAAAACAACCGAAACGACCGCAAGGAAAGTTTTTCAGCATTGGGACGGGCAGCCCGGTCACGAATAATATCATCCAGTCGCTGCACCATTTGCCGGAATAGATACAGATATTCCATTTCCAAGGCATCTTTCCTTTCCTGATACATCTGGCGTAGTTGCTCAATGAGCTCATAAAAACAGGTCAGTGCCTGTTGCGAATCACCATTCCAGGGAGTAAACAAGGTTTGGAAAAACGGGTGGCCATCGGCCAGAGCAATGAGTTCTTCTGGAGCAAAGAATACTTTATTATAAAAAGAAATTTGGTATAAGGTGTTGGAAATAAAGCTTTTGGCCTCACTGTCTTCAGCTTTTCGCTGCCGCTGCAACAGATAATCATATTGCCGGATGAAGGGGTGGGTCAGGAGTTTGGTAATATACCGATGACTGAATTTCAGAACTTTCTGGGTATTATGTTTTTCCTGCAGGGTCAGGTAATGCAGCTCAAACAAGGCTTCGATGAGGGTATATAAGCCTGAATTTTTCAGGGAAAGCCCCATTGTGACGTTAAAATCCTTTACTTCCTCGGGCAGGGTATGCAGTAATGGCATGAGCAGATTTTCGTCAGGAAGCACAATGGCTGTCATTTGAGCTGTTGAATCCTCGTCGTGGTCTACAAAATCTAGCTGAATTTGTCCATTAGACTTTATAGCCTGCCTGTCCAGTAACTGGTGGCGGTAGAGTTGCATCGCTACTTTTGCTTGCAACGTAGTATTTGGTACGCCAATAATATGAATGTCTTTCGATCCATGCAGTAGAGAGTTAGTTTGCCATTGCCATTCTCCAAATTTTCCACTGTCCCGGTATTGCCGCAAGGTATCTCCAGCCTTCACATTCAGGTTAGCTTGCATGTAGTAATCGTCTGTATCCCAGAGAATTTCGCCTCTACCCTTCTTGGCTACCTGCGAAAAGATATACTCTTCCGATTGGCTTAGGGCATTGAATCCTATAAAAATATAGTGTTTTACCTTCTCATTATCCAGCAGCAGTTGAATATTATCAGCAATACGACGGTACAACATACCACGATAGCCTTTTCCTTGTTCTATTAGTTTTTCTTTGAGGCGGTCATAGATGGTTAGCAGATTGTCCCACAGTTTGAAGTATTTCTGCAACACTTCTGTAGATGACTGCGGCACACGTCCTTCGGGCATGTCGGGCTGCCATCGTTCAATGGTCTTAGCTTCGGAAAGATAGTCAAAAAGCTGTCGGGCATCTACTAGGTATTGGTCAATGTGATCAAAGTCCTGCAACAAAGTATAGGCCCAGGAAGTAAACCGATCAAATTGTACAGTAGAATCTATTTCGCGGCAGGTATCAAATAATAGCCAAAGCAGTTGGATGGAATCGATGAGTTCGGCATCGGCGGTTTGGGCAATAAAATCATCAATGGCAATGATATTAGGCGACCATACGGGTTGGTCGGTTTGCATAGCCAAGGCACGTCTGAAAAAATAAGACGCCCGGTTGGTTGGCAAAATAATGGTAATCTGTTCTAATTCAGACGAATATTTATCAAAAATATAGGTAGCTGACTGCTCAAGAAATGTTTTTTCCATTGACCCTCTCTCCTATCTCTCTGATATGGAGAGACGCATTTTACACAAATAGAACCTTTGCTCGGCAAACGTTAATAGTCTGACTTCAATCTAGGTGTGAATCTTTATTCCTCACACAAAATACTGATTATCAGTGAAACGATCCGCAAGCGAAAGTTCTAACAAATATAGTAACTAACCAGAGAAAAGAAGACAATGGCAAGAAAAAAGACTTGCATGTACAGATTCCTGTCTGGTCAATATTATCACAGGATTACATTATTTGAGATCTTCCTGTCAAACACAAGCTGTTAGATTACTTTGGAATACGCATAGGTTTTTTATCTTCTCCTACAGCAACAAAAGAAAATAGACCACTGACAGCCTTCTGACGGTCTTCGGAATACATCTGCTCAACAAATATTTCTACTTCTACCTTCAAACTCGTATTACCGACTTCTTTTACCTGTGCAACCAGCTCAATGATTGTACCTGCGGGGATAGGATGTTTGAAATCAATCTTGTCTGAAGAAACCGTTACGCAGCGAAGTCGGGTAAATCGGGTGGCAGCAATAAAGGCAACCTCATCCATCATAGACAAGGCCGTACCGCCGAATAAGGTATCATAATGGTTGGTTGTATTAGGAAATACAGCCTTAAATACACGCGTTTCAGCATGTTGAATACGTTCTTCAAAAGTCATGGCAGGAAAATAAATACCCACAAATGTAGCGTGAATAGGATTCATTCACAATAAAAATATCCTTCACAGGATAGGCCTGCATTCCGGTGAAGAAATTTATTTTTAAGAACTTTTGCTCAAACGTACAGGTAATTTATTAATAGAAACACAACTTTTATTTTGCACAGGTAAGGTAAGGTGGTTTAGGTAACCATTAAACAGATATCGTTGGTACAGCCTCATACCATGCACAGATCTCTTCTAGTGACTTCCGCTGAATGTCCGGCACCTGAGCATCTGGAGCAGGATAACCGACGGGAATAAGCAGAAAAGGCTTCTCATTTTCTGGACGTTGCAGCAATTTGGAGAGAAAGTTCATCGGGCTAGGCGTATGGGTCAAAGAAACCAGACCCGCCTGATGAATAGCAGCCAGCAAAAAACCACAGGCTAGTCCAACTGACTCTGTTACATAATAATTGTTTCGTTTCTGACCCTCTACTAGGTCATAAATTTTCCGAAATACAATGATCAGATAAGGGGCTGTTTCCAGAAAGGGTTTGTGCCAGTCAGTACCCAAATGAGCTAGGTCTTCCAGCCATTCGGCAGACATACGGCTGTGGTAGCTTTCATATTCTTCTTTTTCAGCCGCTTCACGTATCTGTTTTTTGAGAACCGGATCAGATACTACGCAAAATGTCCAAGGTTGTTTATTGGCACCAGAAGGAGCCGTAGAGGCTGTTTTCAGGATATATTCTATGACTTCACGGGGTACTGGAGCATCCGAAAAATCACGAACCGTCCGCCGTTGGTTCATGAATATATACCCATCTGCTGCTTTCTGAAGCATTTCATCAGGCGACACATAAGGACGGGAATAGGGAATAAACATATGAATACAGTCAATACATGAGTTAACGCAAGCTCGACAACGGATTACACATAAAGTACAACGCTAACATACTTGCAATACAATTTACACACTCACTTACTCAAATAGTATAATTGACAAAATGACAAAATCGTTTTTTGTAAAAAAAGTCATTCATATATCATCTAGCCATCAACTACTTAAGCATCAAACTTACATGATTTAGGCTTCCTCAATTTCTTCCTGTATGAAAACTTTTCAGGCATTCATTAATAGCCAGTACAAGTTCATACTCATCGGCACCAATCACAAAGTCTTCGTCTAGTTTGCAATAGTTCATAAACTCTTCCAGTACCTTGTCGTCCAGTCCTGTGATGCGGCTAATAAACTCCCGATTCATTTTGGCTGCGTACATTTTTTTGCGGCTATCTGTGGCCATCATTTTCACCAGCTTTCGTTTAGATTTTCCTTCTTTGCTAAAGGCATCATACAGTTTGGTTAGCGGCCCAGAAACAGCTATTCCGATTCCGGTACCATTCTGAGCTACCCCTGAAGGCGTGGCAAGTTTGGGAATTTTTGGCAGTTGTATATCTGGCTCATTTTCTGGAAGTTGCAAAGCTAATACATCTTTTTTAAACTGTTTTTCTGTATAAGGTCTAACCACAATTTCGTTCAGTTGATACGTTTTGGTCTGCAAGATAACCCGTACTGCTAACTGGTGGGAGACATAATAGGTTGGCACGACAAAAAAACTGGGTTCTAGATTCACAGCTGAAAACTCTAGCGTATCCCCCCGCTGTGCATACAATGCAAAGTAGCCATTTTCGGCACTTATGGTTCTAAACAGGCTTCGCTTATTGGTTACTGTGACAAAAGAGGCAGTACTCAGACTATCTTTTTGTAAGGTAAACCCCTTCACGAGCAAGCTACTAGACATAGGGGTCTGGGCATGTAGTGTTCTACTAATAACCAGCATACACAAAACCAGAAATATATAGATTTTCATAGCATGAATAGTTTAGACATATTCTTAGGATTAAAACAATATCAATGCTAGGCATACAAATATTGATCCAACGAAAATACCAATAGTTTTTCTACTTGCCGCTATTACTAGGCCATTTTAACATTTTTTAAGAGTTCACACAGCCGATTGAATGAATGTTTTACAAATGTCTATGATCTATACTTGTTATTTACTTTCTCATATAAATGTTCCGGAACAGGTGAATGAAAGGTAGGAATGGTTGCCTCTGGTTTTACCCAATCCAAATGTCCTTTTACCCATACATATGCTAAGCCCAAGGCCAGAATACCAATAAAAACAGTCATTTCTATCAAGGTAAACCAACCCCATAGTCCTTGGGTAGCTTTGTTCAATGTTTTATCTCCAAACACGACAGCCCAAGGGAATAAAAAAACGATTTCTACTTCAAATAAGATAAATACCAAAGCCACGACATAAAACCGTATGTTAAATTTACCCCAAGCACTACCCACTGGGTCTTCGCCCGACTCATAGGTAGTAAGTTTTTCTGCATTGGGCCTGTTGGGACGCAAAAGCCGGGCAGTAAATAAAGCTATCATGAAAAACAAAATAGCTCCGATAATAAAAATCAGAATGATACCAAACTCAGAAACCTCTGACATGTGCCGCAGGAAAATATGTGTATGAAAAATATTTTTAGATTATATCCAAACAAGAATCTACAAAAATAAAAGAATAATTGTCTTTCCTGCACAATGCATTCATAACGCAGTTGTTTGTTCGTTTAGTGTCGAAAGTAAAGATAGTCTAGAAGTACGACAACTATAGGCAGAATCAAAATCCCGTCTCCCAGAAACCGATACAAATACGATGTTCGAAATACCTTTGGAAAATAGGTGATAGCCGCTAACACGCCCGCAATACCTGTGAGTGTTGCCCAGACCCAGCTATCAAAACGTGTTTCCCCAAAAAACATCCACCCCACTACACAGCTAGCCAGTGCTGCCTCACTTATACGTTTGAGCCAGAAATAGACCCTGACTATTCCCTGTGCATGTACACTTGAAAACATCTGTTGCTGGCTATCTTCCTCTACTTCGTAGCAAGCCAGTATTAGTACATCCTGAAAGATCAAGAGAAAGTAAAGACTTACGATTACCCAATCCAATTGGCGCATATGCGAAGCCAAGATAGCCACACTTCCCCAAACGCCTACTGTGTATAAGATACTTATCCAAACTTCTTTAAAAAAATATTTCTTATTAAACAGATGAATAATTAGTAGGTAAGCCACCGTACAACAACCTGTCACTACACCAAAATACAAGACTTTTACAGATAAAAACACGAAAGCTATACCGATTGTAGCCAGTCCTACAATCATAGTAATCACGATTAAGGACATCCTATGCTGAAAATGAAATCGGTGACGGAGCGTCACTAGGTTGGGTTTTCGGAAGGCATCTAGCAAATGATCTGTTGTATAAATAAGCCAAACACTACTACCCAGTACAAAATAATGCGGCCATCCAGCAGAAACATGCATTTGTCGGGCAAACATCAGACAACCACATACAACTCCAGCTACAACATCCAGACTCAGAATACTGATTTTTTCAAAAATGTTCTTTACTATCTTCACTGAAGAAACATACGTTTTTTTGCAAGAAAATCTATCAAAAGGAAGTCTTAAAACAAATATAAGAACTAAATTTGAAACCCTGAACTACAAACATACCACTTGGTGATGAAAAAACTTTTTCTTCTTGACGCTATGGCGTTGATTTATCGGGCACATTTTGCCTTCAATAAAAATCCTCGTATTACTTCCAAAGGACTTAATACAGGATCTATTCTGGGATTCATGAATACGGTGTTGGATGTACTGAAAAAAGAAAAACCCACGCATATTGCCGTTGTATATGATACCAGTGCCCCTACCTTCCGCCACATAGCTTATGAACCATACAAAGCCCAACGTCAGGCCCAGCCTGAAGACATAACCATTGCCATCCCATATACCAAGAAAATATTGAAGGCTATGAATATTCCTGTTTTATCTAAGGATGGATTTGAGGCCGACGACATCATCGGCACCTTGGCTAAACAAGCTGTAAAAGAAGGGTTTGAAACGTATATGATGACACCCGACAAAGACTATGGGCAGCTGGTAGAAGAACACATTCTCCTGTACAAACCTGCCTTCATGGGCAATGGAGCCGAGATCTGGGGTATCCCAGAAGTCCTCAACCGTTGGGGTGTGGAACGCATTGATCAAGTGGTCGAAATACTGGGTTTACAAGGAGATGCTGTAGATAATATTCCAGGCATTCCAGGCATTGGTGAGAAAACAGCTCAGAAACTAATTGCTGAATATGGAAGTATTGAAAACCTGATTGCCAATACCCATCAACTGAAAGGAAAACAACAGGTATTGGTACAAACCCATGCCGAACAAGCTCGTTTATCCCGGCAACTGGCTATTATTGATACCCAAGTTCCAGTTGACTTTGACGAAGAAGGTTTCAAATGCGAAGAATTTAACAAGCAGGAATTAGGAGCCTTACTGGATGAACTAGAATTCCGAACCATTAAAAAGAAACTTTTTGGCGAAGAAACGAGTACCCCAGCTACCACCCGAACAGCGTCTAAACCACCCTCTTCCCAACTGGATTTATTTGGAAGTGGTGCAGCTACCACTGAGCTGTTCATTGAAGATCTGGCAGAAACCGACACGTTTTCTAATACGACCAAACGTACCATTGCAGATACGGTACACCAGTATCATCTCATGGATACGCCTGAACTAAGACAATCCCTGATCCAGTATCTAAGTCAGCAAACAGCTTTTTGTTTTGATACCGAAACAACCAATATTGATGCCATTGAGGCTAAACTGGTGGGGATGTCGTTTAGCTACTATCCACATGAAGCCTACTACATACCTGTACCTGCAGATGTAGAAGAAGCCCAGCACATAGTAGATGAATTTAAGGCTGTTCTGGAAAATCCTGCGATTGAGAAAATTGGCCAAAATATTAAGTATGATATTATTGTGTTGAAAAACTATGGCGTAGAGGTAAAAGGAAAGCTTTTTGATACGATGATAGCCCATTACCTGATTGAACCAGAAGGCCGCCACAATATGGATATTCTTTCAGAAAACTACCTGAACTATACGCCTGTTTCCATTGAGTCATTGATTGGGAAGAAAGGAAAAAACCAGCTTAATATGCGGGATGTAGCAGTAGCTGATGTAGTAGAGTATGCCAGTGAAGATGCCGATATAACTTATCAGCTGTATACCGTTTTTCAGAAAGAAATAGGCCGTTTCCAGACTGAAAAGCTATTCCATGAGGTAGAAATGCCTTTGATTCACGTACTGGCAGACATCGAACGCACAGGCGTACGGCTAGATGTTCCAGCATTAAAGGAACTTTCGAATACCCTTGAAGGAGACATCCGCAAACTAGAGCAAAGCATTTATCAGCTAGGCGGACAGGAGTTTAACATCAACTCTCCCAAGCAGTTAGGCGAAATTCTATTTGACAAACTTCAACTGGATACAGCTGCAAAAAAAACCAAAACCGGACAATATGCTACAGGCGAAGAAGTATTAAGCCAACTTGAATCCAAACACGACATTATCCGAAACATACTGGATTACAGAGAGTTACAGAAGTTAAAATCTACTTATGTAGATGCTTTGCCAGCTTTGATAAGCCCCACAGACGAACGTATCCACACATCTTTCAACCAGGCCGTTACCTCTACTGGGCGGTTGAGTTCTACCAACCCTAACTTACAGAACATCCCTATCCGAACAGCCAGAGGAAGGGAAATACGCAAGGCTTTTGTACCTCAGGATGTCCATTACACCATTTTTTCTGCCGATTATTCTCAGATAGAATTACGGATTATGGCCTCCTTTAGTGGCGACCCAACCATGATAGAAGCCTTCCGGCAAGGCCGAGATATTCACGCATCTACTGCCTCTAAAGTATTTTCCATACCACTGGAAGACGTTTCTTCCGAAATGAGAAGAAAAGCTAAAACAATCAATTTTGGTATTATTTATGGCATATCTGCTTTTGGACTGGCACAACGGTTAGGTATTCCCCGCCGTGAAGGAGCCGAAATTATTGATGCTTACTTCCGTGAATTTCCATTAGTGAAGCAATACATGGATAATATAATTACCCAGGCACGGGAAAAAGAATACGTAGAAACCATTCTGGGACGTCGCCGATACCTGCGGGATATTAATTCACGCAACCAAACCGATAGAACATTCGCCGAGCGTAATGCCATCAATGCTCCTATTCAGGGTACAGCAGCAGATATTATTAAGGTAGCTATGGTACAGATTCATGATTTCTTAAAACAGGAAAAGCTACGCACCCGCATGATTCTACAGGTACATGACGAATTGGTTTTTGACTTGCATCAAGACGAAACCGATAGAGTAAAGTCCAAAGTAGAAGAATTGATGAAAAATGCCATTCCCTTGGCTGTTCCAATGGAAATTGGTATGGGAACAGGCATCAACTGGCTGGAAGCTCATTAGCATGTTGTTGTAGGGGGACAATAAATCATTGTCCCCCTACTTTATCAGAAAAAATTCAAAGCTGCTGCGCCTATTTTTTGTAAAAGTAGTGTAAAAAAAAGACTCCAGATCACGGCACTAATAAACATGTATAAAAAGATCTTGTATCGTTTGGCTCCTACAGATGTCGCTATTATAGTACCACCAATAGGAGTCAGAAGTATAGGTGTCAGGAAAGCAATACCTGCCATACCAAAACGTTGCCAGATACGTGTAATTTTTCGGGTACGTGGACTGAACAGGCGGCGACTTTTATAAAAACGGCGAAGTACTGTTCTACGAAGCACTTCGCCTAGGTATGTAAAAAGGAAGACACTAAGCATCATTCCAGTAATTGTACACACAAATGTTTCTACCCAATGTAATTGTAAAGCTACACCTGTCACTGGCCCTACAACAAATTTAAGCATGCTTGCCAGTATTACACTAATATATTTCGCCCAATGCATATTTTTGTGCTCGTAAAAAATGATAGTTTATGAACACCTGTATTTCATACCAGTTCTATAGAGCCGTAAACGAGTAGGTAGGAGACATATTTTAGAATTGCAACATATCTTCCATTCCAAAAACTCCGTGTTTGCCAATAAGCCACTCAGCTGCAACCACAGCTCCTAAAGCAAAGCCATTCCGGCTATGAGCTGTGTGCGTAATTTCAATGTCATCAATTGGTGATGCATACCGAACTACATGGGTGCCAGGTACATTAGGTTCACGGTAGGAAAGTACAGCCAGTTCAGACGCATTTTTGGCCTCATTATTCACCCAGTTGGTTTTCCGATCCAGCATATCCAGTACGTCTCCTGCCAAAGTCAGAGCTGTACCACTAGGAGCATCTTTCTTTTCGGTATGATGGGTCTCTTCCAACAGAACTTCATATTCTGGGTATCGGTTCATTACTTTTGCCAGAACTTTATTGAGGTGAAAAAATATATTTACACCTAAACTATAATTCGAAGAATAAAAAAAAGCTCCGTTTTTCTGCATACACTGGGCTTCTACCTCATTGCGACGTCCCAGCCAGCCAGTGGTACCACAGACAACTGGTATATGGTTTTGAAAGCAATAAAACAGATTACTAATCACCGCACCTGGCTCACTAAACTCAATAGCTACATCTACTTCAGCCGGATTAATCTGTTCTAGTTCATGCAGGTTCTCTACATTAATTTTGTATTTGATTTGATGACCACGTGAAAGAGCAATCTGCTCGATTGTTTTTCCCATTTTTCCGTAGCCTAGGATAAGTATATTCATGGTATATGTAAAGGAGATAAAAATAGCGTTACAAGTTTTTAACAATAAAGCAATCGGTTGAAGGAAAGAATCTTTACGACTTCTGTTTACCAACGCAATCGAAAGCCTAAGCCAGCATAACTGTTCTCAATAATAGGTTCAAACTTAAGACTAAGGTTTTCCTTGTTCCAGTCAAAGCCTTTCAAATGTGCATCTACGTTGGCATCTATGATTTGTAGGGCATAAAATGCAATGGCAGAGAGTACACTTACTTCCAAATTCCGACGCCAGAAGTCTTTTCCCCGTTTCAATACTTCTATACTATTCCATCGGCTGGTAGCCAGGCGGTCTGAATAAAACTGGTCTAAAATATAGGGACCATTGTTTGCTCCACCGTTGTACTTGGCAGTCCAAGCTTGCAGAAAATAGTTATAATTTCGGTTGTTGTCATAAATGAAATAGCCAATGATACCAAACCCTACGTATACCAGAGGTACTTTCCAGTATTTTTTATTATAGATTTGCCCTGTACCAGGCAGTAAGGCCGCTAGCATAATAGCCCTTCGGGGCGAGTGAGCCTTGGGTGTGATAAGCAGCGTGTCAGCGGTATTTTTCAAATTAGTAATAGCTGCTTTGCTTTGGGTAGCAATAGAATCTGTCTGCGCAAAGGTTTCTGTAGTTGTGATCAAAATTCCTACCAGCAAAAAAAATCTGAATAGTTGGGTATATAGTGTACTGGACATAAGGATATAATCTTCTGACTTTCAGGAATAAATACTACTACGAGCGGCCAGAAAACTGTTGCCGCTCGTAGGTGATAACAAAAATCACGCCATGTTACATACTCATTAGCTCCAGAATGCGGTTCAGTTCATCTTCTGATCCGAAAGGAATCCGTATTTCTCCTTGGTTTTTATCGTTGGCTTTCAGTGTGATTTTAGTACTGAAATGCGAAGACAGCTTGTATTGCAACTGTGTATATTCCATTTTCAAAGGCTTGCGTTCTTTCTTCTTTTTCTGCAGTCCCGCATCATCTGCTAGGTTACGCACTAGTCCTTCTACGGCACGCACCGAAAGATCTTCTTCTACAATCTGATGAAACAGAGAAAGTTGCGTTTCAATATTGTCTACATTGATAATGGCACGGGCATGCCCCATGCTGAGGCGGTTGTCACGTACTGCAGCCTGAATATCTGGTGGCAGTTTTAGCAGACGTAGGTAGTTATTGACTGTAGCCCGATTTTTTCCTACCCGTTCACCTAGTTCTTCCTGTTTCAAGCTACATTCTGAAATAAGCCGCTGATAGCTAAAAGCAATTTCAATAGCATTCAGGTTTTCCCGCTGAATGTTCTCAATCAATGCCATCTCAAGCATTTGCTGGTCATTAGCGGTACGTATGTAAGCGGGTATGTGCTTTAATCCTGCCAGCTTTGATGCCTGCAACCGACGTTCGCCCGCAATAAGCTGATAACTGTTGCGATCTAGTTGCCTCACTGTAATAGGCTGAATAATTCCTTGTACACGTATAGAATCGGCCAATTCTTCCAGAGCCTCCCGGTCAAAGGTAGTCCGTGGTTGATACGGATTAGTCTCTATCGTCTCTATATCTATATCCGAAACTGAATTGACAACCTGTAATTGCTGCAATTCCGGATCATCTGTAGACTCACTTTGTTGCAACAATGCTCCTAGCCCTCTGCCCAATGCATTTCTTCTTTTGGTGGTTTTCGCCAGCTCCATACGTTTCGTTCTTTATCGTGATTAGCTTCTTTACAAATTCAGATACATGTCATCATCTATTAGAATAACGCGCATGGTATTCTAATGGTTATTTTCTTTCCAGATTTTCCGTCTTAGGGTTATCCGGGCTGTACCATGCCATTTTTTGCCAGAATTTCACGTGCCAGGTTCAGATAACTGATAGCCCCTTTACTTTCGGCATCGTGCGCAATAGCAGGCACACCAAAACTAGGCGACTCACTCAGACGTATGTTCCTAGGGATCAAGGTACTAAAAACCATCTGTTGAAAATGTGCATTTACTTCGTCTACTACCTGATTGGACAGGCGTACCCGTAAATCATACATGGTGAGCAGAATACCCTCTATTTCCAGATGCGTGTTCAGTCGCGACTGAATAATTTTGATGGTGTTCAACAATTTCCCTAATCCTTCCAAAGCAAAATACTCACATTGAACAGGAATAATGACTGAGTCAGAAGCAGTAAGGCTGTTGATCGTAATTAAACCCAAAGATGGAGAGCAGTCAATAATGATAAAATCATAATCTTCTTTTGCTGCCTGAAGAGCCTCTTTCATTTTGTCTTCCCTGTTTTTGAGGTTAATCAACTCAACCTCTGCCCCTACCAAATCAATGTGTGAGGGCAACAAATCCAGATAAGATATATCGGTATGAATGATTATTTCCCGAGCGTCAATCCCATCTACCATACATTCATAGATACTATATTCAATCTCTTTTGGGTTAAAACCCAAACCAGAGGTGGAGTTAGCCTGAGGGTCGGCATCTACGATAAGGGTTTTATATTCCAACGCAGCCATACTGGCAGCGAGGTTAATGGCCGTTGTTGTTTTGCCTACACCGCCTTTTTGGTTGGCAATAGCTATAATTTTACCCATATATATGATAAGTGCAAATGAAATACATGTTGACTATACCTATGCGACATCCATGCAGCTAAGGTAACTCCTTTTCGCTGGATTTACTTGCTCTGTATACGTACTTTTTAGATAATAAAGGTATATTTCTTCTTGGTTTTTATCAAAAGTATTTTTATAGAACCACTAAGCCAAATCTGTTTTTCAGGCGTTACTACACTGATAATCAACCCACAAACTTTATTTTTTTATTTCCCACACCTATACATTCTATTTATCTCTATAAACTACACAAGTGCCAAACCTCCTATTTTTTCCTTTGTTTCCATTCCCTGTATCCAGATATTTGCTTTTGTGTAAGAAATACAAAGATAGATGTTTCACACGTTTCACGGAAATTAAATTTTGTTCATTTTAGAATAAATTCCTAAGTCTTTAATCCGCTATGAATAAAGCAGCGTCTTTCACGCTGCTTTTTGTTTGCCTGGAATTTTTATCAACCATAGGCTGACTCACAAAAACCTGCTACCTTTGCCTCCCATAACTCTCTATCTGGTATGCCTGATCAGGAAAAACGTGAACTTCGTTGGATTGAAAAAACAACAACCCTACTAGATAATGCCATTCGGATACCTGGCACTGACTTACGTATAGGTCTAGACCCGATCATTGGGCTTATTCCTTATGCGGGTGAGGTTATTACCTTTAGTATGTCTATGTTGCTGGTACTTACTGTGGTGCGGCACGGAGCCAGTGGAAAACTGATTCTCAGACTGGTAGGCAATATTCTACTAGACACTACCATTGGCAGCATTCCCCTGCTAGGAGATTTGTTTGATTTTGGTTTCAAATCCAACCAACGCAACCTAAAACTTCTCAAAGAATATTATGATGAAGGAAAACACCAGGGTAATGCCTGGGGTGTATGGATAGCTGGAATACTCTTGTTTATACTTTGGGTCATAGCAATGGTTATGCTAATGATATGGCTGATTACCAAACTATTGGCTCATTAGTTTTATATTGTTGCTCCTTCTCAAGAAAAGAATTGTTTTCAATAGTTTGATCAATCACTGCAATCTTTTATTTTCTCATAGAAAAGCATATGCCCATGAAAATTGTTTTTTTAGATGCAGACACAATGGGAAACATTCCCCAAGTGGCGGCACTCCGCCAATGGGGTGAATTAACCTTATATCCTTCTACTACTCCGACCCAAACACTTTCACGAATACACCAGGCAGATATTGTACTAACTAATAAAGTAGTGCTAGACCGAACTATCCTAGAACAAGCTCCTCAGCTGCGTCTAATCTGCGTCACAGCAACTGGTACAAACAATGTAGATACCGTCTTTGCTGAAAAACGAGGTATTCTTGTCAAAAATGCGATTGGCTATGCGGTAGAAAGTGTGGCTCAACTCACCTTTGCCGTATTATTGGAGCTGATTCAACAAACCCGATATTTTGACTCCTATGTCAAATCAGGCACCTATTCGGCCAATGCTACGTTTACACATCTTGGACATGAGTTTTGGTTGCTGAGTGGCAAAAGACTAGGCATTATTGGTCTGGGAAATATTGGCCGAGGGGTAGCTCACATTGCGGAGGCATTTGGCATGGAAGTCGTCTATGCCTCGGCTTCAGGTAACCAACGTCCCGAAAAATACACTTGCCTATCTATAGAAGCATTGCTGCAAACATCTGATGTAGTATCTATCCATGCACCGTTGAATGAGCATACCAGACACCTCATTGATTATGCCAAACTTAAAACCATGAAACCGACAGCTATTCTGCTCAATACCGGACGAGGTGGTATTGTGGTAGAAGCAGATCTGGCTCGTGCCATAGATGAAAACCTGATCTATGGAGCAGCCACAGATGTATTCGAAAAAGAACCTGTACCCGCAGACAACCCATTGCTGCATGTGAAAAATACCAGTCGGCTACTCCTGACACCTCACATTGCCTGGGCAGCCCGCGAAACCCGTGAAAAACTTATGAACATGATACTCCAACACATTCAAAATTTTGTGCAGGAGCAAAGTCAGCAATAGAACCCGTGACGATGCATATTATTCTTGAAAACGTAGGTAGAAAATTTAACCGCGATTGGATATTCAGAGAAATCAATCTAACCCTGAAATCAGGTCATGTGTATGTCATTACAGGAGCCAATGGAAGTGGCAAATCTACCTTCTTGCAAATCATCGCAGGTAATCTGCCCCTTACTGAAGGCCAGATACAATACCAGACTGATACCGATCTCATTACAGAAGATACCATTTTCCGGCATGTGTCGCTAGCTTCTCCATACCTGGAGCTAATTGAAGAGTTTACCCTGACAGAGGCGGTAGCTTTTCACCAGAAATTTAAAAAGTTTCGAAATAAACTCTCTGTCAATGAATTTATTACCAAACTCCAACTAGAATCTGCCCGTCATAAACCTATCAAAAACTTTTCGTCTGGCATGAAAACACGGCTTAAACTTGGATTAGCCTGCTATACAGATACAGCTGTACTTCTATTGGATGAGCCTACCTCTAATCTGGATGTGTCAGGCATTGCGTGGTATCAGCAACTGGTAGCCGATACGATTGCTAATCGTCTGGTTATCATCTGTTCCAATCAGTCGTACGAATATGAGTCTTTTACAAATATACTACGTTTTGAAAATGGGCGTTTAATTCAGTAAACTACCTTACAACCACTTACTTTACACTCTATCCTGGTATTCACCTCTTTCTTGTTTTACATGCGTTGGTTATTTTTTCTTTATTTGATTCCTGTTTGTGCCAAAGCTCAATATTCATCTCCATTTGTTGCTTCTTCATTGGGCAGTTGGCCTAGTACTGCTTATCAACCACTGGAGATTCAGCCATTAGGACCACTGCGAGAACTGGATTCTAAAGGCAAACTATACCAGCGTAACTATGGTGCCCAGTTAGGATTTCAGAGAGGTGCCTACAATTTTCTGGAAATGGGAGCCGAATACCACTGGCGTACCATCAGCCTAACAAAGCCTCGTATGTTTTCAGCAGGTGGCTCGTTTGGTTATAATTTCTGGGACAATACCGCCGAATACAAAGCTTCTTTCTGGTACAAATGGGGTCGGGTAGCTCTGACCTATGGTGGAAATCTTGTCTATGCTACTAATTTTAAGCAAGGAAGGATAGGGGTAGCTCCTGCTATAGGATTTCGATTGCTTAGCTTTCACCTAACTACGGGCCACAACTTTTTGTGGGGGGGCGATGAAGAGTTTAAAGAATATAACACATTTTATGTTTCGTTACGATACTTCTTCCAGATTGACAATAAATTCAAGTGGAAAAAGACAAAAAAGAAGGATAAAAAAGATAGCAAAGATTTTAAATGGCCATGGAAAAAAGAATAAGGAAGAGAAAATTTTTATATTGCTACATACCTGTTTCTTTTTACCTATCCTATGAAGATCGTTTGCCTGTCAGATACACATGGTGTCCATGACGAAATAACTGTGCCAGATGGAGACCTTTTGCTACATGCTGGAGATCTGTCAAAACGAGGCAAGGAACATGAGATCTCTGCATTCAATAGCTGGCTGGGCACACTGCCCCACCCATACAAAGTTATTGTAGCAGGCAACCACGATTTTATGTTTGAACACCAGGCAGCTCAGGCAGAGGCTCTGATCACACATGCCTTATACCTCAAAAATACATCCATAGAAATAGAAGGCTTGAAAATCTGGGGCTCTCCTATTACTCCTTGGTTTTATGACTGGGCCTTTAACCGACAGCGGGGAGCAGACATTCGTCGGTATTGGGAAACGATTCCTACAGGTATTGATATTCTCATTACCCATGGTCCACCTCAGGGCATCCTAGATACGACTATTCATGGCAGTCAGGTAGGCTGTGCAGATTTACTAGAACATGTGTTTCGTGTCAAACCCAAAGTACACCTATTTGGCCATATCCATGAGGGCTATGGCCAAGTAACCATAGACGACATTCTGTTTGTCAACGCCAGTACCCTAAACGTTAACTATAAACCTGTCAATGAGGCGATTGTATTAGAACTATAGTCGTTCCGCCCCTGTAGTAGACTTGACTTCTCTATTATTTTTAAAGTCGAAAGCAAAAACAGAATTTCTATCAACGAATGATCCTATTTTTGCTTTCGACTTTGTTTATATCGTTATTTTTCCTTGATCAAATTGTGAACTCAGCTACAGGAACAGTTTCATACAATCGTTTCAAAAAGCCTACAGCTACAGTGGTATTGGCATGGGGATCTATCAGGATAAAACCGCCATTGGCTTTGTTTTCATTAAAAATATCTGCAAATATCGGATGAGCCAGTTTTAGAGAAACGGCAGCTATATCATTCAGATTCAGCATATTGACTTTTACCTTCTCCGTAGTCTGTGTGTTTACTACATGATGAATCGCATCGACACGGGCTTTTATTAACTGATTGCCATGTTGTAGAAGTAGCATTTTTCCTACAGATAAAGGTTCATGTGCCATCCAGCAGATTTTAGCCGTAATAAACTTGGCAGCCAGAGGTTCTTCTCCTTTTTTAACAAGCATATCACCCCGGCTGATGTCAATATTGTCTTCCAGTAGCATTGTAACCGACTCTGTGGCATACCCTTCTGACAATTCCTGGTCAAACCGTTGAATTTTAGTAATG
>JACCDR011029937.1_pt1 | contig 76270 bp, 107 predicted proteins | sample 7446431 | NCBI WGS metagenome assembly JACCDR01 (sample SAMN15323443, study PRJNA562643) | freshwater metagenome | isolation source: river surface water | place: USA:Blue River Watershed | collected 2017-08-17
GGAGAGCGCCCCGATGCGTGGTCTTGGGGCGCTCTCATCGTGTCCGGCGGGTTGTTGTCCAGGTTGAGGGTGGATAAGTGAGCGGTGGCGGTGGTGAGGTTCGGCGTATCACGGTGGAGGTGACGCCGGAGTTGCAGGAGGCGTTGACGTATCTGACGGGGACGGTGCGGGCACCGGCGGATGATTCGACGGTGCGGCCGGCGTCTGAGGAGGAGGCGTTGGTGATGGCGGCGGTGGGCTTCTATCACATTGTGACGTTGAAGGGTGTCCAGTTTGATCCGGTGGATCGGGAGCGGCTCGGGCCGGGTGACGATTTGGCGTCGTGGTGGTGAGCGTGCCTATTCCGCTGGGGGTGGTGTGAGTCGTTGTTGATCGCGCCATCGTTGTGCGCTGCGGATTTGCTCGTAGCCGGTGTACCAGCCGTATTTGGCTTTGGCTGCGATTGCTTCGATGAGGCCGTCGCTGATCATTGTGGTGCTGTCGAGCTGGTTGATGGTGTCGGCGATGGCCGTGTTTTTTATGGCTTCGGTCCATCGTGTGTAGTGGTGGAGGAAGTCGAGGTAGTCGGTGAATAGGATGAGTGGCCCAACAATGTTCCAGTTGCCTATTTCGACGAGGAACTCGAAGCCGTACGGGGTGTCGGCGTGTTGGCGTCGGTAGGTCTTGATGTACATGTGGCTGTTTTCGCTGCCGCAGGTGAGGAAGTCTTCCCAGCCGGTGTCGTGGAGCGCTTGTTCGAGGTCTTCGGTGTCGGGCGGGACGGCGTAGAACTTGGTTTGTTGGCCATCTTCGACGCGGATGTCGGGCCAGGGTGTTGATGGTTCGGGTGGATTCATGTCGGGGAGTATCCCAGGTCGTTGTCCTCTGTAGAGGCATCGTTGGAGTGACTGGGGGTTGTGATCATGGCGTATGGCCGGCGGTTTTCCGAGGCTGAGGATGCACGGATCGTCGAGCTGATGTTGGCCGGGGAGACAGCGAAGGTGATCTCTGAGGCGATCGGTCGGACGGTGGCGTCGACGAAGTCCCGGATCAAGTTCTTGCGGGATGAGGGCCGGTTGCCGGTGTCGTCGTATCGGCGGAATCCGGGTGAGGCGACGATGTGCCCGCGGTGTGAGTTGGCGCCGCGGAAGGTGTCTCGGACGGGTCGGGTGGGGTCGTACTGCCGGGGTTGTGATTTGGAGCGGCAGGGCGACTATCAGCGGACGGAGGCGGGGCGGGCGTCGGCGGCGCGGTCGAGGGCGAAGCTCCGGGAGCGTAGGGAGCGGGAGCGGAATGGCTGAGCGCCGTCAGATGTATAGCGATGCTGATGATGAGCTGATCCGGTCGGGGGTGCGGCGGGGGTTGACGTTGCGCGAGATCGCTGGGGAGTTGGGGAGAACGTACAACTCGGTCCATGGGCGGATGTGTTGGTTGCGTCGTCAGGGGCTGTTGGGGCCTCGGGTGCAGCGGGCGGACTTGTCGTTGTGTCCGAAGTGTGAGTTGGCGGCGAGGGCGGTGTCGGAGTCGGGGAAGGTTCGGGCGTACTGCAACGGGTGTGAGGCGGAGAACTCGGCGGCGTATGGGGCGTCGGCGGCGGGGCGGGCGGCGTCGAAACGCTATCGGGATAAGCGGCGGCGGTTGCGTGAGGAGAACCAGGGTCGTGAGTGATCGGCGTCCGTACACAGAGGAGGAGGCCCGGCTGGTGGTGGAGTTGTTCCGGCAGGGGTTGCGGGTGCAGGAGATCGCTGTCCGGTTGGGGCGTCCGTATTCGGGGGTGTGGGCGAAGGTGAAGCGGTTCCAGGATGTGGGGGTGTTGCCGACGCCGTGGAAGCGGGATTTGTCGGTGTGTCCGAGGTGTGAGTTGGGGCCGCGGACGGTGTCGCCGAGGACGGGGCGGGTGCGGGCGTACTGCAATGGGTGTGAGGCGGAGAGGACGGCGGAGTTCACGGCGACGCCGGCGGGGCAGGCGGTGCAGGCGCGGTGGCAGGAGCGGTTGAAGGCGCGGCGTCGGGAGGCGCGGTTGGCGCGGGAGGCGGCGCGGGGAGGTTCGGATGCCTCGGCGTGAGGACTACTACTCCAGAGAGGAGCTGGAGGTGCTGCTGTCGATGATGCGGTCGGGTGCGACGGTTCCTGAGGCGGCGAAGGTGTTGGGGCGTAAGCCGTACGGTCTGTACACGCGGGTGCGTCGGTGGCGGCTGGCGGGGGTGTTGCCGAAGGTCGTGCACCGGGAGGACAAGACGATCTGTCCTAAGTGTGAGATGGCGCCGCGGGCTCCGCGTGGGAACGGGTCTGGGTTACGGGCGTACTGCCGGCCGTGTGATACGGAAAATCAGGCTGACTATGTGGCCTCCGATGCGGGGCGTGAAGCGCGGGAGCGGTGGGCGGCGGCGCGGCGGGTGAAGCGGGCGGCTGAAAAGGCTGAGAAGGCCGCGAGGCGGGTTGACGGAGATGTCTAGCGGTCGGCGGCGGTTCACGCCGTCAGAGGATGACGTGCTGCTGCGGATGCGGTTGGAGCGTAAGTCGATCGATGAGATCGCGGCGGCGTTGGGACGGCCGAGGTCGAGTGTGGATCGTCGGATACAGCGGTTTCAGTTGTTGGGGTTTTTGCCGACGCCGGTCCGTCGTTCGGACATGACATTGTGCCCTCAGTGTGAGTTGGCGCCCCGGACGGTGATCCCGGGTACGTCGAAGTTGCGGGCGTACTGCACCGGGTGCGAGGCGGAATACCGGGCTGACTATAAGGAGACGCCGGAGGGTCGGGCGATCATCGAGCGGTGGCGGGTGGCAGGTGCTGCGGCGAAGCGGTTGAAGCGGGAGCAGGCACGGGCCGAGCGTGGACAGCAGGTTGTTGATGGTGGAGACTCGCCGGCATGACAATTGATGATCTTCCTCCGAAGCCGTGGGCGGAGAGGCCCGAGGGGTGGGCGCTGGAGTTTGGTCGGCTGCTGTCGTGGCAGCCGGTGACGTTGGGCGAGCTGCTCGACATGAACGACACGGCCGAGTTCCACAAGATCGAGCTGAGCCCGCATGGGGTGGTGACGATCTCGCCCCGGTCACAGGGGAGAGATCATTCCCGGAAGCTGACCGAGCTGATGTGCTGGCTTTTCCCGGCCGTGGTGGAGCCGACGGACATCTTGCAGGGGCTCGGGATTCTGGTGACTCTGGATGGCCGTGAGGGTGGCCGGATACCGGACCTGGTCATGCTGCGGCAGGGGGAGCTGCCGGAGGCGTGGATTCCGGGGTCGATGGTCGAGCTGGCGGTGGAGGTGTCGACGGCGGCGACGCACCTGATGGACCGGGTCATCAAGATGCGGGAGTACGAGGCGTCGGGGATCGAGCACTACTGGATCGTCGACCTGGAGCTGGTGGCCAGGTGGCGGCTGATCAACGGCCGGTACTTCGAGCTGCCGTCGATCGCGTGGGCGGACTTGCTGGCGGCGGAAAGTCCGCGAGAACTCCTGGAGCGGACCATCGGTCCGGGCGGGGAGTCGCTGCTACGTGATCCGCTGCTGCTGGGTGGCGCCAACCTGGAGACGGACCGGGCTGCGCGGGCGGCCTGGCGCCGGCAGGCGGACGACGATGCGGCGAGGAACGCCGGCGAGGATCTAAGTCGTGAGCCAGATGACTGGACGCCGACGACCTAGTGCATGCAAACTGGAGGCATGAACATTCAGATCAGGAATGTTCCGGCTGAGGTCCACGAGGCCCTGACGGAGCAGGCCAGGGCCTCTGGCCAATCCCTCCAGAACTTCCTGCTCGACGTGGTTCGCCGGCAGGCCGCGCGCTCGAACAACCTGGCCATCATGCGTGAGTTCGAGGGGCGCAACGACGGCACGAACCTGTCTCCAGATGAGGTCGTGGCAGACCTGCAAGCCGCCCGCGATAGTCGTAACGATGAGCTGATCAGTCGCATCTTCGCAGAGGCGCCGGAAGCCAAGCGCCTGCTCCCAGATCAGGATATTAGCGACCTTTATACCCTCCCCGTTCGGGAACCGAGTGAACAGGGCAACGATCGGTGATCGTGGTAGATGCGTCGACACTGATCTATTACCTCACCGACGACGGACCGGCTGGCCGGCGAGCACGTCTGGCCCTGAACCATGATGCTGACTGGGCTGCGCCAAGCCACCTGCTCGTGGAGACCGTCGCCAATATTCGCAAACTGATGCTGGGCGGCAAGATCACCGTCAAGCGGGCCGAGGACGCCATCAACGCCTGCCTGCGATTCGTGATCGATGAAGTACCAGCCAAGCTACTCATTCCCCGTGTCTGGGAGCTGCGGGCGAACGTGAGCGGCTACGACGCCTTCTACGTCGCGGCGGCCGAGCACTACAACGCCACGCTGGTGACGGCCGACATCCGGCTCACCAACGCGCCTGGGCTGCGCTGTCGAATCCTAGTGATCTAGGTGGACGACGAGACGCTGCGGGCACTCATCGCTGTCGGCGGCGCTCTGTTCGGCGCCTTGGGCGGCGCGTGGGTGCAGTCCCGACTCCAGCTCGCACGTGAGCGAATCACTGCCGCGCGAGCACTGCGCCTGACGATGTACCTGGAGATGTCGAACTATCTCCAGCGCCGCGAGACGCTCGTCGACTACCTTGTCGACGAGTGGCCTTTCCGGCAACGACCAGTGCCGCCACCGGATGTTCCTCACCCAGAGCGGATCAGCGCACAGGTACGACTGCTTGCTCCCCCGCCAGTGCGAGCCGCCTGGAAGGCGTTCCTGCTAGCGGAGGACGCCCACCGCTGGAACATCAACGAAAACGGATACTTTGCAGAGGACGGCAACCCTCAAGCGTCCCCCACTGACCCAAACGTCACCCAGATGCGCAAAGCCATTAAGGCAGTTGACGATGCCATCCGCGCGGATATGGCCTGACTCTTTAAGAAGCGATCTCGCCCGGCTTCCAGGCCAGCAGAACCCCATTGCAGAGCGCGGTCCTTCGTTCAGGTGAAGGACCGCGCTCCATTGTGGATTACCAGTAGTACCAGCGGGCGGCGCTGCGGGCCTGCTCCGGAACCGGTACGTGATCAACGCTGCCGGTAGCGCGGTGCTCGGCGATCAGCCGCTGGCGATCCGTTCGATGCTGGGTCCGCTGACGGGCGTGGTAGGCGTGCCGGACGTACCAGCGGGGTACTGAGCCGAAGTAGCGGCTGGGGCCGTAGCGGTCGTCGACGGGTATCCAGTGGCACGGGCGCGGGTTGCGGCGGGTGCGTGGGTGTTCGACGACGGGCTCGGGCGGCAGTTCGCAAGGACGCCCGTCCCGGTACTGCCAGTAGATGCTGTGCGGGCAACGGTTGTGCCAGGGTTCCCACCAGGTCGCGTTGACCCAGAGGGGCTGGTGGTGGTCGGTGCGGGACATGAGCTGACTCCGGACCCGCCTGCCCGGTGTTGGGCAGGTTCTTGTGGTCCTAAGTCCAGGTCATGTCGTTCACCCCTCTCGTGATCAGCATCGACGGTACTAGCTGTAGACCCAGCGGCGGCGGAATTTTTCCAGGCAGTCGCCGCACCGGTTGTCGACGAAGCCGGCCTTGACGGCGTTCTGGCGGGCCTTCTGTGCCTGCTGTGCGGGTTCGGCGCGGGTGCCGCAGGCGCAGCGGACTTGGTACCAGCCGATGTTGGTCTTGAGATCCACATAGGATGTGGCGCGCACTAGGTGCTTCCCCTTCGATGGTGTACCCGACGGGACTCGAACCCGCGTACGGCCGATTTAAAGCGGCTGCTCTCCCCGCTGAGCCACGGGCACCTGGTCCGCCCGCCGGGAAGCCTTGCCACCGGCGGGCGGCGTAGCCCAGCATATTCGTGATGGCGGACTTACGCTCTGCTGTCACACATCCGAGTGAATCCCCGACTTACAGAGTCACCTCGACGCTCTTTCGGGTACCCCAGCCTGTCCGCCAACAAGTGATCACTCCGTACCAGCGGACCGCTCGCAGGACCACGACGGCCCAGATCAGCGCGACCGGCGTCAACAGCCATGTCCCCCACTGATAGAGCCGGGATTGATCGTTGCGGCGCACACACATGTATCGCAGTGTCTGGCAATAGCCGATGGCCAATGGGACGGCGACCAACATGGCCCAGCCGGTGACATTGAGACGCCCGAGCGGTCCGGCGACGATCAAGGCGATCATGACTGCCGACGAGAGGACCATCTGTACCCAGCGAAGCAGGTGCGCCCAGTAGGCGTACGAGCGGACTGATAGGTACCGCATCCGCCACCAGGAGCGTATGAACGAGCCTCGCATCCAACGGACGAACTGGCGCAGGTGGTGAGACACCTTCTCCGGCATCAGGGAGTAGCAGAACGCGGTGGGCTGCTGCACGGTTCGGCCGCGCAGCATGGCGAACAGCGTCAGCATGGAGTCGTCCGAGAATGGCACACGGCGGCCGAAGAACGTCTCCTCCAGATACGTGTCGAGGTTGTCGCGCAGGACGCCGGCTCGATAGAGCGCAATCGGGCCTGAGTTGACCCAGACCGATCCGAGGGCGCTGAGCGAGCTGCGGTCAGTCAGTTGACCAGTGACGAACCACAGGTCGGTGAACCGAGTCAAGAAACGGCCACGGCCGCGAACATTTGCAGCCAAGACAATCCCAGCGACGGACTGGACCCGCTGATCACCCATCGGCTGTAGAAGTTGGTGGAGGGCACCGGGATCGGAGATGCCATCGGAATCGACGGTCCAATAGAAGTCGGCGTCGGGGGTCATGCGCACACCCGTCGCCTGAGCGTGGCGTTTTCCGCCATTGGCTTGTCGAACCCATTCGCCACGGATACCGGCCATCGCGCACGCAGCCAAGAACCATTCACGGATTCGTGGATACTCGTCGGCCAGCGGGGAGCCGTCGTCTACGACCACGATGATGTCTGGACGACGGGTCTGGTCGATCATCGATGCGAGGCAGGCCCTGAGTGCGGCCGGGTCCTCGTTGTACGCCGGCACGATGGCGGCCACGATCCGGCCGTCGAGTTGGCGTTGCGGTCGGGGACGGGCCTTCGCCGGGCGTTCGATGTAGCAGAAGGCCAACTGCCAGACCAGAAAGAAGAACAGCGCGGCGTAGGGAATAGTGAAGAGGGTGGCGTCAGCGCCGGACAGGGCCTGCACCGAGGCGATGACATGGTGTACAGCCCATGCCGTAGCAGCGGCGATGCACACCGCTGCTACGGCGAAGGAAAGCTTCGGTGCGAGCGACGCGGTCAGCCGGTCGCGTTCGGCAGAGCCGGCTGCTGCTCCGTAGACGGTCCCGTCCGGGCGAGTTCCTTCTGGCGGCGGAAGGTGAGCCGTATCAAGATCGCCCCAGAGATTACGAGCATCAGGGCCAGGCCGACGAGAAGAAACAGGGTGTTGAACTGCAAGCCTGCGACGGTGATCGTGCCTCCGACTGCTAGCCCGGTCTTTGGTAGGGTCGAGTTGTCCGACACGGAATAGCTCCATGGTGTTCTCAGGTGCGGAGCCCCGCACTGGGAGTGGTGTGTGCGTCAACGTCTGCCCCTTCGCGGGCTCATCAGCGGAGTTACGCGCGTCTGGGCCTTAGCGTTGTGACGCCGCGCAGTTGAAAGCGTCGCCCGATTTAGGTCCGGGCGAAATCCCTGAAGCGGCTAGAACGCTCGAACAGGGCGGTACAGTTCGTACCTACTTCGGTTACCCCGAATCGGGTCGGGAATTGCGTACCAGCGTGTGCCACGATCAGGCAGGGCGCACGATCGGGTGAGAGCGCCAATAGCCACCGCCGAGCGATTATGTCCACCATGGATAACGGCCTGCTGTATTGGTCGACACCGACGGCGACGTTCGGGCTCGTCGTCCGCAACGGTGTCGTGGTGACCAGCCCGCCGTACGCCCGGAAGTGGGCGCAGGGACGCCGGGCGGAGGATCTCGTGGCCGGCGCTGCCGCGAACGTGACCATGGTCTGGATCCCCGGCACGGACGCTGTCACCGAGATGCCGCACCTGCCGTTGTTCTAGCGGTCCTTGACCGCCATCACGAGCCGCAGGTCGAACGCCTCCGCGTACGCCTCCAGCACCGGGATGCGGATCGGCGCAGTGCGTTCGTGACCACTGAGGACTATGGTGCTAACTCCGGTCCGCTGACTGAGCTGCACCATGGTCATGGCGGCGTCGTTGCGGAGCTGGGCCAGGAAGTCGCGGAGGCTGGCGATAAGCTTCTTGTCGGTTTGTGGGGTGCCGCCCCTGCCGGAGAAGACCTGAGGTCGCGCGCGGAAAAACTTGATCTCGATAATGGCGTCGGCCGCGCCGGCGTACTTCAGCAGCTTCTGGAGATCCGGCTCGCCGACGCCTCGTTCAAAGTGGGAGACGTACGGCTGGTTGGTGTTTAGCCGGGCGGCGACGTCGTTCTGCGACAGTCCGTTGCGGATGCGGGCCTTCGTGATCTCCTTGATGAGCCAGCCCACCAGGAGATTGTCGGTGTCGGGCTCCTGGTGGGCTGGCCGAGCCGTGTCCGACGTCGCGGACGACTCATCGTGGTCTTCAGCCGCTTCAGGTTCGACGAGAACAATTTCCACCTCGACCGGTGCGACAGGCTCAGGCTCCACAATGGGCGCTGGCGTCACAACCGGCTCTGGTGCCGGCTCAGCCTTCGTGTCGAACCGGGTCGGCACGCCGTTCAGCTTGAGGATCGGTGCTAGCTCCGGATACTGCTCCAGCAGGATCGGGTCGATCTTGCGTTTCTCGGCCCTCTGCCGCAGAAGATAACCTGCTCGGCGAACATAGTCGGGGCCGAGGCCGCAGATCGTGCGCTGATCACCGTGAGCGAGCTGGAGGAGTTCGTACGCCGCGTGGACAGCGATATCGTCCTTCTCCACCAGGTCGATGAGTTCCTGGCAGCCCTGTTCGAGGACCGCCATCCCGACTTGGACCAGCCGGCGGCTAACGCTCCATTCCACGGAGGCGACACGCTGACGGCCGCCACCGGCGAACCGGGCGGCGTAGATCGCCCGCTGACTCGCGCTCAGCGACGGGTCGGTGGGGACGGGACGGGACTCGGTCGAGGAAGACATCTCCTCCACGGTAGCCAGAACTGGGGTGTCGTCGTAGGGCAGGGCCGGTCGCGCGTTCGGGTGATTGTCGGCAGCGACGACCTTGACTTCGAGGTGCATGTCGCAGCCGGTGGCGAACTTGTCGAGCAGGGAGATGTAGGGGTCGCGGCGACCGTTCTCGTAGGCGGTGAAGCTGGACCGGTGGACGCCGACCCGTGCCGCCAGGCCGGACTGGCTGAGGCGGGCGCTGACACGGTAGGTGGTGAAGTAGTCGGCGATGTCGTCGATGAGCCGGATGGTGACCTGCTCGGATCCGCTGCGGCTGGCGAAGACGAGACCCTGGTCGCGGTAGAAGCGAACTTCGATCGCGGCGCCGCACACGTGGGCGTACCGGGCGACGGTCATCAGGCGCGGATTTCTGTGTCCGGCCTCGAACGCGGCGACTGCTGTTTGGACGATGCCGAGCCGGACGGCGACGTCTCGTTGGGACAGTCCGGCCGAGTGCCGGAACATGATCAAATCACGGATGACCATACCGGCCAGCGGACTCACCTGATCGAGCGCGCGTTCGTTGTGGGACAGGATCCGTGCGTCCCGGCGCTTGTCGCGGGCGGCGACACCTTCCCGCCGGACCGCCTCCAGTCCTTCCGCGACGACTTCACGCTGACGCTCCACGGGAAGGTGCAGAATGTAGCCGCCGGCGGACACCGACACCGTGCCGTCGTCGACCGCGGCGATCAGCTCCGGTGCGCCACACCTCAAGATCTGGCCGGCGCGGAGGATCAGCGACGCGGACAGCCCTGTCTCGGCCGACAGACCGAACGCGGTGCGGTAGGAGAGCTGCCTGGCCGCGTCCATGGCGCGTCGGCTGGTGTCGGCCTGCTCGTCGGCCTTCTTGCTCATGACCGCACCCCCACCAATGTGGAGATATCCCGCGCGTGGGTGACGGTGAACGGATAGCGGTCGTCGTTGATGTGGGCGTGACTTTTCAAGGCAGTGTCTCAGATCTGGTGGCGTTGCAGGTGTCGTGCCCGCAGTGTGGGGCAATGGCGTATGACCCGTGCGTGTACCTGTGGCCGCGTCATGTCCCCCGGTCGGGTGCGTTGACGGACAAGCAGGCGGCGTTGGCGGCGATGGCCGGGCTACCGATGCGGCGCATTCACCAGAGCCGGCGGGAGGCGACGTGGATGTTGGCCGCGCACCTACGGGTGCCCCCGGCTAGTCGGTCTCAGGTCGACGCCGCCCGCGCCGAGCATGCGTTCGATCAGCGAGAGATTCAGCGATTGAGTGAATGGCTGGCGCGATATGGAAGGTCACTTTTTGACCAGCTTGCCGATCGGCCTCCACCCGAGGTTTCGCGCACACCTCGCACAGGAGAACCATCCCTAGTGGATAGATCAAACCTTGCGGGTCAACGAGAACCTGATGCATGCACTCAGCGCAGCGGGTCGTGAAGACGCGGGACGCGATCAGCGGATTCAGCCCCAGCGGTTTGCTCGTCACCCGCACGCACACGTAGACGTGATCGCCGCCCGGGTTGTCGTCGAGGAGTTCCTGTTCACTGGTGACGTGAAGGTCGAGGCCGGCGATCTGCACAACGGGCCTTCGCCGCTTCTTAGCCATGCGTGACTGCTCCCTCACTGTCAGATCAAACCCGCCAGGTGGCGGATTTAGTAGCCGTCCTCGCCCAGCACTCGGAACCCGTCAGCTCGGAAGCTGACCCCGTGCCGGTGTTTCCCGTTGTCCACCATGGACCATGGGATAGCGATCAGCTTCTGTGGGATCACCCGCTGGCCGCGGCTCAACATCGGCTTGTCACCAGCGGTGGTGACCATAATGACCTCACCGCCCTCCTCGTCCTGGACGAAGATCTGCGTGGCCCACATCAGCCTGCCGGTCTCTTTCTCGACCCGCTGCTTGTTGCCCTGCTCGGTCTTCTCCTCCGGAGCCCGCGACACCATGAACTCCATACCGTCCACGTCCAGGTACAGCTTCACTCACCACTCCCCTCTCCCAGGGCCGCCCTCGTCGCGCGTGCCCGTTTGGCCAACTTCGTCATCTCGATCTCCCGCAGCCGGTCGGTGGAGATCGCCCGCACTGAGTCCGCCGCGACGCGCAGGTACTTGTACGCCGGCTCCCGCAGGCGGACCATGCACACCGACACCGCTTCCGCCGCCGTTGTGGCGAGCACGATCGTCGTGATCAACGTCCGGCGTTCGTCCCGCAGAATGTCGGCGCCGGCGACCATCGGGAGGTTGGCGCGGAACTCCTGCTCGTGCTCGACCGGCGGGCAACCCGGATATTGAACCAGCACGTTCCACAGCTCGCCGTTAGCCACCGGCACCTCCAGGGTGCGAGATGAACGTACCGCTACCAGCGATCGTGACGATCGACCCTTCTTTTCTGAGACGGGTCATCGCCTTCCGGACGGCCTTCACCCCGACGTTGCAGATGACCGCGATGTCACCCTCCGGAGGGAGCTTGTCGTTCTCACATCCGGCCTCGATGAGACGGCGGATCGCCGCCTCGGCGCGGTCGACGTGACCGTCAGCCGACATGGCCGAGTTTCCGTCGCATCCAGCTCGACCAGCCCCGCAGACCTGCCACCCCACTGGCCTTGGTGGGGTAGCTCGCCAGACTATCGACAAGCCCCGGGTACGGGCCGAGCGTATACGCCGCCACATCGAAGGCATTCGGGTTGTTCACTATCGTTGGTCCGATGTAGACGAGGCGGAGCAGGAACGGCTCACCGCCGTACTGGCAGTACGCTCGGCAGTCCTCCGGCGGGTGGGTGATCGCGCAGCCGGCGATAGGCTCGCATGCCACGAACCGGGCACGGACGTTGGTGAAGTAGACACCCCACCCGTGCAGCGACATCGGCACCCCGTCGGCATCGGTGAAGTCCATCGGCAACATGGCTTGGATCACCTGCTGCTCACACCGGCGATGAAGCCAATGATCATTCCGACGACGAGCAGCGACGCCGCTACCGTGCAGGAGATGACGCCCAGGATGTAGCCGGCATAGGACGTGCCTCGGTTGGAGGCCGTCCCACGACCGGCGGCCTTGATTCCCAGCCGACCGAGCACAATCGCCAGAACCCCGAACAACGAGAGCGTGGGCACGACGAACGGCAGGTTACCCCCGAAGGCCATGAGCAGCCAAAGCGGCAGCGAGAGTACTCCGAGTGCGAGCGCGCCGCCGCCGAACTCGTTGTTGTGCGTCAGCGGAGATGGGCCGTATGGCTGGTGCGGGATCACCGGCCCTCCGGTCCGTTGACGATCGCCAGCAGCCGATCGGCTGGTACCAACGCCGACACCGTCGGGATGCTGCCGAGGAACGCCCTGGCGGCGTCGGACTCCAGGCTGTCGACGATCAACCGCTGCAACAGGTCGGCCTCTTCGGTCTCCAGTCGCAGCTTCGCCGCCTCGACCATGGCGTCGATCTTCGACAGACCCTCCCGGCGCAGATCCATACGGTCATCGCGCGGCTTGCTGATCTGCGTGTTCAGGTAGACCAGGTTGTACTCGATCCGGCCCTGCTCGTAGTAGCCCGGGATCTTCCGGCCCCGGAAGTAGTCGTTGGCCTTCTTGTTCGCGTCCCGAACGATGTCATCGAGCCCAGAGATCGTTTCGATCCACATGGCGTCAGCGGCGGCGAACTTGTCCCGGAGCTGCTCGTCCAGCTCGGCGATCAACTCCATCTTGCGCTGCTCGATCTCCCGACGCAGGACGCGAAACCTCGTTCGGACCGCCGATCGCAGCTCCTGCCGCTCCGCCTTCGTGATCTTCCCCATCTGCCTAACCCTGTTCCTGGTCAGCGGCAGCGGCGGGCGGAGCCGGGCGTGACGCGACATCCGGAGGCAGCATCAGCTTCACCTGGATCGCCGACCCGGTCGCCCGAAACGCCCGCTGAAGCGTCGACATCCGCGGATCGGACTCGCCGTCCTCCAGCTTCCGGTAGTCCGTCGGGGTCATGCTGATCCGGGCGGCGACCGCCTCCTCCGTCAGATGCGCAGCCAGGCGGGACAGTTTGAGCTGCGCCAACACGACCACGATCACCTGTTGATCGATCAGGTCGTCCCACTCTTTCGAGTCGTCGTCGTTCACTGGAGATCCTTTCGGCCGTCGCATGGCGGGAGGGGCGCCGACGCCACCCCGTCGTGAAAGAAGACGCGATGGCAGTGCACACAGAACGGCGGCTGGTACCCGATGAACGTGGTGTCGTTCAACGGCTGCTCCGACCACGGCAGCGTGGGGTCCTCGATCATGAAGATCCGCGCCATGAGGAACAGATGACCGTTCACGTTCTTATCCAACGACACGATGGATAAGAACGCGATGCCCCGTCACTCCAACGTGGTCACCCTTGAGTCTCCGCGAACAACTCCTCCAGCACCTGCTGACCGTGCCGGGACACCAGACCATGACTGTGGTCGTAGTCGACCGGCCCGAACACCGAGTTCGCCACGGTCTTCATCGCCCGGACCGGGATCCCCGCCCAGGCGGCGATGTTCTCTATCTGAAACGGTCGATGAAACAGGCAGCCCGTCTGGCGGCACGGATCGATCGGATCTTTCGCGGGACACAGGTGATCCCGATACAAGATCAAACCAGGGTCGTTGTGGAAGCACGCCGCCCGGCCCGCCGCCCACGCCCGGCGCATCGCCTCGATGTCGACCTTCCCGTCGACCCACCAGCCGTCCCCGTCCTTGCAATAGGAGGCGAGGATCTTGGACAGCTTGTCGTCGTCCTCGTAGAGGGCGTTCAGAGCGTAGCAGGGACCGCAGCACTCCACGCAGCAACCCTCGACCTCAGGGTTTTGGGCCGCGAACCACAGGTGGACGAACGCATGGTGGACGAAGAACGCCATCAGACGGCGGTCCACACCGATCGGACTGTCCACAGGCGTGTCCATAATGGCCTCAACGATAGACGGGGAAGAACGTGATCGGGGCCACTCACTCACGGAGCAGTTTAAGCCCACCGAATGATCCATTCACCCATGTGAGTGACCCCTATCTGGATCATCCAGTACAGTATGGGACCTCTCCTCATCCAGTGGAGAGAGATCTCTCCCTTTCGCTTGAGTCTCGGTTGGACCTTGGTACGCACAAACGGTAGAGGCGGGGGCTCACGCCGGCCCAATCGGTGCCCAGCTCTACCAGCGCTCGAACGGTGCCTGGGAGTCGAACACTGGCCGAATCAGTGCCCAGGCACCGTCGCACCACCCCCTCGGTCGAGTCCGAGGGTTAGTCGGTCGAAAGGGACGGCTGGAGGGCGAACACCGGCTGAATCGGTGCTCCAGCCGTCCCCGTCTTCGAGGAGGCGCAGTGGATTTCGATCAGCTCCGCCAGTACTACGACGAGACAGATACCGCCACCGACCTCGCCGCCGCCATCGCGGCCATGGCCGGACGCTGGTACAAGAGCAGCCGCAGCGAGGACGCCCACTGTGTCGAAGTCCGCCAGCACGGCAACCATGTCCAAGTCCGGGACTCCAGTGACCCCGGAGGGCCGATCCTCCAGTTCCCGGCCAACGAGTGGAGGACGTTCGTCCGCGGCGTCCAGCTCAACAGCATGGACAGCTAGCCGAACTTGAACCCCCGCTTGCGGTAGCGGGCGCCTTTCACCCGCTCCCGTTCCTCCCAGTCCTCCAGCCACACCTGCCAGGCGTAGATCGAGTACAGGTGCATCCCGGCGGTGACCTTGATCGGCTTCGGGCAGTCAGTCTGGTCCCGGCGCTCGATCCACCGGCGAAGCTGCCACCGCGGGACGCCGAGTTTCTCCTCGACCTCCATCAGCCCGCCGATGTCGGCCAGGATCCGGGCGACGGACACCATCCGCTGGATACAGCAGTCCGGCCGGTAGCCGTCATCGCCCGGGAACACCCGTGATCCTCTTGCTCCCGTACGCCCGCAGCTCGTGATCCTCTTTCGAGTCCCGGACCACGACCGTGTACTCGTCGAACTCGGAATCCTTCGCGAACTGGTTAGCCAACTGGTGCTGCTTGAACTCGCCCTTGCACACCGGCAGCCGCAACATCAGCCGGGCCATCACCGTCGACGCCGGCGGCTGCTCGAACACCCGGAACCGGCGCACCTGCCAGTCGGTGTCCCGGATCTTGCCGGCGTAGTGGACGGCGAAGATCTCGATCATCGCCTCCTCGATCACCTTGTACGGGATGTCCGGGTCCTGACCGTCCACAATCGACCCGGTCATCGTCTGCGCCATCACCCACTCGTCCCGGTAGACGCGGACAATCCCCGGCAGGTAGTCGCTCATACACCCAACCCTCGCACGTCATAGTCGGCGGCCACCCCGCCGTGCAGGAGCAGCCGGTACGGCTTCCTATTCGTCAATACCGCCGACAGCAGGCAGGCGCGCTGCCCGGTGAACCGGCGCCCCGACACAGCCACAGGCTCACCGCGGCTGGAGAAGCGAACCCACCGCCAGCCGACGTCATCACGGAACACCGCCAGACAGTGATCGGTCACCGGCCCGGTCAGGCAGGACGCGGCGCCACGACGAGCCTCGACCCAACCCGCCTGATCGTCTCGGCCACCTTGCCGCGTCGTCTCTTCCACCGGTCATCCTTGTCGTTGCGGAAGAACCACATTTGAGCCACCCAGTTCAGCAGGTTCATAAAGAAGGCGACGCTGCTGAAGTCCTCCACCAGGAGCTGCAACACTGCCCGACCGAACACCGCGACACCGGTCGGCCACTTCAGTTCGTGATAGATGTCGCGGCCGATCCGGGACAGCCTGTCCAGACGTAGCAGATCGCCGAGCATCAGCCACAGGACACCGATGTTCCAGACGATGATGAGCCCCTCGCAGACGGCGATCCAGATCCGGAAAGTGTCGTCCTGGCTCACGGGAGTCCTTTCACCATAACGCGATCAGTGATTCAAAAACTCCCGTCCGCGCCCCGCCCCGATGAGCAACCTCCGTCGCCGCCAACAACGACCGGGCCTTCACACACTTCTCCGGCGGATAGTGCCGGGCCACCGGCATCAGCTTGTGCAGCAGGAATGCCGGCACGTCAGTGATCTCCCGGACCGGTGTCCTAGCCCGGTTCGCCTTCCACAACAACGAGAGGATGTCGAGGCGAGATTCGAGTAACCGCAGCACCCGCACCCGATCGGCGTCCGCCAGCCCCGGCAGGGCACGCAGGGCGTCCTCGCGATCGAGTCCGACGAGCGCGTCGGCGAAACTGTCCGCCGGCTCGACCTGACACAGGGCATCGATCGTCGACTCCCCCGGATTGCCGCCGAACAACTTCACCTTCCCGGCCACGTCCGCCGCCAGCCGCAGGTCGTGCCCCACCCGCTTCAGCACATACCGGGCCGTCGCCTCTGACATCGGCGCCCGCGACCGCAGCCACGCGACAGCGTCACCTTCGTTCGGCAGTCCACACCGGACAAGCCGTCCCCGACTGGCCCGGACCTGCTCGATGTGCGGGGCGATGACCTTCCGGCCGTCGACGGTCACGGTGTCGAAGTCGTCCCCGTCAGCGATGAACAGCAGGTAGTTGCGCGGCAGCCGCTGCCGTTGACTCAGCCACTCGGTGAGCGGCTCCCACCGCTTCATCCGCTGCGCTTCCCGGACGATGACCAGCCGGTCGCAGGCATCAGTGAGCGGATACTGCCCGGCCGCCGCCCAAATCTCCCGGTCGGCGACACTCCCGGCCCGGAACGACAGCAGGTCCAGCTCCGACACCGTCAGCATCCGCACAGTGGTGGAGACAATCTCCTCGATCAGGACCGGCTGATCCCCACACACCCACGTGACCCGCCGGACCTCACCCTTGTCGGCCGCGGCCTTCCACAGGGTGTAGTTCGGTGCCGCCATCTCAGGTCACGGCCTCCATCGATGCGATCTGACTTCCGAGTCAGTCCACGTCATCCACAACGTGGCGTCCGGATCCAGATCCGGCTCTGGATAGGACGTTGTCGCCCTCAAAACCTGAGTAACGAGCCAGTGGACCGCAGCTCCACCGACGACGCTGAGGATCACTCCAAAGAAGACAATGCAGCCAACCGTCAAGATGACTTCCACGTAGACGGCCCTACGCCCTTCCACTAGTTCACGTCAGTGAGTAGTCAGCAATCCGGTCGGCGTCGACGACCATCGCCCACCGCTGACCACACGTCGGGCACGAAAACTCCTGCACCGCCTCACCCGCCATCGCATCCACTGTGGAAGCGCAGCAGGGACAGAGCAGGATCACGCTGTCACCCATGATGATGAGAGTGCGTCGGCGGAGCGGCCGGCTCGCCGAAGTTGTCGGCCATCCACAACGTCGTCCCAACTGCCAGCAGGAACAACATCAGAAACATCAACGCGAACGCCCAGAACAAGACACTGTCACTACGTGGCGGCTCGTCCGGCTCCAACAGATACCCCCATCCTGTTCAGGCGGGGTGCACGAACTGATCCAACGCCGCCCGAACAGCTAATCGGGCACTGGCACCGGCCATCACCGACACCGCCCTCAACATTCGTGCCGCGATCTGGGGCCGCCGATGCAGGCCCTCCAGATCCGCCTCCGTGAACAGGGCCGGTGTCCCCGTCATCGCCTCCCGCAACGCCACCACCAGCAGCGACCGCGCCTGTTCATCCACGGCCCGCATCGACTGCTCGAACGCATCCACGTCCCGGTGCGCGACCGCCCGCAGGATCGCCGTCACCCCGTCCTTGCGTGACGACAACATCCCGTGCAACTCCAGCGCCGGCCTCACCTGCCCGAGATGGGCGACCTTCCCCGCCTGGATCGCCGTCAACCCGTGCCGCACCAGGATCTGCTGCAACTCGACCGGCGTGAGGCAGCCGACCCGAAACACCGCCGCCCGGGACAGGATCGTCGGCAACACCCGCCCGGATGCCGTCAACAAGAACCGGGCCGTCGCCGGTGGTTCTTCGAGAGTCTTCAGCAGCACCCCCAACGCGGTCGGATTCGATCCGTCCAACCGGGCGCGGACGAGCTTGAACCGGCCGAACGGAGCCCGCCCACAGAAGGTGATCACCTGCCTGGCCCGGTCCGCCGACAGCACCTCCACCGCCTGCTGATCCGCTGACGGAATCCGCAACTGGCGGGCCACGTGCGCGGTCAGCGTCCACTTCCCCACCGACGGCGGGCCGGTCAGCAACGTCACCGGCGGCAGCCCCCGCAACAGCGCGGTCACGACCCTGGTGTGTCCGATGTAGTCGATCACGGCGCGGTCAGGATCCGGCGTCGCTTCGACGGGGTCGCCCGCGACAACGCCTTGGCGATGTTCTCCCGCAGCCACCACATCCACTGGTGGATCGCGGTGACACCGATACCCATCGAGTCGGCGAGTTCCTTGGCCTCCCACATCCCGTACCGGGAGATCTGCTCCACCACCGCGTCGAACAAGACGACGAGATCGCACGGGTCGTACATCGAGCGGGCGTGCACCGTCGACAGGTACTTACGCAGGTACTCGACCGTGTCGCGGCAGGCCATGTCGGCGATGACCTCGAACTCAGGCGACTCCGTCGGCGGGGAGTTCAGCTCCCCGAAGGTGATCGGGTCATCGAAGGGCACCTGGTGGCCGACAACCGGCAGGTCGAAGTTCAACACGTACCGGTGATTATCTCGTCCCTGCTTGTCTCGTTGACCCATCAGGTACCGGATGACGTGACTGGCCAGATAGGAGCGGAAGTTCGCCGTATGGGTACGTCCATTGTGCTCAAACGTCAGCTCGGGCCGGTACATGCCGATGATGTCGCGTTCGATGAGCCGCAGCAGGATGTCGGAGGCGACGTCCTCAACACGGCGTTCCTCGATCCCATACTTGCGGGCGAGGCCGACAACGAACGGGTAATGCTCGCGGAAAAGGGCGCAGTAGTCTGCCGGCGCGACGGTCTTGTCCGCGCCGCTGGCGATGTCGGGCACCTGGAGTCTCCCGTGGGGAACGGTGGGGGCGTTCAGGGCGTATACAGTTGTGGCCTTCTACGATTGGATGGGGGCCGGCGCCGACCGGCTTGATGGCGTGCGACCTGGGCTCCACCCGGCCCGGCCCCCGGCTTGGATGATCTGCCGCTTCAGTCGTCGTCCTTGTGCTTGAACCGGCTATCGCGGATCCCGGGTGGGAGGGTGACGCCGAGGTAGCGTTCGTGGACGTAGACCAGCGTCTGGTAGCCCAGCGCGACTCGTTCGCCGGTGGTCCGTTCCCGCAGAATCCAGCCGTGACGGGCGCGGCGGCCCATGACGGTGATGTAGCGCTGGTTCTTCGGCAGGTGGATCTCGCGTTCGATGTCCCACTTCTTGCCGGAGAAGATGCGGTCCATCTTCTCCTCTTCGGGGCTACGCACGGCTGGCGGCTTTCACCGCGAAGTGCGACGCCGACTCCAGGTCGGTGAACGCCACCGATTTCAGCCGGCCATCGGGGAGGAGCCGGTCGAGTTCGTCGGTGAAGGTGATAAACAGTCCACGGACTTTTGCCACGATGGCGGCCTGGTCCGCAGCGACCGGCACCGAACGGTAGCGGCCGACGATCTCGTCCATTCCGAGCATGTGCTTCCCCCGGGTTGTGCTGGGTTACGCGCGTTCAGTCGTCCAGGAAATCGGCGGGTGTGGCCCACCGCTTCTGCTGGCGGTCGTACTGCTCGTCCAAGTCCTGGAACCGTTCACGGAGACGTGAGTCGCGCCGACGGGCGCGGGCCTCGGGGGTGTCCGTCTCCTGCTTGTGTCTCAGGTAGTCGGCTTCGGGGTCGAGACAACGCTCCGGAGTAGTGCGGTGGAGCGCGAGATATTCGACGCAGCCGAGGACGTGTATTTTCACTTGTCTCGATGGCGCTGTTATTCCACAACCGGCGCATCGACCGAGTGCCACCGGTACCTCCCCTTACGGAGGAATGCTCACGAGCCTACGGCGCGTGTGCGGGTTCGTCTACAAAAACAACCATTCAAAACACACCGTGTTGCCTCGACACGAAGCGTCGACAACCGTGTCCCGGAAGCCGGTACAACACCCCGGTCCGTCCACAATGGTCAAACTTTGAGCGCGGTACGCCCCGAAACTGAGCCGCTGACACCCGCCCGGTGACGTAACCGTCCCACCAGGACAAACGACGAGAACACGAGGCGGGTGCCACCCGATCGAGTGACACCCGCCCGAATGACGACCTACCCCGCGTAGGGCAGGTCGATCCATTCCTCTCGCTGCCACGCCGGCGTCACCTCGATGTCGCCATCGGACAGATCCACGATCGCCCACGCATGATGCGGCTTCACAAACCGCGGCGCCGCCATCGAATCGCACCCCAATCCCACCACCGTCGTCGCGACCCCATTCCCAGGATCGAGAACATCGGTATACGGGTGATGCAGATGGCCGTGGAACCAGAACCGAGGCCGATGCGCCGCCAGCGCCCGCTGAAGCCGAAGCTGATTAGGGATAGTCTCCGGGAATCGACGGAACATGTCGTTCTTGAGCGGCGACGCCTCGTACGGCATGTCGTGGGAGAAGACGATGTCCAGCTTCCCGCTGTCGTCGGCCAGCATCCCGTCCATCTCGGCGTCGGTCATCTCCTCCTCCGGGAACCAACTCGACTCCGGCATCCCGGTGCTCTCCTCGACCAGCAGCCGGTGGTCCTTGTCGAGGGAGTACGCGCCGCCGAACACCCGCATCCGCTTGCCCCGCCACTGCCAGACGTGACCCTGTGGAATGTAATTGACCCCGTCCCGGCACACGATGAACCCCTCCGCGGTCCGACGGTCCGCGTACTTGCGCAGCGTCAAGCTGTGCTTGTCGTGGTTGCCGTGCAACCAGTACAGGGGGATGTCGTACTCGCTGACGACGTCTTCGAGGGCGTTCAGGTACCTGATGCCCGACGGATGGTGCTCCCAATAGCCGAAGTCTCCGCACTGGACGATCGCGTCCGCGTACAGATGCTTCGCCACCGGGAAGATGTAGTCGGTGACGAACGGCGTGTTGCCGTGGACGTCACCGAGAACCATGAGTCTCATGGCTGAGATACCGGCCGGCGGACCAACGCTTGCGGCTGATCCGCCGATCAGGTGTCACCCGGTCAGGGTCACGCTTCGGCCGGACGCTCCCACCAGCGGACCTGCAACGTCGCCCGCGCCGCCGTGTGCGTACCGGTCATGTTGAAGTACCAGGCGATCCGGTCCCCCGGCCGGAGGACCAGCGTCCCCGCCACCGTGTCGGTCACCAACGAGTTGCCGGTCCCGTAGAACACGTCAGCGGTCCGGCCGCCGATAACCGAGCTGCCGGTCCCGTCGTACATCTTCGCCTTGTACACGCTTGACCCGCCGCCCCGGTTGTAGGCGGTGTACAGGGTGGACGAGTAGCTGATGACGTCCGGCTGCTGACTGCGGGTCCAGACTCCCTCGACGTTGGCGCCCATGATGAACCGCTCCACGAACACGTCCGTCACCGAGTCCTGCGGGTTCACCATCACCGCCAGGAGCTGGTTGCCGGGCACGACCGCGCGGGAGCCGGTCGACACCGCGTACGACACCCGCCCACCGGTGGCCAGGGACGAGTTCGTCATGTCCCGCTGCCAGTTGTTGACGGCGATTGTCGTCGGCTGATTCGACACCGACACCGTGCCCGTCACGGGGTAGCTGGTGGGCAGGTTCGACACGGCGACGGTGCCGGTGACCGGGTAGCTGGTCGGAAAGTTCGACACCGACACGGTTTCGCTGCTGGGGAAGTTCGACACCTGGACCGTCGTCGGGAAGTTCGACACGGCGACGGTGCCGGTGATCGCCGGAAGCTGGGACACCTTGACCGTGTCCGGGTACTGCTGCTGGGCCGGGAAGTTCGAGATCGCCACCGTCCCCGTCACCGCCGGCAGCTCGGTGACCTTCACGGTCGGGGTGCCGGTGATGGCGACCGTGCCCGTGATCGCCGGGAGTTCACTGACCTTGACCGTCGGGGTGCCGGTGATCCCGACCGTGCCCGTGATCGCCGGCAGGGTCGACACGGCGACGGAGGCGCCCGCCGGGAACTCTGAGACCTTCACTGAGGCGTTGGCGGGCAGCGCTGATACGGCGACGGTGCCGGTGACGGCGGGGAGGCTGGAGACGGCCACTGAGCCGGTGATCGCGGGCAGGGTGGAGACGGCGACGGTGCCGGTGACGGCCGGCAACTCGCTGACCTTGACGGTTGGCGTGCCGGTGATCGCCACGCTGCCGGTGATCGCGGGCAGGGTGGAAACGGCGACGGTGTTGCCGGTCGAGTCGAGCTTGACGGTCGGGGTGCCGGTGATGGCGACCGACCCGGTGATCGCCGGCAACGCGGTGACGGTGACGGAGCCGGTGATCGCCGGGAGGGCGGAGACGACGACGGTGTTGCCGGTCGAGTCGAGTTTCACCGTCGGGGTGCCGGTGATGGACACGCTTCCGGTGATCGCCGGCAGCGCGGACACGGCGACGGTGCCGGCGACGGTCGCGGTGCCGGAGACGGTGACGGCGTGGGTGTTGACGTTGACGGTCGGGGTGCCGGAGAGCTGGACCGTGTTGCCGGTCGGGTCGATCTTGACCGTGCCGGTGATGGCCGGGAGGCTGGAGACGGCGAAGGTCGCGCCGGCCGCGAACGTGACCGCGTTGTTGGCCGGATCGATCTTGATCGTGTTCGCGGCGGTGGACAGCCGGACGGTGTTAACCGTCGTATCGATCTTAATCGTGTTGTTGTTCGGATCGATTTTTACCGTGTTCGCCGTCTCGCTGAGGCCGACGAGTCCTAGTTGTCCAAGAACCACGCCACATTCATCGGCACATCGATACACGACAGGGACTGCCGCACCCCCCGCACGGCAGTCCCTGCAACGTCACGGTACCCGGTTCAGCCCTCAGCAGCGCCGGTGCGGAACGACACCGTCACCGGAGCGGCGGCGCGCTTCTTATCCGAGGCGACCATGCCCTCCTCCACCGCCGGTAGGCCATCGCTGGTGGTCGACTCCCGGCCGGTCGTCCGCCTGCGGTTGCGGTTCTCGTACGCCTCGATCACCAGCAGCGGGATCCTGCCCCGATCGGCGAGCTTGTAGCCGTTCTCAGCCGCCCACGCCCGGATGGCTCGCTGACGCTCCTTGTCCGCCGTCGGGTTCGGCTGGTGGGCGCGGGCGACCTTGCGCATCGCGGGCGGCAGCGCCGAAGCGGTACGGCGGTAGAACGGACTGTCCTCACGGGTGCCGTCGTCGACCGAGGCATGCTCGACCCACTTCGCCATGTCCCTGTCCATCTCGTCGCTGTGCACACTGTTGAGGTCGATCACATACCGAATGCCGCGCCACATGAAGTACTCGGGGCCAACAGCGTCGGTGCCGTCCACATCATCCACGTACCGAGTAACGAGTTGCTTAGCCATGACAGAAGTCCTTCCGGGGCAGAATAGATCTTTCACCCGCAGGTGAACCAAGAAACATTCATTAAAACCTCGCCGCGTCATCGACATAAGACGGACGCGACTAATGGCAGGTCACCAGTGTAGACATTCACCTCCGGAGAGCGTTAGGTGACCTTCGCACTACCGGGTGAGGGGAATGTCAGAGTAAGGCTGTCGTCGATATGACGTCAACGGGTTGCATGCCACGAGAGAAGATTGGCAACCTCCTTGTGGTCCCAACCAGCGGCTTTGATCGTCATCCACAAAATCCCGTCGCCGGGCCGGTCGGCCGGCCTGTTCCGATCAACGGTCCCGGCGTAGGCGGCCACAACCATCCAGTGGCCGGCACACAGAGTGAACGTGAACCGTCCGTGATTCTCGTCGACATACCCGTCCCACAGGCGTGAATGAAGGTCGCCCATGTGGCAGGCGAACAAGACGTCGTCGAGATCGTCAAGGATGAACTTGCCGAGAGTCAAGGTCACTGTCTGTCCGAGACACTCGGTGACCCGGCGGCCGATCATCGCCTGAACGAACTCGAACTCGGACATCGCGCTGGTTTCCTGGCAGCCCATGTGGTTGATCATCGCCGATACGTGGCACCTAACGTGGAGAGCGACACCAACTCCACGCTCACGTTTTCACCCGATCGGGTACCTCTCCCGCCAACGATCGAGAACGGTGGAGCCTAACTTGGTCAGCCCGGTGATCCGCCACGGCACCCGCCGGTCGTCAGCCGTGACCAGGCCCCGCTCCCGCAGGAGTCGCATCGTGAGCGTGGACGACAGTCCGCCCCACCCCTGATCGAACGGGACGGATTCGAGATACACGAACTGGGTGAACGTCAGCCGTTGCCGTCTGCCTCGTCCGTCTGTGTACTGCACTCGCCCTCTCCGAACTGGGATTGCAGTTTCAACAGTGCGGCGGAACCCTGTCGCACCAATTGATCGAATCGCGGCGCAGACATGCCCAGTTCGGCGGCAAAGTGGCGCATCGTTTTACCGACCGGACGATCGTGATAGGCGTAGAACAGCAGCAGCGATCGTTCCTCGCTGGTGCGGATCATGTCGTCGCGCAGCGATGTCAACCGTCGGGTCAGCTCATCGAACCGTTCCCGGTCGGCGGTCGACATGGGCTGCATGGAAAAACCCTATCCCGCCAGCAGCTCCGGACCAGGCCGGGACTCGATCATCCGATCGGGGTAAACCTGCCCCGCGGTCAGCGTGCTCTCTGACGGACGGCTTTCGCTTTCGGCGCCGGTGGGCGGCGGTACCGGGCGGCAGCCTCGGCGCGTTCCTTCGCCTTCTGCACGAGCTGGGGCGGGACCTTCTCGCGCGACCCCTCGGGGATCTCGACGTAGTGCTCACCGGTGGCGAGTTCGCCGTTGATCATGAGGGTGCCGGGCGCCAGGTAGGGGGAGATGGCGGAGGTGCGGATCATGTACGCCTTGCGGCCTTCGCGCCACACGAAGCGGACTTCGTCGAGTTCCCAGTACTTGAACTTGAACGCCCACTCGAAGATGGCCATGCGGGTGACGTTGAACAGCCTGGCGGCGCCGGTGAAGGCGATCCAGCCTTCGAGTTCCTTGACGCTGTCGCGGGTGGCCTTCTCGTCCTCGGTACGGGCAGCCAACGTGTGATCTCCTTTGCGGGATGGGGTGTCGTTGTTGACGAACCAACCATCCCCTATTGACTCGCGTTAAGTCAAGTGGGTCGTTCGGTGGACATGATCCTCTTGGACCCCTCCAGCCACACCGCTGCACTCGCCTCATCAACCACCCGGTCCAGGACCGTCAGACACCGGCTCAACCGGCCGGCGACCACCGGATCGAACTGCACCGCCGCCCAGTCCGGAACCGTGCGGCGGCAGTACGCCTTCAACGCCTCCGCCAGATGCGCCCGATCCGGGACCGGCTGGTAGTCAACCAGGGACGCGAACACCTCGGCCGTCGCCGGCGGCCGGTACCCGATCCGGGCCAGCAGGTCCCCGGCGACGTCGCCGGCCGGACGCCCCCAGGCGTGCGCCACCAGGCGCACAGGCGTGAAGTGGCCGCAGCCGGCGAAACAGTAGGCGCTGTTGGTGTCGACATAGACCCGCATCGCCTTGTCGGCACCGCCGTCGCTGTGGTGGATCTCCCCGAACGGGCAGTGGACCTTCACCGAGCGGCCGTAGGCGGCGTCGGTGTCGACGTCCAGGCCGATGAGGCGGCAGGCGAAGGCGATGGGGACCTTCTCATTGGCGATCCCCACCGCCGACTGTCGCCGGGGCTTCACCTGTCCGTCGGCGCCGGGGTGGGCAGGTCGCTGGCGATCTCGTAGTTCTCCCGGGCCGCCTTCGCCAACTGGCGTACCTCCCGGGCCAGGAACCGGCGGTGGCCGCCCAACGTGCGCACGACGGTGAGCCGACCCCGCTTGGACCAGCGGGTGACGGTTTTCGGGTCGACTCGGAACACCTTGGCCACCTCTGACGGGGTCATGAGGGCTTCGCCAGCCTCGAACGTGTCCGGGTCAGTTGTTTCGCTCTGCATGTCGTTTATACCGAATTACCCCGTGTGGTTGTTGCTCACAGGATTCCGTACCCGTACTCGGTGAACGCTGCCCCGGGTGACTTCGGGACGGATTTCACCTCCCGGAACCGGCTCGTCGGGTAGTCGATCACCACGTCGAGGGGTGCGGACTTCTCCCCGTCGCGGGCCTTGAGGATCTGCATCTTCACCGTCACCGACGGGTCGGTATTGTCCAGCGGAGCGAGCAGGCTCACGATCAGATCCGCGGAGTTGCTGGCTTCCGCGGTGTCGGCGGTGATCATCGACGACGTGTAGTAGCCGAGTTTGTCCGCCTCCGCCCGCGCCGACCGCGACACCTGCCACGGCGAGATGAACGGCAGCCCCCGACCGTCGTCGAAGGTGGTGGCGAGCTGCTTGGCCTCCTTGAGAATGAGGGCGAGTTCCTCCCGATCAGTCGGTCGCCGGCGGTCCGGTTTCAACAGGGCGAGGTAGTCCATGACGGCCAGGTGCACGGGGAACTGGCGGTGGATCCGGGCCAACTTCGACTCGACGTACGACAACGTCGCGGCCCGGGGAACCTGGACGATGTAGCAGCGCCCGTAGGCCGGGTTGCCGGTGAAATCGGCGACGACCTTCGCCAGGACCGGTTTCTGCTCGGCCGGCAGGGTGCCGTCTTTCAGATGGCGGGAGTTCAGTCCGTCGGGCAGGCCGAAGGCGTCCAGACAGGAGTGTCGCGCCAGCAGCCGGCGCCGGACCTGGAGGTGGGTCGTCTCGGTGGTGAGGATGACGACGTTGCGCTGCTGGTGGATGGCGGCGTGCCAGGCCATCTGCACCATCAGACTGGACTTGCCCTCGGATGTGAACGCGGCGGCGAGGACCAGTTCGCCGGGGCTGACGCTGCCGACCTTCTCGTCGAGCCGGTCGATCCCGAACCGGATCCCGTGCGTGCCGCCGGACTGGTGCTGGGCTTCCCGTTCGGCGTAGTCGGCCAGCATGTCCGGCCCCTGGAGCCGCATGTCGCCTTCCGGGGCGTCCTGCATGGACATGCCGCGGTCGATGTCGGCGAACGCGGACAGGACGTGGTCGCGGGCTTCGCCGTGGCCGCGGACGAACTCGCCCTTGCTGTCGTAGGCGCCGCGGGTGAGGATCTCCATCGCCTGGGTGAGGGCGACACCGGTGGCCCGGTCGGCGGACAGCTCCCGGGCCTGTTCGATCGACCACGTGTACTCGTCGTCGGCCACCTGGCGGTCGCGGAGAAGGTCGTACGCCTCCCGGTAGTGGGCGCTCTTGCCGGCATCGGTACCGCTGCGTTCCAGCAGGTCGGACAGAGCGGTCGCGGTCAGGATGGCACCGGTGACTTCGCTGTAGCGTTCGATGAACAGCCACAGGTTGCGGTGGACCGGATCGATGAAGTGGTCCGGGGTCAGATGCCGTAGGGCGTGGTCGAGGCGGTCGGGTCGGTCGGGAATGATGCCGGCGAGGATCGTCTGGCCGTGTTCGTAGGCAGAGGTCACTTCCCCTGATACAGAACAGGTTCTCGGGTGATCCCGTCATCGCCGATGAACGCCTGCCCGATCACTTCCGTCTTCGCCGGCACGACGTCGATCTTCATGCCGTAGCCGCCGCGCACATCGAGGCCGCCGGGGGCGTAGGCGGTGAAGGCGGCGATCCCGTCCGGTCCAATGTGGTCGAGGATCACCATCGTCGCCGGGTGCTCACTGCCGTCGCGGAGAACGAACCTGACGTTCCTCGGTCGTTCGGGGTGCGGGCGGGGACGGCGGAAACGGTCGAAGAACGTCACGACCGGCCCAACGATCGAACCCGTAGCCGGATCTGGTCAACAAGATCACTCGACAGTATGATCACGGATTGTGATAGAGATCGACATAGAGTTGCCGGATGATGTGATCGCCTACCTGCGCAAGCACCGCGACCCGGGCGAGGTCATCGCCGCCGCCGTCTACCCCCGGATGAGCCACGACCTGTTCTTCGGCAACGTCTACGCCAAACCGGACGCGACCGCTGAACAGCTCGCCAAGTCCCGCACCCGTGCCGACACACAGCTCCAGCGGGTGCGGGAAGCGTCCCGGAACCGAGTGATGCAACGGGAGTTGGCCCGCCGCTACCGGCAGATGGCCGACGAGATCGACACCATGTGGCCACCCCTGCCGTGACTCACTCCGGCTGGCCCTCGCACTCCAGGCGAACCAGCAGGGCGACCTCACCCATCCCAAACTGTGATACCCCGAGGGCCATCTCCGCCGCCGACAGCCGATGCCGATGCTTGTACGCCCGCAGCAGGTCGTACAAGCCGGCGTAGATCTCCGGCAGCGACGTCTCCCGTGCCGTCGACACCCTCGCCAGCCCCGCCGGTTCGATTCCCGGCTCACCATGGCAGAGGCAGACACAGTCGGCCGGACACCATTTGCAGACGCTCGGCGCCTTCCCGCCCGCACCGTCGAACCGCATCGAGGCGGTGCAGTGACTGTGGATGCCGTGCAGACAACTCGTCGACAGGTAGATGTGCCGGTCATCGCGCCAGGCGGTCGACCGGACCTGCGTGTACAGGGTCGGGTTCGCGGTCACGGGTTCTCGACCACCTTGTGGTTGGAGAACACCTGCACCAGATCGTTGCCGCCGAACCTGAACTCGACCTCGGCGACGTTGGTCAACGTAACCGTCCAGTCGTAGGTGATCGGGTCGATGACCTCCTGGACGCGCATCACCTGACCGACGTTCGGGATGACGTCGCCGGGCCGGACCTCGCTGGCCAGCAACTGCTGCCAGGTCCGCTTGCCCTCGTTGGTGATCGAGATCGACGGCCGGGCGAACGCGGCCGGTTTCGTGCGTTGGACCCGAGCGGGTGGAGTGGTGGTCGGGACAGGCAACCGGCTGACTCCGTCAGGGTGTGACATGCCCCGACCATCCTCTCGCTACAGGTAACTCGTTCGCTTTCTGATACCTGTAACTACCGACCGGTGCCGGAGGTGTCGCCTCCACCGCCAACCGGTGGGTTGGTGCCCGGCAGCCCGGTCGTGCCGGCGGTGCCCTCGCTCGGGTCGCCGGTGCCCGGGTTGATCTGCTGAGTACCGTCCTCGGTGGTGGCCTCGTTCGGGTTGGTTTCGTTCACGTCGCCGATCCGCTCGTTGTCAGGCACGGCCGGCCCCCTCAGCGTCGTTGGCGTCCTGCTGCGCCTCACGCAGAGTCTCGCCCTTGGTGTCCATCCATTCCTGCTTGGCGGCTTCGGAGGCACCCCACGTGTCTTCGTGCTCGTGGTTGCCCAGCTCGACGTCGCTCTTTTTCTGGCGTGCCATTGGCGGGTCCTTCTCTCTCCCCAGGCCACCGGATATTCGTTGGTCTACCCGCCGCTGGCGTTGTCGTAACCCGATCGGGGGATCCGCAACGGTGGCCGTTGATGGGCGTCGACAACGCGGCCGGCAGCGGAGCGGGCGACGGCGCCGCAGGCGCGGCACTTCCCTTGCCGGTAGATGAACCCGAACCGGCCCGCCGGCACTCCGTCGTCCTCAGTGGAGTGCCGGTAGTGTTCGAGCAGTTCCAGGGCGGTGGACTTCCCGTCCCGGGCCGGGCAGGGGTGCCGGTAGACGGCGATGAAGAACGGCACCGTATACGTCGGTGGAGCCGCCTCGTTGAGAGCATCCAGCGTCGATTGGCAGTCGGTCCGGAAGCGGCGGCCGACGGTTTTCTCGACCGACGACAGCGTCATTGGTTGGCCAACTGGGCAGATCTGGCCTGATCTCGCAGGTTGCTGATGACGATCTCCAGGTCGACGACCTTCTGCTGCAACTGGCGCACCTGAAGGCGCAGCGTCTCGGTGACCTCCTGCTCCCGGGCCAGGCGGGTGGCGAGGTCTTTGAGCTGAGCCTTGCCGTCCTTAACGATCCCTTCGAGGCGGGCGCACTCCTCGTACAGCTCCTCCAGCTCGTCCTGGAGCCGGTTGTTTTGCTCTCGCCCCTCAGCCCACGTCTGGAACGCCTTCGCGGCGGCCATCGAGACGCGCGCGGCGCCCCGGAAGGCGTTAGAGATTTTCATGAGTCTCCCAACGGTTAGAGCCGAGACGCGGTCGCGCCGCGCTGATGCTGATAGTGGGAGCCGAGCCCCGCCGTCCCGTAGGGACGATCGGCCGGAGTGTCGAGAAGTTGGAAACTGATCTGCGCTATCGGTTGGCCGACGTCGAGCTGGATGATCCGAGGCGACATGTTCTTCAGTTCGAGGGTGATCTCGCCGGTGAAACCGGGGTCGATGAATCCCGCGGTGGAGTGGACCATCAGGAACAGGCGGCCGAGGCTCGACTTCCCCTCGACCCGGGCGACCACTGACGGGGGGACGGTGATCGTCTCCACGGTGGTGCCGAGGAAGCATTCGCCGGGATAGAGGCTGAGGGAGTGTTCAGGCTCCAGCCGGGAGGGGATGTCGCCGGAGGCGGTGATCTGGATGAACGACGACCCGAGGTGCAGGTCGATGCTGGCCGGTTGGATCGATTCGTCTTTCGGGAGCGGGTCGATGACGATCTCGCCGGAGTCGAGCATGGCTCGGATGTTGTTGTCCGACAGCACCGTGTCACTCTTCCTGTTGCAGGGCGACGTCCCGCATGGCGGCGTGGACGGCCAGGACGGCTTCGGAGTGCAGTTCACTGATCCGTGCGTCCGGCAGCCGCATCGTTTTGGCGACCTGCTGGAGCTGGAGCCCACCGTGGTAGTGGAGGGCGAGGACGGTCTGCTGCTCGGGGGTGAGAGCGGCGACGGTGACAACGACGGCGGCGAGGATGTGGCCGGCGATGACCGACGATTCGACGTCGTGGTGGGAGCCGGGATCGAGTTCGGTCGCCTCGATCGAGACGGGCCGCTGCGCCATGCCGCGGACGGTGGCGCGGACCTCGGCGAGGGTGAGACCGGTCTTCTCCGCCAGTTCCTGGTGGGACAGGCCACGATCTTGGCCGGCGGCCTGGAGCATTTTCGCCTTGGTCCGCAGGGAGCGGGTGGCCCAGTCGGCGGAACGGATGGCGTCGATGAGGGCGCCGTGGACGCGGCGGACGACGTACGGTTTGAAATACTGGGTCGCCTCCGGACTGAAGCCGCGTTTCTCGCAGTACGGCTCCCACCGGATGGCGGCGTCGACGAGCCCGTAGTAGGCGATGGCCCGCAGTTCGTCGAGTTCGAGAGCGTAGGGGGCGGTCTGCCACACCTGCGCGGCCAGGGACCGGGTGAGGTCGAGCTGGGACTCGATGAGGGCGACCGTCTTCTGTTCCATCACGTTCCCGTCATGACCCGGATGACGTCGTCGATCAACTGGTCGGCCTGCTTGTCGTCGATCTCCCTGAGGTATTCGTCGTCGAGGCGGCCGGTGACGAACCCGTGCCGGACCAGCGCCCGGTAGACCGGGATCTGCCAATGGGTGCGACCGGTCGGATCGGCCGGCTCGAAGTCGTCGCCGTCCCTCCACAATGAACACAGAAGGTCGGCGAGGTATTCGCGGACGGTGGTGTGCGGTCCGATCTCGATGGCCAGGATCTGCCCGGCGATGCCGTGGTCGAGCATCTACATCGCCTTCCGACGGATCCGGTCGTAGCCCAGCCGCGCGTACTGGCGTTCGCCGGTGGTGAACTGCCGCAGCGTCGGGTACGCCACCTGGCCGTTGCCGCGCAGCATCAACTCCAGCAGCCGGTGAATGTTGTTGTGCCCGGTCGCGCAGACAACGACGAGGTTCGTCGGGATGTCCGGACCACCGTGGCCGAGAGGCCAGACGTGGTGTTTCTCGTTGATGTGGCTACGGGGCGTGTGAGCTTTGTGGACCTCGCACGGCAACGCGGTCTGCATCAGCAGGGTCATCGACGTCGCCCCGAGTTCCCGATCAACTGCAACAGCGCGAGCGGGGACAGCTTCTCGTAGAGCTGGTTCGACTCACCCCACACGTGATCGGCCAGAGCCTGCTCGCGGGACAGGACTTCCATGTACGACTCCTCCTGCGTGTCGCGGGTCAACAGGTTGTGGACGTAGACCGTCCGATAGGCGGAGCCGTCACGGCGGATCCGGCCAGCGAGCTGCTGCATCCGGGCCGGGTTCATCAACTGGTCCACGTTGATCAGGTGACGGGCGACCTGAAGGTTGAGACCCTGCTCGATCGCCGACGTGCCCACCAGGACCCGGCAGGTGGGATCTTCCCAGAACCGGCGCACCGCCTCCACCCGCGACGACTTCCGGTTGTCGCGACCCCAGATGACCTCGGCGCCAACCCGGGCCATCCGTAGCCGGACCAGTAGCGCTTCGACGGTGTTCGTGAACTGGCAGAAGATGACGATCTTCGGCTCATCGGACAGGTCACCGTCCACAATGGTCTGCTCGACCCAGTCGAGTTTCACCGACGTCTGCGCCCGGTCCGGCTCCCCTAACGTCACCAGTCCGGAGCAGATCTGCGCCCCGTACAGCCACTTCCCGGCTGCCTCCGCCTGCTTGACCTCCGCCCCACCGGCTTTGATCATCTTCAGGACGCCGGTGCGCAGCTCGTCGTAGCGGGCCTTCTGCGCCGGATACAAGTCCAGGTACACCGTCGACGGGACGATCGCCGGCAGGTCCACATCGTCGATGTCATCCGGTGTGCGGCGCAGCGTCAGCGTCGACACCTTGGCGATGAAGTCGTCCAGGTTCCGGTATCCGGTCGCCTTCCTGGTGTTCACCATCCGGCCGGCGCCGGGCGAGTAGAGGCGGACATACTCCTCGCGCACGTACTGCTGCCGGAACTGCCGTTGGCTACCGAATACTTCGAGACCGCCGACGGGGACGAGGACGGAGTGCAGCTCCTCCAGCTTCTTTTGCAGCGGGGTGCCGGTGAGGATCACCACCCGGGCGGCGCGGCGGGCGACGTAGTTGAAGGCGTAGCTGGTCTGATTCGCCGGGTTCCGGAGCGCGTCGATGTCGTCGCTGATCAGGCAGGCGATCGGGAGCTGCGCGAACGCCTCGACGTCCCGGGTGAAGATCGGGAATCCGGCGACCATGATGTCCCATGGGGCCAGGTACTTGTCGACCCGCTGTGTTTTCGACCCGGTCGCCGAGGCGAGGACCATCTTCGGTACGAACCGATGCAGTTCGTCCATCCACTGTGGGAGGACGGACGGGCGGACGACGATGACGGCGCGCCGACCGTCGAGTTCACCGATCTGCTTGATCGCGGCGAGGAGCCCGGCCGCTTGGGCGGTCTTGCCGGAGCCCATCTGGTCGGCGATGAGGCCCTTGCCGCGCATGTACAGCCAGGCGACCCCGACCCGCTGGTGTTTGCGGAGGACGACCCCGCAGCGGCGACACGGTGGGAGTTCGGCCAGGCCGGCGTGGATGTCGGGGTGGCGCTCGCACGGCCCGGAGTTGAACCACTGCAACGGGGGCAGGTGAAAGTCGCCCATGACCCGGATCTGGTCGGCGGCGGCCTGCCGCACGGCGGGCGGGACACGGCGCACGTCGACCAGGGACACGCTGTCTGTACCGCTAGCCGGCCGGTCGGATACACCATCACCCGCCGGTGGTTACGGAAGGTAGAGGCTCTCCCCGAGGCCAATCAAAGGAGAGCCTCCACCGGTCTATGCGTCCAGCCACACGAACTCGGTCGCGCCGGCGTGCCCGTGCACATCGACAGCGTCATCGAAGGTCGCCCATACGACGGTGCTGGGATGTTCACCCCGCCAATGGGTGACGGTGGTCCCGTCCTCGAACGTGACCCCGTCGGCGATATGACCAACCCCGGACACGCCGGACACATCTACTCGCCGGTGCATCTCGAAGCGTCGCATGTGGTCACTCCACGTGTGAGCAGGAGGTTCTAAATCCGCCACGTGGCGGATTTAGCGCTGAGCCACCCGACGCCGCTTCTGGATGATCAACGACGCCGCCCGCGCCATCTGGACGGCGTAGGTGACGTCCTGACCGAACGCCGACCGGGCCGCGGTCACCTGCTCGGCGAACGTGCTGAGCGCGACCGGTTCCGGCCGGACCCGCCGGCGGATACTGCCCTCGGCCATCAGCCCACATCCTTCGACGGTGGCTGAGAGTGATCACCGGCCGGGCCGGTCGGGAGTAGCGTCGGGATCTTGCTGGAGTTGTGATTGTCGACCGACTTCAGGGTGTCCTTGACCACCGACGCGGTCGAGGCGATCGACACGCCGGCGAAGACGAGCGACCAGAACCCCAACTGCGACAGCGGCCGGTCGCCGATCACGATCTCCTGCGCCCACACCGTCTGAGCGACCAGGACGAACACGACCACACCGGCAACCCAGGTTGCGACCTGAGTAACGATCCCGTTCAGGTCACCGTTACGGGCATACCGGGCGAAGTCGATGAGTTTCAGGATGAGCGCGATCATCGCGATCGCGGGGACGAAGGTTTCCACTGTGGACCTCCGAGGTAGGCGTCAATCCTTGATGCCGATCTACCTGCGGTCGTTACAGCGGAAGAGTGATCAGATGTAGAACTTCAACCGGGGCGACGTGCGCACATACCACTGGCCCGGGTCACCGCTGTCGGGCTCAACCTCGACCTTGAACATCAGGTACCGGTTGGTGTCGACGTCCTGGCGGCTCAACGTGACGGTCGCGGTGCTCGCCTGTTCGTCGGCCAACGGTCCCCCGCCCGGCTGGTCCCGCGGCATCGTCAGGATGGGGATGTCCTTGATCAGGTTCCCGCCAATCGACGAGGCGAGCACATCCGTCTCGCTGACCCGCTGCATCGTCGTGAACGACCACACCTGCTGATCGTTCGCCGCCCGGTAGTCGAACCCGGGCGTGTAGTCGACACTCGGCAGTGGAGCCAACATCTGCCACAGCCGCGCCCGGCCCGATGCGGAGGCGGCCTGGACCGTGGCGAATCCGAAGTCGACAGTCATCGAAGTGAAGTGGATCGCGTGGGCGCGGATGACGTCCAGATTGAGGGTCAGCCACGCCTCCCTGGTCCCGTAATAGAACTGCTGCGTCTGATCGTCGTACACCCGAACCGCGGTGGCGACCATGCCGGTCCGGTCGTCACCGATGTTCATCCCGGCGACCGGATCCTGATGAGCCAGGGCGATGTTGCCACGGTGAACGTAGATGACCGCCCGCGGAAACCAGGTGCACGGCGTCACTTCCCAGATCTGGTTGCCGATAGCGAACCCGAACACGGTGTCCCACCCCGTCGCCGACCGGACGTGCAGTAGGTCCAGCTCGGTCGGCGCCTTCCACCCATTGGGTCGGATAGCGTTCGGACGGATGTCATGGATGATCGCCCACCGGCCATCTGACCGCTTACGGTACAACGGTTTGCGGATGTCGTGGCCCCGGTTGTACCGCGAGTAGTAGAGGGTGATCTCCAGCAGGGCGTCGATCCAGCCTTCGCTGGGACCGTAGTAGTTCGACAGTGTCCCCATGCCGCTACGCCGTCTGGTACCAGAAGTCGCCGATCTTCGCCGCCGCTCCCGGATCGACGTTCTGGACGAACACCTTCAACCCTGGATCCGTCGGCGTCACACCGGTGACAGCCTTGGCCGCGTTCGGGCGGGCGGTCCACGACTTCGTCTTCGGATCCCACACGTACAGCTTCGAGTACGGATCCGGGTCCTGGCCGGAGTCGGGGGGCAGCGTCGACGGCTGGGTCGTGTTGAGGATCTTCTGAAGCTTCCGTTCCAGGTCCCGGATTTTCGCGTCGAGGAGCGTTTCCAAGGTCAGTTCCATCTCGACCCCATCCGGGCTCACCTGGATGGTGATGCCTCGGACCCGGTACTTCTCCACCGTCGAGGTCCGCATCGTCGTGTCAAACTTCGACACCCCGATCCAGTCACCGAGGTTGAAGTCGTAGAACGGCCGCCGATCGGCCAGCCCGTACGGCAGCCGGATCGTCCACTGTGCCCGCTCCTGCCGCATGATCTCCAACACCGTCTGCGCGACCGCGGCCCGCTGCGTGTCGTTGGAGACGATCGACATCTGATAGTAGTGCTCCCGCCGCGAGTACACCTTGATCGAACTCGTGTCGACGGCCGGGGTGTAGTTGTTGTTGTCGTCGCGGACGCACAAGACGTTAGCGACCTCGGCCCGGTTCCTGGTCCGGTCCGATGACTGGACCTGACCCTCCCAGAACTGGACCTTGTCGGACCGGTCGAACCCGATCGTCGGCCGCACATCCAGGGTGAACCCCGGCCACATCACCCAGTCGGCCCGGATCACCGAGTACGTCGACGTGTCCTGCCCCGTCGCCTGGTTGAGCCGTTCGAGGAGGTTGGTGCCCATCTCCGGCCACTCGACCTCCTGCCGGACGAACACCGGGTTCAGGTCCGCCCACAGTTGACCGCCGGAGTCCCGACCCGCCGAGAACGCCAACTTCACCGGCCGGATCGTGCCCCGCTTGCGGGCCTCGTTCCACAACGTCCACCAGATCGACATCGACGACGTCCGCACCGTGAACGGCCACGTCCGCGTCGCCGCCAAGACCCCCTTGGGCGCGTTCGGGTACCCGTACGGGAACACCTTCGCCCAGGTGAGCATGTTCGCCGACCCCGGACCCGAGATGGTGATCGTCCGCGAGTCATCCTCCGCCAAAACGTTCTCCTGCACTGATGTGCCGAAGAACTCGAACCGCAGGATCCCGTCCTCCCACGCCTCGAACAGATGGTCCTTGCCGGTGATCTGATCCACTGCCGGCAGCGCGTCGACGAACACCTCCCAGAACGGGGAATCGGCGTCGATGGTCACCGACCCCTGTCCCACCCCGTTTAGTTCCGGACTGATCGTCAAGTTCGTGAACTCGTCGATGACGGCGAAGACCCGCTCATAGTTCGGCGCCGTCCGGACCTTCACCGTCCACCCGATGTCCGGGGTGTCGGTGGCCGCGATCAGGCCGTAGAAGATGCTGTTCGACGTCGCCATCTCAGGTCCCTTGGATGTGCAGCGGCCCGCCAGGAGTCGTGACGCCGGCCGGGACGATCAGATCAACCTCGTCATGTTCGGTATCGGTGCGGCCGGTGAACGGGTCAATCCGACGATCGTCGGTATAGGCGTCAGCGGCGGCGGGGACGTGCCGGAACCCGGTGACAGTGGCCTGGTTGTCGCTGATGTAGGCCGTCACCTGGTTCGGTCCGAGACCCTGCCCGGTGACGGTGGAGGAGTCCCCGATGACCCCGACCGGTGGCCGGGCGAACCAGATCACCGCCGGCGGCTCATCGTCGGTGACGGTGACCGTGAACTCGATCCGGGAGTGGGTGTTGACGGTGTTGATGATGAAGGCGCGTTCGCCGGTCGACGCGATGACCTCGTCGTCGGCGTTGAGGAGTTCAGCCGTCCAATAGTGGCCGCCTTCATCGAGTTCGCCGGCGTCGACGACGGTGGGGATGAGGCCGTTGACATCGGTTGGGGTAACGGTGATGACCTGGCTGTCGGAGTGGTAGGCGTCGTAGACGGTGACCCGCACGATCAACGTGTCCGGGTCCAAGTCCGGGGCGAGGACGTTCACCAGGAGCTGCGGGTGGATGACCGGGATCGTCGCCTCATCGTCCGGGCTGACGAGCCGGATCCCCAGGAACTGGGGGATGCCGGCCTCGAACGACACCGTCGCGGCCGGAACAATCGCCGCCATGACGCCCAGGCCCGGGATGCCCGCCTCGACGTCGACGACCGCCGCCGGGATCTCGATGACTACGTCGGCCGGCGCGTACGGTCCGAGGGTGCCGTAGGTGAGGACACCAACGTTGTCCATCCAGTAGGCGATGGCTGACGTCTCCCCGGTCCCGATCTGCCCGAAGTGGACCTCGTCGAGGAACACCTTCGGCCCCGGCCACGGAAACGAATCGCCGTACAGGTCGTCGAATCCGGGCGTCGTCGGATCCAGCGACAGCATGACGTTGAACGTGTTGCTGTCGTCGGCGGTGGCGACGTAGAACTCGACCCGCACCAACTGCTCCAACGGCAGCGGCGTGTCCACCGTGTACGTTTCACCGCTGGGCAGCCACGCCACCAGTTGGCCGAGATGGTTCAACGTCAACCCGAACTCGGCCACCCCCGCCACAACGGTAGCCAGCCGGGTGTGGAAGTTGAGCGGGTCACCCGCCGGATACGCGGTGACGTACAACTCTAGCCGGCCACCGATCGCATCAATGTCCGCCACGATCGAGTAGCCGACGGTGGCGCGCGTGCCCTCACCGGTCCCGCCGAGGGTGACGTAGAACGCCATGTCCTGACTGCCGTGGCTGTTCTCGTAGTACACGCCGACGCCGTCACCGGCGGTGGTGACGAAGTCGAACGGATCCCCGCTCGCCCCGCCGGAGTTGGCGACGGTGACCAGTTCGGTCTGGATACCGCCCTCGGCGGTGTTCTCCTTACGCATCTCAGGCCGGCAGGTTGGCCCAGAAGGCGCCGTTGACGGAGAAGTCCAGGACGAAGTCCGCCCCACCCGGATCCCGGGACGCCCCGAAGTCGACGTAGGACAGCAGATAGTCGGCGCCGGTGGGGGCGTTGCGGTAGATGACCGCGTAGCGGACGCCGGCGAACGTCGCCCCCGCCCAGGTGACCGGATCCGCGGTGAGGACGACCTTCGTGTTGTCGACGTCTGCCTGCCAGGTGACGTTGCCGAGCTGCTGCCCGCCGGCGGTGTACGGGCTGCCGGTGACCTCACCGGTGAGGTCGGCGGTCGTGGTGTGGGTGTGCCGGCCCGGGGTGTAGGTGGCGTTGAGGAGCATGACGTTGATCGCGTCGGTGGGCAGGTTGAACCGGCCCAGGCCGAGGCCGATGACGGCATTGGTGTACGGGTAGGCGGTGACGGCCATCGCAGGTTCAGCTCCAGGTGGTGGCGTTGGCGGTGATCCGGATCGGGTGAGCGCCGAGCGGGGCGTCGGACGGGCACACGTGCCGCAGGTACAGCCGGTCGGTCGTCACCCCCGGGTCGAGCGTCCCGACCGTGACGGTGGCGGTGAACACCCGACCGTCGGTGGACAGCAGGTGCTGGTGGGCCATCGTCGGCTCGACGGTGTCGCCCCAGTCCTCCACCCCGATGACGACGTCGTTGGCCGAGTACAGGGTGGACATGTTCCGCAGCCGGAAAACGGTGTCGACACTCGACCGGCGGGTGGTGGTGTGGGCAAACGTGGCCGGGGTCGCCGCGACATCAGCGCCGGCCTGCCAGAACGCGAGTTCGTCAGCCATCCCGCCCCCTAGATGTACGGCGGCCGGAACCGGACCAGGGCACTACCGGTGCCCGAGGCGGTGGTGAAGGTGAGGTCGTTGTTCCCCGGTGCCAACCCCATCCAGAACCGGGCACCGGAGGTGACGAGATTGCCGACCAGGTTGACGATGCCGATGATCTCGTAGCCGACGACGGTCCGGACGGTGAACCCGGGGATGGAGAACCGGACCGTGACCCCGGCCGGGATGGTGCCCTTGAACCCGACCTTCACCGGCAGGTTGAAGCTGTTGTTCGTCACCACCGGGTTGACGAGCGGTCCGGTGAGGTCAACGTCGAAGAACCCGAACGCGGCGATGTCGCTGCCCGGGTTGTGGATCGTCTTCGTCTGCCCAACCTGGAACGTCACCTCCTGCTGGTCCCCGTAAAAGTAGGGATCGGCGAGGAGGAGCCGCATCGTGAAGTCGGCCCGGTGCCGGCCGGTCATCGTCGGCGCCATACTGTCGGAGATCTCCGCCTTCGCCGTCGCCGACACCAACGTCTTGACGTTGTTGACGGTCAGGTTCCAGCGGCGGGTCAAATTCACCTGCGTCCCGGACGGCTTCCAGACGAGGCGGCGTAGGTACTCCCAACTGTCGTTCCACCGCAGCGTCGGATCAGCCACCGACGCCCCCGTCACCGGGTCAACACCGAGGACCCACATGATCAGCTCCACGGTCCGGGAGTCAGCGACCTTCCCCGGCCGGAAAATCTGACCCGGCCGCTTGGCCAGGGTGATGTTGTTGCCCCGCCGGACCGGGATGTCGTACCGCGAACCGCCGACGGTGGCGACGTTCCACCCGTACTCGTGCAGACTCACCCCATCGATGGACCACCACTCCGTCGTGGTCGGCATCAGATCTCCCCCCTTTCTCAGTCGTACAGGTAGGCGAGGGTCTGCACCGTGCGGCGCAGGCTACGGTCGGACTTCTCCTGCACCGGGTTGTTGATCGTGATGTCACCGATCCGCATCCCCGACGACCCATCCGCAGCCGCCGCCGTCGCCCGACCAATCGACGCATCCACGCTCGACGCCGACATGATCGGCATGTTCGCCGCCCGCGCCGACACCCCCAGCCCGGCGTACAGCGACGCCGTCGGGTTCCCGGACAGCATCTGCTTGAACGCCCGCGCCGCCGCCCGCTCCACCGCCCCACCGGTCGCGAACCGGGCCACGTTCGTCACCTCCCGGAACGCCCCGATCGGCAACGCCCCCGACTTCACCGCCGCCCGGATCGCCTCCACCGCCGCATGACCGCCCGCCGCGACCACCTCAGCCGCAGTCCAGACGTGCTCCCCCTTCGACAGCCACGCCGGCACCGAATCCGACGTGGACGTCCCCGGCCCATCGACCGCACCGCCGGTGGCGTACCCGGGGCCATACTGGTCGCGTTTGCGGCGAGCATCGGACACGCTGGCCGGCTGCGGCGCGTAGGCGTTGACCTCGTTGATCGCCTCCTGCCGCAGTTCGGTGTAGGAACGGCCGGCGTTCTTGCTGTCCGACAGCTTCGCCGACAGGGCCTGGAAGACCAGCAGCTCCTTGTACTTGTCGATCGCCGTCTGGACCTGGGAGCTGTCGACGTTGACGAGGTACTCCAGCTTGGCCTTGTCGAGGGTCTCCTTGAGCTTGATCATCTCGTCGCGGGTGTAGCCGAGCGAGGCCCCGACAGCGTCCAGCTTCAGCGCTGCGTCGCCGGCCGCGGTCTTCGCGTCGTTGAGGGCGGTGGTGGCGTCCGCGACGGACTTCTTGCCCGCCTCACGCACGATCGGGATGTTAGCGATGGCCTTGGCCAGATCTTCGTTGGCTTTCCTCTCGGCCAGGGTCGCGTCGATGACGCCCTGCTTGGCGTCCAGGACGTCGGTGCTGCCCTCGATACCCCGCGCCGTGGCCTGACGGTAGGAGCGACGAGTCCGTCCACTCTCGATCGTCGTGTCCCGCAGGTCGGCGCGCCGGCGCCGGACATCCAGTTCCAACTCACGGGTGTCCAACGAAGACTTCGTCGGATCCCGGTACGCCTTCTGCAACGCCGCTTCAGCCTTGTCGAGCGCCAGCTTCGCCTCATCCTCGTTGAGGCTGATGTCGGCGACGGCGTTCTTCAGATCGATGAGGTCGTCGAGGGCCTTGCGGCGGGCCTCGGACAGTTTCCGTTCCGACTGGTATGAGTTGTACTGAGCCTTCTGGAGATCCTCCTCGGCTTTCTTCTTGTCAGCAGCGGCTTTCGCGTTGTCCTCGTCGCGTTTCCGGATCGCCTCGTCCAGCTTGAACTGGGCGTCGTCGACAGCAGCGACAGCTTCCTTGTACGACGTGACCGCGTCGGTGATCGACTGAATCCGCTGCGCCGTCTTGCCACTGCTGTCAGCCACGCCCTCCAACGCGGCTTTCCACTTTGTCACGGAGTCGGCGGAGCTGTTCATCACCGCTGCGAGATCCTGCGCGCCCTTTACCGCCTCGGGCACTCGGTTGAGGAAGTCGTTGACCAGAGCTTCAAGCTCCGGATCACCCTCGGTCTTGAGGGAAGCCCCGCCCCGTGGACCGCCGACCGACGTCTTGGTCGTCTTGACCGCTTCCCTGATACCGTCGGCGCCCTCGCCGGTCGTGAGTGCCCGACGGATCTGCTCGTTCGAGAACCCTTTGGCGTTGAGTTTCTCGAAGACGCCCGCCTGCTGGGCCTCCTGGACCAGCTTCGATGCGTCGTTGGCTGACAGGGCGCCGTTGTTCTCGTAGATCGCCTGGGTGAGGGCTTCGACCGCTGACCGGTGTCGTTCGGCCGCCTCAGCCGCCTTGTCCTCGGCGTCGGCGTTGCTGCCGAACAGGTCGCCGAGAAGGCTGAACGCGGCGATAGCGGCGCCGACGATGCCGAGGCCGAGGATGGCGATCCGCAACCCCTTCATGGCCGCGGTAGCGGCCTCAGCGCCGAGCTTCATCCCGAGGAACCCGGTCGTCAGGATCTGGATGACCTTCGCCCCGCCGGCGGCGGTGAACAGGGTGTAGATGCCCTTGACCAACGTGCCGATGGAACCGGACGCGAGTTTGGTGGTGATGCTGAGGACGCCGAGGGTGACGATGATGACGCCGAGCAGGTCCGGCGGCAGCGCAGCGATGATCTTCGCGAAGAGTTGGATGACCGGCAGGGCGACCGCGCTGACGTGGGACAGGGCGACGCCGATGTTGATGACCGCGTCGACGATGTCCTTGAAAATGTCGACGAGCTGCGGGCCGACCTTCTGGACGTAGTCCATGAACTCGCGGAACGTGTCGCTAGTCGACAGCCCGGCCGCCCAGTCCCGGAACGTGGCGGTCATCTTCTCGAAGCCGTTCAAGAAGAAATCGATGAACGGCTCGAACGACACCGACAAGTTCCCGATGCCGACGATCAGGTTGAGGATCGCCTTGCCGAAGCTCTCCACCGCCCGCGGCGCCTGCCGTTCCAGGAAGCCGAGGAAATTCGTGAACTCGGCCCCGTTGAACGTCGCCGCCGCGATGTTGGCCAGGTTCGACAAGCCCTTGCTGACGGCATTCACGACCGGCGCGAACTTGTCCAACAGTTGTCCGGCCACCCGCAGGCTACGGGTGAACACGTCGAAGACCGGCCCCTGCGTCGCCTTCAGGAACTCGTTGTAGGCGTCCTTCAGCCGCAGGACTTCGTCGACCATCTGCCCCATCGGACCGGTCGAGGCAACCCCTGAGGTTTGGAAGTCGTCGAGAGAGTCCTTGACGAGCTTGATCTGCCCGACCGCCGACACGGTGAACGCCAGCACCCCCGCCGTCGCGGCGGTGAACGCGGCCGTGAAGCTGCCCAACGCCCCCACCGTCGCCGAGATCAGCGGCGGCAGCAGCGGCAGCGTCTTCACCAGGACTTGCAGGATCGTCGAGTGCCGGAAGATGTTGGAGAAGCTGCCCGTCTGGTCCGAGCGCGTCGACGGTTTCCCGCGCGGGTGCTCGTCATCGAACCCGAGCCGGTCCCGCAGCCGGGCGTCGTCGTCGGACTTCTCGGCATCCAACTTCAGCAGCCGCAGCCGCAGTTTGCCGAGCGCACCCCGCCGCTTGTACTCCCGGTCGTAGGCATCGTTGACTGCCCGCAGGTCAGCGATGTCGCGGCGCTCAATGTCGCGGATCTTGGCGAGCTGCTTACCCAGTTCCGTCTGGTAGTTCTTCAGCTCCGGCAGGAACTGCTTGTCATCCGCGTCATGGACCAGGTCAAGGCGCTGGTCCAGAATGGACGTCGCCTTCTGAAGTTCCTCGATCTCCTGGATGAACTTGTGCCGGGAGCCTTTCAGCTTCGACAGATCCTCGGTCGGGTCAGCGACGTCCTGCCCGAACCGCTCGTTGAGCTTTTTCTCCGCATCCGCCCGCTGCTGCAACAGGTCGAGGATGTTGTTGGAGACCTGCTTGAACTCCAGTTCCTTGAACTGGGCCTTCAGCCGGCGGTCCTCGATGTCCTGCTGGAGCCGTTGCGCGGCAGCCGACCGGGCTGCCTGCTCCTTCAACGCTGCCGCGTGCGCCACTTCGAGGTCGGCGATGTAGGTCGCCTCTTTGCGGCGGGCCTTCAACAGGTCGGCGACCTGCCGGCCGAAGTCCTGGTAGCGCGCCGACCGGAACAGCTCGTCGAGTTCCCGCGACTGCAACTGGTCGGCGTTCTTCTTGGACTTGAGCAGGTCCACGACCTGGCGGGTGAATTCCTTCGACTGGCCGCTGGCGAAGAACTCCCGCAGCCGTCGCTCATCAGCGGCGTCGCGGAGCCGGTTCTGTTCCACCTGCGCGAGGGCGAACGCCTCATCGATGTCGTGGACGAAGTCGCGTTCCTGCTCGGCGACCTTCGCCGTGAACTTCGCCAGCTCCGCCTTCGCCGCCAGGAGCCGTTTGCGCTGTTCGGCATAGGCGAGGTCGAACGCCTTGCTGACATCGACCCGGCCGGCGTCGATCGGACGGATGTCGGTGCCCAACGACGGTGCACCGGTGTTGCCGCCACCACCGGTGCCGCCGGCCGCCGCTTCGTTGGCCCGCATCCGGGCGGCAGCGTTGGCGAGCAGCGCGAGGGTGTTCTCGTTCGTCGCTCGCGTCGACGACCGGGTCTGGCTGTCGTAGTCCCGCTGGAGGTCGACCGAGTCGGAGAACGCGGCGTTGAGGGACTGGCGTTTCTCGGCCACGTCGGAGAACGTCGCGGCGAGCTGCCGACCCGACCGGGTAACGTTGTCGGTCCCCTGGGTGAGCGGGGTGGTGTCGATGTCGGAGAACGCGGCGCCGAGCTTGTTGACGGCGGCGGTTTCTTCGACGATCGCCTTGGTTGACTCTTTGCGTTTCTTGGCCGTCGCCGCGACCGTCTCACCGAGATTCTTCGTCTCCGTGGCGGCCTTGGTGACCGCGGCGGACTCGCCCGGCTCAACAAGACGCCCGACCTTGCTGCTGCCGAGTTTCTTGATGTCCTTGTCCAGGCCCGCCATCGCAGCCTTCGCGGCGGCGGCCTCACGGACGAGTTCGGAGAAGTCGGCGACGGCCTTATAGACAACGATGTGCTCGCGTTCAGCCATCGCCGGCTCCCCTCACTGTCTACTGTGGTAGGTCAGCCCGATCCGGCCCACCGGCCGGGAGCGCCGAAGCTGGACATGAACCGCTCGAACGTCCCGTCGCGGGGCTCCACAGTCGACTTCTCCGCCTTGTCCGCCGGCGTCAGCCCGATCTCGCGGGCGGCGTCATACAGCGGGTTCCCGCCACCGGGGACCGAGATCGGGGCGGCAGCCGCCACGAACGTCGACACGGTGCGGGTCTGCCAGATCACGAGCTGCTCGGCACGCCACTGCTGGTAGTACCGCCGCTCTCGGATGGCGGCGACACACTGTCGAAGACGACGGAGGCTGAGGTCGTGGACGACGTCGTCGGTCCACCCGTATTCAGACTGGACGAGGTCGAATGCTCGGCTGAAGGCACCGAGGATGGCGAGATCGACGCCGAGGGGCTCGGGGACAGTTGGCCCGTCTTCGCCGCCAGTTTGAACATCGACCCCAGGCGTTTTCCCAGCGCCTGGATGTCGTTCGCCTCCCGCCGGACAACGACTTCCAGGATGGAGACGGTGTCGTCGAGTTCCGGGTTTGCCATCGCCTGATCGACGCGGGCGGTGAGTTCGTTGTTACGTTCGTTGTCCTGCTTGTTCAACGCCCGGCCCTCGATGAGCCCGGCCGGCTTCACCATCGAACGCAGGAACGCGATCGTCTCGTTCTCGGCGTCCGGGATCGACAGGACGAGGATGGCGAGGAGCCGCTTGGCGAACTCGGCCGGGTCCTCGTCTGGGTTGAGGTCGAACAGGTCGCTGGATGTCAGCAGCGGTAGGCTACCCGCGGTGATGATCTTCAACAATTTGAAGAACTGCCGGGTCTTCAGATCCTCGATCAGGACCACGGTCCCGTCGAGGAGCTTCACCTGATCGGCGACAGGGTCCAGCGCACGCAGTTCACTCATGTGGCCTCCAAGGCTCCCGAGTGTCGACAGTGGAACGTGGAGCGGAGTTAGACCGCAGGCCGGTTGACGATCCGACCGATCGCCCGACGGGCCAGCGGGGCGCCGGTCTCATCCAGGTCCGACATGACGGCCTTGCCGGTGTAGTTCAACAGCAGGCCAGCCTTGTAGTTCGGGCCATCAAAGTTGATCGGCCCGAACTGGACGCGATACAGAACGAAGTCCATGGTCCGAGGGACGCCGGTCTTGTCCCGCGACGGCACCCGGATCAGCAGCGGACGCGGCGGCTGGTTCAGCGACTGCTCCGGCCACAGGTCAACGTTGTAGTAGTCGTTGAGACCGGTGCCGGAGCTGGTAATCGGCGTCCCCTGCAACAGGGAGATCGTCGCGAACGGCACGTATCCGGCCTGGATCGTCACCGTGGCGAAGTTGAACCACGTCCACGAGGACAGCACCGCATCATCGCCCGTGTTGTCGTACGAGCCGGTGTCGGCCGCGATCGTGCCGGTCCGGACACCGTAGATGTCGCCATCGATCGCTTCCGCGCCCGTGCTTCCATCAAGGATCGCGGCGTGACTGATGGAAAAGCCTTCAACGGTCGTGCTAGTCATCGACGACACACCCTCTGTGGCGATCCGGACGGGGTCGGATGACTAATCGGTTGGAGGCCGTGTCTCCCAGCCTTCGCTAGAGGGGTTCGACCTGTGTGGACACGAGATCGCCGGCGAAGTCGAACCGGTGCAGGACCCGAACCTTGCGTCCTTGTTCGCGGCTGATCCGCCGCCGACAGTCACCGCAGGTGAACTCGATCAGGTTCTCCGGGTGTACGTAGCCGCCGGATTCCTGGCCGAGCTTCAGTTTCGTGAACAGCCGTTGCGGACCGACCGGGCAGCGGACGTCGACAATGAGAGGGTCAGACATGGACGGTGTCCTGCCGGCGGGCGTTGACCGTCTCGTACTCGTGCAGCAGGTTTTTGCTGCCTGTCTGGTCGGCGAGCTGGTGGAACAGCCGACCGATGACGGCGTCCCACGAACACATACGCGGAATGACCTGAGACCCGATGCCGCCCTTACGGGCCGCCTCCTGACGGTTGCGGAACACGTGCAACATCAACGCTTTCAGATGGTCCTTACTGGCACGGGCTGACAGGCACTCCGGCTTCGTCGGCGCGTCGGCGGCGAGACCGTGGTCGAGCGGATAGGCGTACTCCGACGACAGCCACTGCTGGTGCCCGCCCCAGTTGGTGGCGATAACCGTCCCGCCGGTGGACAGGAACTCCAACGCCGGCAGGTTCTTGCCCTCCCCTCGGGAGGGGGCGAGAAGACAGTGTTGGCTGGCGTAGAAGTCGAGCATCACCGGGTGCGGCCACACGTCGTAGTGGACCCGCAGCTTCGGGATCCACTGCTCCATCGCCATGTGCAGACCCGGCTGATTCGTCTTCAGATGCAGCTCAGCCGGCTCGAACTCCTCCGGCAGCTCCTGCTTCAACTCCTGGAACGCCTGGATGGCAACGAACGGGTCCTTGCGCTGATGCAGCGCGCCGGCCATGCAGAACCCGAACCGCGGCGACTGCCAGTCCCGTTCCACGTAGGGCCACTGCTCGGGCCAGAAGCCACCCTGGACAGTCGCGGCGTTCGTCGACACGTACGGGGCGAGAGCGGCGCTGCTGACCGTGTCGTAGCCGACTACGAGATCGTAGTCAGCGAGCCGTTTCCGCAACGTGGACCGGCCCCGCAGATTGTCGAGGGTCGACCATTCCCACATCGTCCAGGCGACGGTCCGTTTAGCGGCCCGGCGGGCTACCGGGGTGAGGCCGAGTTGTCCAGGGTCGACGTGGTGGACCAGGAGGTCGAACGGAGCCACGAGGGGTTTGGTCAGCAACTGGGCGACCTTGTCCGACAGCGGCGGGCTGATGTGTGTCGGCTCCAGGTAGATGTCGATCCCGGCCCGCATCAGGGCTTCGGTCATTCCGATGCCGTCGCTGCCGTAACCGGAGTGCTGGTTGAAGGGCGCTTTGACGAGCACGCGCAAGGTTGGCCACCTTTTAGGCTTGGGTGACGCCGTAGAAGCAGTGCAGGCGTCGCATTCCGTCGCCCTCAGCTATCGGACCGACGGTCGGTTCCCCGATCCGGGTGCAGCCGATCGTGCGGACCGGCCCCCAATATTCGACGTGCTGCGCCGGCCGGTGCAGGAGCCGGTCGAAAGCGTCCCAGCAGGCCATCACCCGCCGGTGAACTTCCTCGAAGTCGGTCGGGTTCCCGAGCGGATCCCGCAGACAGTCAGCCCAGATGTCCAGGGACAGCCGCGGATAGCGGACGGTGTTGTAGTCGTTGGCGCCCGCCCAACCGCCGGCGTAAGAGAAGATCGCCGCGGTCGACTGGGTGCCTTCGACGTTGACGTACGGGCTGTGGGCGAACAGCCACGGCTTCCCGGTCTGGTAGGCGCCGAGTACAGCCTGGATCGACGGCTCGTCCTGGAACCGGACGACCGCCGCCTCCACAATGTCCGGACCGGGGGCGGTCATGCGACACCCCGGTCCATGAAGCTGATAATCGCCTCGACGTAGCCCTGGTGCGCCTCCGGCGTTCGGGTCGCGCGCATGTAGTCGTGGGAGCCGCCCCGCCAGTCGTTGGGGGCATAGCCCCGTCGTGCCTCGAACCAGGCGTAGTCGACGTTCTTCGGCCCGCCACCGTACTGGATCTCGCCCCGCCACACGTTCGCCCGCGCTTCGGTGTTCACCTTCCCCGACTGGCGCAGGTTGTAGGTGATGTGGTGGGTCGCGTCGTACGTAGCCAGGAACAAGCGGGTGTGATGGGCGTCCAGACGCAGATAGTCGGGCTGGTCCGGCCCGTCGGCGAGGCGGGTCAGTTCCCGCTGCACACTGCTGTCGTCGATGCGGATCTGCACGCTCACAGGTCCACCTCCGGTGTCGCGCCCGGGAACCCGGTCCGGGCCACCGACTGGGCGACCTCGACCACCTGCACTTCCAGATGGTGGGCGGCAGTGAATCCGATCGCCGGATCCGGGATCTGCCGGATCTCAAACGTTCCCGTCACCGGCCCAGCAATCGCCCGCACCCGATCGCCGGCCTTCAGATGCGGGGTGATGGACAGGTACATCACCCCGACCCGGTCCGGGGCGCGGCCGGCGACGATCGGCATCGGGGCGTCCTTGCCCGGTCGTTGGAAGGTGAGGTCGATCCGGCACATGAGTTCGCCTGGCACCCCGAGAACCGAATCCGGCCGGTCGGCGATCTTGTCCCAGCCGGTCCTCGGCGCCCCGTTGATCAGCGGACCGGCGAGCCGGTACACCTCGACCCGGGAGTTGAACAGGTACCGCACCTGGTCACCCGGACCAGGTGTTGGCGTTGACCCACACCGGCGGTGCCGGGGTCAGCTCCCCCGGCCCGTAGATGACCCCGTCCTGGATCAGCTCATCCCGGTCGAAGCACGACAGCGAGCCGGACCCGACCAGCCCGGCACCGGCCGCGGTGAGCATGTCCAACGCGAGGTCCCACCACGACAGGCCAGTCTCACCGCCGCTGCTGGCCTTGATGTAGCTCGACGACTTGCTGTAGCTGTAGGAGCCGATCGTTTCCGACGCGAACGGGCTGGCCATCGTCACCTGATGCGGCTGCTCCAGGACGAGCCGGTCCGCCATCTGCATGATCGCGTACCGGGCCAGCAGCGCCCGATCCGGATCCGTCGGGTATTCAGACAGCCGGGTGACGAGACTGAACAGCAGAGCGGACTGCGCCAACGCGGTGCCCGCGTACGGGCCGAACGAGGCTTCATCTCGTCCGGTGAACGCGGCCAGGTCGGCGACGGTTGGCGCAGCCAGCATCTTTCAGTCCTCCATCACGTCGTCGGCAGCAGCGGGGCGGCACGCCGGCGACGGGCTTCGGCCTGATCGGCGGCCTGGAGTTCGTCCTCCGACGGACGAGCACCCGAGAACTGTTCAGCGGCAGCGGCCTGGTACGTCTTGCCCGGCCACGGTCCTTTGCGGAACATGACCTTCCCGAACCGGTCGATCTGCGCCGACTCGTCCAACGCCAACCACGACCGACCGAACCGATCGCAGGTGTCCTGGTAGGCGCGACCGTCGCGCTCGAACTCGATCTCCTGACCCCGAAACCACACCCGACCCAACGCCGTCAGGCCGTCCTCGACGAAGTGGATGAGGATTGTGTCCTCGCCCTCCGCGAACGCGAAACTCTCCGCCGGATCCTTACCGCCACGCTCAACGGCGAGCTGGTTCTCCAGCTCCCGGATGCGCCGCTGCTCCGGGGTAAGCGACGAGTCCGGCGCCGGCGGGACCGGATCAACATCCGGAACCGGATCGGCGGGCGGGTCGAACGGAGTCGGGAGGCTGAGGTCGCCGAGGACGTCGACCAGCTCCCCCTTGTGGCGATCGTGGGTACTTCTGGGCATGGTTGGCCACCACCTTTCGCCGGCTCTTATCGGTTACCGCGGCGGGTGCTGCTCCGATGTGGACTGCGTCTGCCGACGACCAGCCGGCGGCGGGAACGACTCCCGCAGATGCGTGACCGTGACTTCCATCGTCTGGACCTGGTTCTGCAACTGCCGCACATGGTTGCGCAACGTGTTCGACACGTCCTGCTCAGACGCGAGGGCGTTGCTGGTCCGGTCGAGTTGCTCCTGCAACCGGTCCACCTGCTGCCGCAGCCGATCAGTGTGCTTGTCGGCCTCGGCGAGGAGCTTCTCGTAGAACTGCTGCGACCGTTCGTATGCCTCGGCGTCGACCTTCTTTTCGCCGATCTTGTTTGCTTCCTCGTTGGCCTTGTTCGCCTGCGACGAGCTGCGGTAGGCGAAGACCGCCGCGATGACCGACGGCACACCGGCGACGATGGCGATGATGACGCTGGTGTCCACGTCACTCCTCCGGCGGGTCGACGGGCGGCGAGGGACGGTCGGGGAACATGATCGTCTGGAGCTGCGGCGGCGGCTCAGGCCAGGTGGAGATGACGGCGACGAATCCGGCGACGCACAGCCACAGGGTGGCCGACACGTAGGCGCGGTCGACCTGGCCGGTGACGGCGGCGGCGAGGTAGATGACCCCCCACATCATCTTGACGGCGATGACGCCGGTGAACCCCCATCGATCTTCTTTGAGGAAGGCGCAGACGACGGCGAGAATCCCGGGAATGATCCACAAGACACCCCACATCATCAGAGGGGCGAGGCTAGCCAGGAACTTCAGGTTCGGTGAGAGGAGACTGAGGTCGCTGACACCGGGCCAGATCAGGCTGTAGCCGTAGACAAGGTCGAGGAGCCCGAAGAACAGCAGGGCGGCTCCACGGCGGCCGATCCGGTTGACGAGCAGGCCCCGGGTGGTGAGGCGATGGCGTTCCATGCGGCTGAGAACTCCCGCGAGTTTCACTTCCGTGCTGTCCATTACGGATCACTCCGATGTGGAGAAGCCTTGCGCAGCAGACGCGCGAAGCCGGTCACGAACGCCAGCACCGCGATGGCCTGGACGACGTGGTTGACGACCATCCACCCACTGTGGACGAACCCGAACGCCATCCCGAGATGGGTGAGGGCGCAGGTGGCGAAAAAGACCGTCCCGGCGGCTTTGACGGGCAGAGTGAGGGGAAGGTAGGGCATCCAGACGACCGGGACGAGGAGGTAGCCGACCACGATGAGCAGGTTCGCGACAAGGTTCACGCTGTCAGCCACATCTGCCCTATCGGAAACGGTGAAGGCCGACACCTCACCGTGTCGGCCTTCACCGTGCCCCCACCGTTGGAGCGTTCCCGTCCCCCTGGGTCAGATCGTCGAGGTCACGTCATCGACGTAGACAAATTGCTCAGGCCGGGTGATTACCGGCAGAAGGTTCCATTCCAGCAAATACTGCCGAGCGCTGGGGTCCTTTTCTTTCCAGGTTTTCGAGAATTTCCCGGTAAAGTTCGCCGGCGCTTCGTCGTCAGCGGTCGGGCCGACCATCAGCTCGATCGGGCGCTGGTCGGTGAAGTTGCCGAGGAACAGCGCGTTGTCCGGCACGAACATCGTGGCCGAGCCGGCGTCGTCCTCGTAGACCGACTCGATCGTGTTCCACTGGAGACCCATGAACCCCGGCAGAGTGCCCTGCGCGTAGTACTGGTCCTTCATCCGGTCGCTCAGCAGCGTACCGGCCATGAAGTTCCCCGCCGCGTTGCCGGTGTTGGCGAAGCTGTCGAAGATGTAGCTCAGCGTCAGCTCGGTGGTGTACGCCTCTTTCGCCGGCACCCGACCGTCGCGGACGATCAGCCGCTTCCAGGCGCGGATGTCGTTGACGATCTGCTGCGGGGTGGCAGTGTCCCAGCCGACGCCCGGGTTCGGCTTGTGCGAGGCCGGGAGCTTGTAGTCCACATTGGCCTGGACGTCCGGGTAGTCGAAGATCAGGTTGCCCTTAAGGGCGCCCCAGATCATGTACTCGGCGAAGTTGTCGAACCGCTGGTTCAGATCCGCGATTTCGCGGAGGACGGCCTGCTCGGCGTTACGAGCGGCCAGCTCACCCGGCGTGCGCAGCCAGTGCAGTGTCGTCGGCTCGAAAACCTTCTTCTCGCGAAGGTAGACGAACGCGGCGCTTTCCTGCGACCGGCCGAGGCGGGGCACGATGTGCGCTTCGCTGTTCGGGACGTTCGGCTTGGCAACCATACGGCTGCCCCGGATGACGTCCCAGGTGACGGACGGGTACGGCCACGGCGTCTGGGGAATGCGCCCGAGCATCACCAGGCTCTCCGGCGCCGTGAACTTCTCGACGACCCCACGCAACACCATGGGTTCGAGGAGGCTGATGTCGGGCATCGCCAGTGTCTCCTTTGTGGAGCTTCGTTGGTCAGCAGCGACTCCGGTGGAGTCCGGCCTGCGCCTCCCCAAGGGGGATCAACTGGCTGGCCTTACGGTCATCCCGACCGTCCCCACAGGACGGTCGGGCGCCGGTGTCTTAGAACTTGAAGGTGCCGCGAACGCTGTCGGTGACGGCGCCAAGGTCGGTGAGCGCCGAGGCGTCCGCGCCCGAGATCGCCGACAGTTTGAGGATGCCGGCGATGACGATGTTGCCGAGCTGGTCGCCGGCGTCGGTCGTGGTGCCGGTGTCGACACCACGGCGCAGGACACCGCGGGCCACGCCGGTTCCGTTGCCGGAGGCGTTGTTGTAGACGTAGTACTTCTTGTCGCTGGTCTTCTGCCCGAGCACCGTCCCGGCCGGCAGGACACCCTGGCCGGCGGCGAGGGTGACGCCCTTCTGGGTGAAGCCAACGGTCGAGTACAGGATTTCCGGGTCCTTGTACTCCGGGCCTTTGCTGTAGCCCGGGGCCGGGATCTTCTCGTAGACCTGAGCCATGGTGGTCGCCTCCCGCGAGTCCGTAAGAGTGTCCTAAGGGGACGGTTACTTCTTGGCGCCGTGCAGTTCGGTGAACTGCTGCGACAGGCGGAGGACTTCGGCGTCGATGTTCGCCTTGTGCTTCTCGTCCTCCGGCGGCGTGACGCCGGACTCCTGGCTCATCTTGACCACCGGCTCGGCCGGCAGGAGCGCCTCGAACATGGTCGGGTTGGTCAGCTTCAGCTCGACGAAGGCGTTGCGCTGCTTCGGCATCACGTGGCCGGAGGTGATGAGGGCGTCGACGGCGACCTCGGCGCTGGCCTTCTCCAGTCCCTGGACCCTGTTGGAGAGGGCGACGTTCTTGGTGGCCAGTTCGGCGACGGCGGACACAACTTCGTCGCTGCTGACCTTCTCGTCACCGGTGTTGGTGAGCTTGATGACGCCGGCCTGCGAGAGGGCGTCGGTCAGCGTCTTCGACAACTGGGTGGCCGCGTCACCTTCGGCAGCCTTCGCCTGGAGGGCTGTCACGTCGATGTTGTGCTTGTCCTTGAGGACGGTCAGCAGGTCCTCCAGAGACTGCGGCTGAGTCTCAGTAACCTCGGTCTCCGAAGACATCGGTGTGTTCTCCTCGACTGGTGCCGATTCGGTATTGGCGGGAGCCGGAATCTCGACCACGTCGGTGGTGAGGAGGACGGCTCCGTGTGCCTTATCGGATGCAGTCACGTTCGTCGCCGCGACGATCTCCTCGTAGGAGTCCAGTCCGGTGACGTAGGGCCGGTTGGTGACGCACGTGTGCAGCAGTGTCGGGCCGACGCGCTTGCCGGTTTTGGTGTCTTCGTAGTCGAGGCTCATCATGGCGCTGGCGCCGAGGAGGGTCTTGCCGAGCTTGTCAGCGGCGTCGGTGTTGCGGACGTCGATGAGGGCGTAGACCTTGTCGTCGGTGGCCTCGATGCCGATGACTTCGCCGATGTTGCGGTGCGGGTCTTCGCTGTGCTGGTTCTTGTCGTCGGCGACGGGGACCTGGACGATGTCGCAGACGTTGTTGGCGAAGTTCGTCTTCAGGGTGTCGACGAAGGCGTCGTCAATGGTGATGGTGGTCTTGGTGACCGGGTGGAGCAGATTGCCTTTGTTCAGAATGTGTTTCTTGAACAGTCGGCCAGTCTTGGTGCGGGCGAGTTCGATGTAGCCGTCGCCGTCGGACGGGACGATGACAACTTCTCCGGTCATGTTCCTTACCTCCTGCGAAGACCTGTGGTCATCTATCGGTTGCAGGAGGTGTGCTGGTCGGCTTCGCGGCGGCGGCCGATCCAGTAGGCGGCGACGCCGAGCAGGGCGAGGGCGATGGTGTACGCGAAGTGTTGGGCGAGGTCGAACCAGAGGCTGAACGGCGGCCGGTCGATGTAGCGGACGGACAGGACCCGGCAGGCGATGGCCGCGGCGAGGGCGACGAATCCGGTCAGGCAGGCGGTTCTGGCGTTGCGGTGGTAGCGCCGGGCGGGGCTAGGCGTCGACGGGCGCGAGTCCGCTGATGGCGGAGAGGATGACGTGGATGGCGGCGAGATCGGGTCCGGTGATGTCGAGTCCACTCCGGACACAATCGGTCAGGCTCATGGGTCCGAAGGTGAAGTCGTCATTGCTGTCGCGGGCGTGCTCGACCAGGGCGAGGATGGCGACGGCGTACACGTCTGGGTTGTCGGCCCGGTACCGGTAGTGGGTGAGGTCAGCGGCCACGGTGGACCTGCTGGCTGAGTTTGCGGATCTTGGCGACGGCGGCGGTGAGGAACTTGGTCAGGGCGACGAATTTGTCGGTGGGCATGAGCCGGACCTGGGTGGCGGTCAGGTAGGTGTAGCTGACCGGCATCGTCTGGGTGAGTTCGTGGTGGAGGCTGGCGGTGTCGGGGGTGGGGTCGATGACGAGCCGGCATCGGCAGTTCGGATGGCGGGGCGGTCCGGCCATGTTGAGGTAGACGTGCGGTGGGGTGAAGTTCGGCTCGCTGGTGGCGGTGGCGTCGAAGTCTTCGTCGAGGGGGATGGTGACACCGGTCAGGGCTCGGCACGAGGGGCAGTCGCCGACGCTTTTGGATTCCCACCGCTTGTAGACGACGACGTGCCGGTTGGTGTCGACGATGCGGGAGTACAAGTCGAGCTGGGTGTCGGTGTATCCGCGGTGGACGGATACCGAGGCCGCGGATTTGACGCGGACGGCGAGGCGGCGGACAGCCTTGTCGATGCCGGCGACAGCGAGGGCGAGGGTGGCGGTGGACAGGACCGCAGCGCCGAGGCTGGCGGTGACGGCGGTGACGATGTCGAGGCGGGCGCCGGCGTAGGCGGCGGTGACGGCCCCGACGATGGTGGTCATCGACAGGTTGTCGGTTGGTTCGGGGGCGGGCAGGTTGAGGGCGGCGAGGTCTTCGGTGACACGGGCGGTGGCGGTCCGGGCGCCGGAGCGGTAGCCAGCCGTGATGATGGAGACGGTGGCGGCGCTGCCGGTCGCGAGGGCGATGGTGACGGCCCGGTCGACGGTGTCGCGGGAGAAGACGTCGACGACGGTTCCGGGTGTGGGGGCGGCGGTGGTGAGGGCGTCGACAAGCTGGCCGCGGAGGGCGGTGAGGCGGGCGTCGACGAGTCGGGTGAGACGACGTTCGAGCGCGAGCAGGGTGTCGTCGTCAGCGGTGCTCACTTGCCGCTAGGTTTGTTGGCCGGCGTGGCTTTCTTCGCCGGTCTGGTGGTGCCTTTGGCCTGGCTGGTTTTCCAGCCGAGGCGCAGGAACGCCTGAATCTGGAACTTCTGCCGCTGCGAGCGGTGACCTTTGCTGTCTTCGACGGCGACGGTCCCGTCTCCGAAGTCGAGCAGCCGGGCGCCGGGTACGTCGGGGTGGCTGTAGACCGCTTTCGGCTTGTCGGCGTTCTTCTTTCCGCCGCCGGGGGCGGTTTGGACACCACCGAGGTCGCCCTGGGCGCCGAGATTGCCGCCGAGAACTTTCCGTTCACCGGGGTCGCCAAGCGGGTCGCGGATCCCGCCACCGTACGGGGCGCCTTTATGCCCTTCGCCGGAGGTTCTCTTCTCCATGTCGCGGGTGATGATCGACCCGACCGGGACACCGTAGATGCGGGCGCCCTGGGCGGTCCGGACGCGGCGAACGCCGGCGTCGGGGACTCCGCGGGCGAGGTCGACGACGTCGTCCAGGAGGTCGTGGGCGAGGTCGGTCAGCGCGAGGGTGGCCGGGTCAAGGATGTTGGTGAGCTGGAACCCGGACGGGAGCAGGCCGGCGGGGATCTGAGGGCGGCCCGCGGTGTCATTGACACTCACGCCGGGGGTGGTCTGGCCGCCGGCGGTGACGGGGTCGACGCCGAGGCCCTGCTGGGCGTACATGAGCTGTTCCTGCTGGGCCTGTTCTTCGGCGGCGAGGGCGTCGGCGGCCTCGATGGTCTCCCAGTCGATTTCCAGGCCGAACTCTTCGGCGATCTGCTTTTCGAGTTCGGAGACGAACTCCTGGTGGATGGCCAGGGACTGCCCGGCGACGGCGAGGGTTTTGAACAGGTCGAGCATCGCCGCCTTCTGCTCCTGGGACAGGGAGCCGAAGCGGAAGCGGGGGTATTTCTGGCTGCCGAAGTTCCAGTCGATGAACCTCGGGATGATCTTCTGGTTGATCACGTCCTCGATCTCGGACATGATCGTTTCGAGCATCAACAGGAACAGGGCGTCGGACTGCTGACCGAAGTCGACGAGTTTCGCGTCGTTGCCGGATCCGTGCTCCTTGTCGAAGAACGAGGCGAGGACACTCTTCGACATCTGGCTGTTGTGGTGGTTGATGAAGTCGAGGAACCCGAACCCGGGTGTCTCTTTCATCGATTCGACCTGGAACGTGTCGGGCATCGTCATCCACTGGGCGACGCCGAGCTGCGACAGGGCGTTCTGGAACTCGGTCTTCTCCTGCTCGGACGGGTTCGGCGGGAGTTTCCCGACCCGGGTGCCGACCGCGGCCCGCTGGGCGGCGATGTGCGCGATCAGGTACAGCTTGGCTTTCTTGTCCCAGTGGTAGTACGCGGCCTGGAAGTAGGACTGGCCGTAGAAGGCTTTCTCCTCTTCGCAGGCGGCGTAGTAGATCATGTGGTCGGCCGGGAGCTGCCGGTCGATGTGCTGACCCTGCCACATGGTCTGCTGCCGGAACCCGGCGAACTCGCCGCGTTTGTCGATGAGGAAGGTGAGGGTGTCGGCCGGCCGGTGGGCGATCTTCTTGATCGTCCACTTTCCCTTGAGCGGGCCTTCGTCGGGGCTCTGGTAGACCAGCTCGAACGCGGTGAACCCGTCGAAGACGGCCAGGAGGAGCTGGGCGATGACCCGGTTGAACGGGATGCTCATCCCGCCAGCGGATGCGGGGAGGGTGAACATCTGCTGGCAGAACTGGGCTTCGTCCTCGCCGCCTTCGACGTCCTCTTCCGGAACGAACGTGGCCGTCTTCAACGCCGACCGGATCGGCAGGGTGATGAGCCGGAACAACGCGCGGGCCTGGCCGTCGGTCTTACGCATGGTGATGAGCTGCTGCACGGTGACTTCGTCGTCGCGCAGGGCTTCCCACACGTTCTTGTACGGGACCGAGAACGGCAGGACGCTACCGACGCCGACCTCGATGTCGGGTCGGGGCTTGGGCAGGACGGCGCTGGTGCGCTGCGCCGGGCTGGGAGCGACCGGCTGGGTCATCGCCTACCTCGCCTGGAAAGGGTTGTGCTCATCCGGTGGGCCTATCGGTTCGAGGTCAGAACCCGGCGGGGAGCCGACCCCGGCTGGTGTCTCGGCTCAGGCCGTTGAACACAGTGGACGGTGCCGGACCGAACGGGAGATCGAACACGGAGCCGATCGTGAACCCGGTGGCGCCGTGGTAGGCGCGGGCGCCTTCGCTTTCCTCCTGGCCGCCGATCTTCACCGCGCCGAGGATCGCGCAGGCCAGGGCGTCAGCTTCGTCCTTGCTGCCATCCGACGGGTGATCAATCTTCCCGTTCGGTAGCCGGGTCAGTGACAGCAGCTCGTCGCGTAAGAGCATCCGACCGTCCGGAGCGGGTGGACGGGGGATGATGACCCGGCCTTCGCTGATGAGGTCTTTCAGGTTCGTCCACGGGTCCTCGCTGGTGTCGCTGGAGACCCGCTCGGAGGCGATGCCGTGGGTGTTGAGGATCTGCATCGAATCCGAACTTTGGAAGGCGTCGAACGTCATCCGGCGGACGTTGAACCCCATCCGGATCAGCTCTATGCACAACTGGCGTGCCCACCGGATCTGGATGTCGCGGGCCGGGACGACGCTTGGGTTGGCCGAGTACGAGGTGATGAAGTCGACCTTCACGTGCGGACGCAGTTCCCGGATCGGATGCCGGGCACCGTCAGCATCTTCGGCGATGGACTCGTACTCCTTGTAGGACACGACGTGGGCCATGGCGATCCCGGCCCGGTCGCCGGTGATGGCCATGTCGGCGTGCATCGAGTAGATCGCACCCCGGATCGGGATGAAGTCCGGCGCGAACGTGTACCGGGGCACCCACGATTCGCGGCCGTGGCTGGATTCGAGGGCGTAGTCGATGTGCAGCGGCGGCCGGTCGACGTTGATGAAGCTGGCGTCGACGGCTTGATGGTTGCGGAAGTACGGGTTGATGGCGCGGGCCGGTTTGCACTCGTACCGGGCGCGGGCCATGATCGGGTCTTCGCGGTAATCGCCGGCGAAGTCTTCCTTGCCCTTTACCCGCGGATTGACTTCCCACGTCGCCTTCGGCCCCGACACGTAGTGGCGGGAGTCGATCCCGTTCAGTTCGACGTCCTGGTGCGCGGCCTCGGTCAGCCGCTGGATGGTCGAACCAAGAAACCGCGGGTACGAGATGCGGACGTTCTTGAAGACTTCCGGGAACCGGGTGGCGCCCGAGGTCCGCATCATCGACAGGATGCCTTCGGCGGACTTCGTTGGTTCGCGGCTGTTGGCGTTCTTCCGGACGGCCATCTCCTTTTTGGACCGGAAGGCGTCGATCTCGTCGGCGATGGCCAGCATGAGGTTGAGGCCCTCCTGCGACTCGGCGTCGGAGTGCCCGGACACCGCCTCGACGTTCTTGCGGAAGCTGATGACGTTCTGGCGGGCGTCGGCCTTGTCAGCGAACCACTTCTGGACCCCGACGCCGCCGGAGTCGCGCACGACGCGGGTGATCGGCATGAAGAACGCCTGCTGCGCCTGGGCGGAGCTGGAGGCGACATTGAGCAGGTGGATCGTGTCCTGGGGCGGCATCCCGTAGTACTGCTGCGGGGACGCGAGGCAGATCAGCAGGTAGGCGATCCGCAGCGACGCGACCCGGCAGATGTGGTCCTTGCCGGACCCTTTCCCCCATTGGAGGGTGATGAAGTTGCACATCCGGCAGGGTTCGGACCAGTAGCGTTCGTTGCGCCAGGAGGAGACGGCGCCGGCGTGAAAGGTGCCGGGCTGCTTGTGGGAGTCGAACTCGCGCGACAGCAGCTCATAGGTGGCCGGGTAGTAGACCCGTTCGATGTGGCGGACAGCCTCGTACTGCACTTCGGACAGGGGCGGGTTGCCGAGGAAGCGTTTGTCCTGGACGAAGACGCGCAGAGAAACGGGTTCCTCGTCGAAGATGGAGTTGACCGACGGGCCGGCGTTCGGGCCTGCCGCTTGGGCGGCCTGGCGGATCATGTCGGCGATGTCGCTCATGGACTTCTATACCGGCGGGCGCCGCTCGGGTTCAGCCGTCGTACCGGGACTTGGTCAACTCCACGACGGTGTGATGTAGCCGGTAATGACGAATCCGGCTGCGGGAGTCTGCACGTGAGTGGAGGTGAGCGTGAATCCGAACGTCGTTGTGGCGCTGCCGATGAGGTCGAAGTTCATGTCGGTAACACATGTTGTGGTCGTCTGATTCATCGTCGCTGCGACGCCGGCGGCGATCCCCCATAGGCGGGGTGAGGCCACAACGGTGGCGCCGGAGGGGTTGTAGCGCATTTGGAGCGCTACCTTGGCGTATCCGGCGGTGGTCAGGTTGCTGACGACGTGCAGGCTGGCTGAGGTGATCCGTAGCCGCTTGCCGGCCGGCAGCGAGAATGAGCTGGTGCTGGTGCTGATGGGGCCGTAGAGGTGGCCGCTGGCGGCTGGCGCGACGACGGCTTCACCGCTGTTGGGGTTGGTGAACCGGGAGAAGATCAACTGTTCGCGTTTGACCGGGGCGCGTACGGCGCGGGCGGTGGTGGTCGACGGTTGGATGATGACGCCACAGGCGCTGTAGCCGACCGCGTTAACGACCCGGACCTGAACGTAGGTCGCTCCCATGACGGAGCCTTCAAAGACCAGGGTGGACGTGTTGGAACCCGGAATCGTGTGCTGGTAGCCGACCAGGCCGGTTTCGGTTCGCAGGACCGGCAGCATGGCCCAGGTGACGCCGTCGGTGGATTGCTCGAACTGGAACGTCGGTGTCGTGTCCCAGGTGACGTTCGTCGGGTACAGCATGAACGTGACCGAGTTGGCGGTCGACACGTTGGCGCTGACGGTGACGTTGGAGGCGCCGATGGCGAAGGTGCCGAAGGTGGCGGTCCCTTTGACGCTCACAGCATCAGCCCCTGGTATTCGTAGCCGAAGATGGCCACATCAACGCTTGGGGGGTTGGATGTGTAGACGGCGGTGTAGGTGACGCAGAAGTAGTAGCCGCTTTGGATGTCGAATCCGGCGTCGGGCAGGGCGACGTTGGCGACGCTGTACGCGCCGATGGTGGCCGGAACGCCGAGGCGGGTCTCGACCAGCAGCGGTGAACTAGTCCCCGCGCTTGCCGGCTGGTAGCGGATGCGGAAGGTGCAGCCGGCGGTGGTAGCGGTGGTGGTGTTGCCCTGCAAGCCCAACTGGATGGCGGTGATTTTGAAGGTGCGGCCGGACGAGGGTGTCCCGTTGCTCAGGCTTGTCTGTGAGTTGTCGGTGCCGAGGGTCCGGTTGATCGGGATGATCGTCTCGGTCGACGCTGGGGACGCGGTCACGCCGCGCTGGAAGTAGACCGCGCTGACGGTGCTCTCGGCGGTCTGGAGAATGGTGGTGGTGTTGCTGGGCTGGATGACGACGGACGTGACCGCCGAGCTGGCGCTGGTCACGCGGAAGCGGACGCTGGCCACTCCGACGACACTGGCCCGGTACTGGACCGGGGCGCCGGTGTTGAAGATCGTCTGGGTGGACGCGACGATGCCGTTGTCGGCGCACTCAACCAGCAGCGGCGCCCAGGTGGTGCCGTCGACACTCTGCTCGAACGCGAACACCGGGGCGGTAGCTCCGGCCGTCGTGACGTAAAACGCGACGCTGTTGGCGGTGGAGACGTTGACCGGGCCGACCGTCGGTGTCTGACCGGTGCTGATGTTCTGGCTGGTGGCGGTGAACCCGGTGATGCCGGACGGGGTGCCGGTGACGGTGCCGTCGTCGAGGAGCACCTGGTAGCCGTTGAACCGTGGCCGGGAGCCGAAGACTTTCTGCGCCACGCTGATCTCCTCTCCTCAGCTCGTGTTGCGCGGGCCGAGAGGGAGTTAGCCGATGACGATGACGCGGATCGCGCTGGCGCCGTAAGCGACGTCGGGCAGGACGGCGATGGTGTTGACGCCGGTGGTCTGCCAGGTGAACTCGATGCTGGTGTTGTCGGAGTTGGTTTTGAAGGCGACGACAACGTCGGTGGTGTTGAGGCCGTGGGTGACGGTGACGGTGCTGCCGGCGGTGAATGCGCCCATGTCGGCGGCGTATTTGCCGGTGACCGCGAGGGCGGCGCGGACGCCGGCGGCGGTGGTCGCGCCGGTGCCGCCGTTAGCAATGCTGACCGGCGTCGTCAGCGCGAACGTGGACCCGGTGAGCGACAGTCCGGTGCCGGCGCTGTAGGTCTGGCCGCCGACGCTGTAGGTCTGCCAGTCCTGGTTCCAGTTGCCCGGGGCACCGGACGGGGTGGCGGTCTGGATGAACTGGTAGCCGGCGTTGGTGCCCTCGGCCACGGCGACGAGGGTGCCGTCGAGGATTTCACCGACGCCATCGGCGTCCTGGGCGCGGGTCAGCGGCGTGGAGGCGGAGTTCCAGACCCAGATCCCGTTCTCGGGCAGGCTGAGCTGACCGTAGAGCAGGACGCGGTCGTTGGCGGCCATGGTGACGCCGCCGATGGTGGCACCGGGGACGGTGACCGAGATGTTGTTGACGGTGGCTACCCGCACCGGGTCCTTGATGCCGGCGATCCCGGCCCGCAGGTTGTCGGCGTAGCTCTTGGTGACCACGTCGGACGGGTTGAGCGGCGTGCCGAGGTTTGTGATCCGCTGGCCGTTGAAGTCGACCGTGGTGTTCGGAGCCGCCATCTGGTCGAGGCGGGAGGTGCGGACCTGGGTGTCGAAGTTTGAGATCGTGGCGGCGAGCTGGGTGCCGGTGTGGTTGGCCCGGTCGAGGGGGTTGACGGCGAGTTTCGACAGGGCGATGTTCGCGTTGGAGGCGATCATCGAGTCGGTGATCGACCCGGCCGGGACGGTGGACCCGTCGGTGGAGACCCAGACGGTCCCGTTCCAGTACTTGACTTTGCCGGGGTTGGTGGACGTGTCTGTCCACAGTTGACCGACGACTGGGCTGGTAGGTGCGGTCGAGCCGGCTTCCGGGACGAAGCCCTGGACCGGGATCTTCAGGAAGTTCTCAACGGAGCCGTGCCGCATCTATTCACGCCCTCAATCGCGCCCGGCCCGTGAACGGGCTCGCAAAGCTGATTTCGATGGTGTTGTTATCGGTGTGGTGTACGTCCGCACCGATCTCGGAGTTGTTGAGGTCGAACACTTCGACAAAGGGATAGGTGCCGAAGTTGTGAGCGATCGTCCACACCTGTGCGGGGCTGTTGAAGGTGCGCTCTAGATACAGCGAGCTGCCGGCGGGACCAGCCGGGCCGGGATCGCCCTGCGGTCCTTCGGGACCGGCGGGACCTTGTGGGCCGGCGGGACCACGGGGACCGGTACCTCCGCCGGCGCCGCCACCGCCGAGGAAGACGCGCCGGGCCGTGTTGCCGGGGATCATCACGCCGCCCGGATGGAGAAGGCCGGGGTGCCGACGCTGACGAGTTTGACGGTGATCTGGCTGCCGTCGGGTGCGTTGACGTAGACGGCGTTCATCGCGGCCGGGAGGACGTCGACGTCGTCGCCTTCCGGGGTGGGGTCCGGGAGGGGCTTCTTGGCGGTGGCGACGACGTAGTAGATCTCGTCGCTGCCGTCGCGGTTGACGATCTCGATGGAGTCGTATCGTGCCAACGGCAACTGGATAGCCGTCACCGCGCTGGCGGTCAGGACGCCGTGACGCACAAAGGCCATCCGATCCCCCTCAGTGATCCTGCCGGGTATATCGGATGGCCTTGGTGTCAGTCGGTCAGCGGCCGTGCAGCCGCACAATCTTGGCCAAGGCGGTGTCGCCGTTGGTGGCGGCGAGGATCTGTTGCAGTTCCTCGTCGGTGATGTCGGACAGGTCATCGTCATCGACGACGACGTACTGGGCCTTGACTTCCTTCGGTTCGCCGAAGGTGACGTTGGTGTCGGCTTCGACGGTGTACGGAACCCGGTAGCGTTTGCTGCGCTTGTCCGAGGACTCGGAGACGATGATGTAGGTGTTCCACAGCTCCCGGACGTACCAGTACGGCGGTCCGTCCTCGTAGGAGTTCGGGTTCGCCCGTCGCCAGGCGGTGCGGGCCTCGCGGGCTTGGGCCTCGAATGCGGCACGGACGATCTCGACGTCGTACTCGACGTTGGCCAGCATCAGAACGTTGGTGGCCTTGACTTTCCGGTCTCCGTCGCGGTCCCCGCTTTTCTTGACCGCGCCTTTCGCCTTGGCTTTGGCCTTGAGAGCTTCCCAGGCGGCCAGGGCGGCGGCGGCCTTGGCGCGGGTGTCGGCGTCGACGTCGTCACCGCCGGCGGCCCAGACCTTCACCCGCGACACGGCGATGGAGATCGCGGTCCCGGTCGACTTCCCGGACCGTTTGATGGCACGGGCGATCCGGCAGATGTAGTCCGGCAGGCCGCCGTTGTCCTGCACCCAGTTGCTTCCCGGTTTCTCGTCCAGGGAGCAGGCGAGTTCGACGATGAGGTCGAACTCGTCGCGGCCGAAGATGACCGTGCGGCTCACAGTGTCCTTTCCGGCCGGGAGGCTCACCGTGCCAAACCCGCCACGTGGCGGGTTTGGGTCACGGCTCGTGTGTGCTGACTACTTAGTGTCCTCAGTGGACTTTTTTGTGTCGGCGGCCTTGGTCTCGGCCTTCTCGGCGTCTACCTCGCGGCGCAGGCGCTCGCCCGGCAGGAGGTGGTCACTCATGACGGTGTCACCGTCCTGGTTGACCTTGACGACGGTGCCGTCGAAAAACTTGATCTCGGTGTCGCCGGCCTTGGCGACAGCCTTCGTCTTGTCGGTGACCTTGTCGGTGTCGGGCGTCGTCGTGGCCGGACTGGTAGCGCCGTAGGTGGCGCCGTCACCGCTCTTGTTCGCCATGCTCGTGGGTCCTCCCCTGTACCTGGTTAGATTCCTGCGTCCTGGAACGCGGTTGCGAACTTGTCCAGCAGATCACTGCGGGTGTGGGGGTCGACCACGTCGGCGACGGTGCTGACGATGATCGTCTGCACTTCGCGCAGCAGCGACTTGCGGTCGGCGCTGTTCATCGTTTCGGCCTTGGTCAGCAGCCGGTTGAACTCGGCGGTCATCGACAGCCAGAAGGTGTTGTAGTCCTTCTGCGCGACGGCGGTGCTGAATCCGCCCATCTTTCCGGCTTCTTTGGCGCGCAGGACGATGTAGTTGTAGGCGATCCGTTCGATGAGCAGTTGCTGAACGGTGTTCATTGGCAGGTGCTTGGCCTCGTTGCGCATCCGGTGGACGAGCACTTCGTAGAGGTTGCGCAACTTCGGGTCGTTGATCTCGTCGGGCAGCTCGAAAGCGCCGTCGAGGTCGTCGAGGCGACCGTTGACTCGTTCAGCCATGTCGTTCTTTATCGGTGTCAGGCAGGGAATGCCTTGAGCCAGCCGTGCTGCAACCACATCGGTGACCCGTAGGAGTAGTGCGGGTGGCGGATCGTCTCAATGCGGTAGCCGGCCGAGCGCAGTGTCTGTTCGCAGTAGTCGTGCAGGTGCGGGGTGTGGAACTCGATGAGCCAGGACGGCTTGTAGTCGGCGATGGTCTGGACAGCGCCGTCGAGGACCCGCTGTTCGTGGCCCTCGACGTCGACCTTGATGAAGTTCGGCGCCGGGGTTCCTTCGGCGATCAGGGTGTCGATGCGTCGGGCCTTGACGGTGCGGGCGACGGCGGTGGGTACGTCGGGTGACCATTCCATGCCGTGGGTGCCGGGGGTGACGAGCTGCCCTGTGTTGATCTTGTCGGGGAGGGCGGCGAGGTCGACGTCACCGTCGACGTCGGAGACGGCGTAGTCGCAGACGAGCACACCGGTACGGCCGACCCAGCCGGCGAGATGTTCGTGGCATTCAACGGCCGGCTCGAACGCGACGACGTAGGTGTACCGGTTGGTGATCTCGGGCAGGGTCTGGCCGCAGTTGGCGCCGACGTCCCAGCCGACTTCGCCGAGGTAGCCATCCCACAACTGGCGGTGGATCTCCGGCGGGTCGATCGGTGCGGGTGTGATGACCATGGGCGTGCTATCGGTCACCGGAAGGCGGCGATCTCGGCCAGGGACAGTTTCCGGGCCGGCTGCGGTGCGGCCGGGGCGGGCGGTGGGGCGACTTTGTCGCACATGACGGCGACCGCGAGGTCGAGAGCGAGCCGCCGGTCGGTGACCCGGGTGTGGACGGTGAGGTCCCAGACGACGGCCAGGGCTCCGCGGACGGTGGCCGGGTCGCAGGCGTCGGCGAGCTGGGCGCGACGGTCGGCGGCGCTGCCCTGCATGGTGAGCTGCCCGCCGGCGTGCAGGACGAGCAAGTCTCGGAAGGTGCCGGCGATGGCATGGGCGACGGTGTCAGCGTCGCCGATGTGGCGGTAGGCGTCGGCGGTGGCGGCCAGGGCGGCGGCGATGTCGCCCCGGATGATGGCGGCGACGATGGCGGGGCCGATGTCGGTGTCGCCGACGAGAGCCTGGTAATCGGCGATGGTGGCGATCCCGACGCGGGCGAGCTGGTCGAGGCTCATAACGGCGTCGCGCATGGCTCCGTCGGCGCGGTCGGCGATGAGGGTCAGCAGGGCCGGGTCGATGACGATGTGTTCGGTGTCGGCGATGTGGGCGAGCCGGTCGGCCATGTCGGCGACGGGGATGCGGGCGAACCGAAACCCCATACAACGGCTGGCGACGGTGTCGAGGATCTTGTGGGGTTCGGTGGTGCACAAGACGAACACCGTCCGCGGCGGCGGCTCTTCGAGGGTTTTCAGGAGGGCGTTGAACGCGGCGACCGACATGGAGTGGGCCTCGTCGAGGATGACGACCCGCCACTCCCCGCCGACGGAGAACATCACCTGCTGGCGCAGGTCGCGGATGTTGTCGACCAAGCCGTTGCTGGCGGCGTCGATCTCGATGACGTCCATGCTGCCGCCGTCGAACACGGATTTGCAGGACACGCAACTGTTGCACGGGCCGGGCGGGGTGTGGCAGTTGAGGGCGGCGGCGAGGATCCGGGCGGTGGTCGTCTTTCCGGTGCCGTGGCAGCCGTGGAACATGAGCGCGGTGGGGACCTGGTTGGTGTTGACCATGTGGCGGAGGACGACGTTGACGGCCCGTTGGCCGACCAGGTCGTCGAAGCTGCGGGGCCGGTAGCGCAGGGCGAGCTGGTCGGTCAACGGAGTCGCCTTCCTCTATATGGAGTTACAGGGTGGGAACAGCGCGGCCGGTAACAATGCACGCTTCGCCGTTCTCGTGCAGGAGACGGGCCATGTCGGTGCGGCGGATCCGGCCTCGGCCGCGGTTGCCCCACCGGCCGCCCCACGAGTTCATGAAGATGTAGCAGCCCTCATCGACGTCGATCCCGAGGACGCAGATCGCGTGGCCGCCTTGGACGGTGCCGGTGACGTTGATGTAGTCATCGTCGTCGGTGCGCAGCATGCCGGCGTACCAGGGGACGCCGACGACGGCCGGGCCTTGGTAGCTGATGCCGAGGGCGAGTTCGTTCTCGGAGAACGCCCACCGGTACTCGGTGTAGAAGCCGAGCTTGGCGGCGGTCTTGACACCGGCGAGGACGGATGTGCCCTCATAGAGGGGCTCGGCGCCAGGGTAGGAGCCGCCGGGCCAGTCGTCGATTTCCTGGGCGGGCCAGTAGATGGCCTGGCGGGCGAAGACGTCGTTGAGGCCCTTGATCGGGACCGGTTTCGCCTTCAGCTCGTTCGTGATGGCGAAAGCGACGCAGGCCCCTTCTTTGCCTTGGTTGAGGATCTTGTCGCGGATGGGCATCGCCCACCGCCTGGACCGGGGCTGCCGTTCGTCGCTGTTGAGCGTGGCGCACAGGGGGAACTTCTTGCTGCGTTCGTCGTACTGGACGAGCCGGTCCAGGCGCGGGTCGGAGACGACGCTGTGGTCACGCAGCATGGTCACGTGGTCGTCCAATCTGGAGCAGGACCGGGGCGGGTGGGGTCAGGCTGGCGGTCCGCCGGACCTGTTCGGGGATGCCGGCCGCGCAGGTGTCGGCGGTGGTCGGTCGGATGAGCTGCCATCCGAACGCGAATCCGCAGTCGATGCAGGTGTAGTAGTGGTGGTCGCCGTCCTGCTCCGGTTCGGCGACGCCGGGGCAGTCGCGGTCGTAGCAGGGGACGGCGGCGTCACGCCTCGGCGGGTTCATCATTGTCGACGACTTCGCAGGCGTTCGGGTCGACGATGGACACCAGCTCGTGGACGTCGTCATCGTCGTCGATGGGGGCGGTGAGGGTGTCGATGTCTTCGGTGTTCGACGGGTCCGGGTTCGGGTCGCTCATACGAGGGTCATCTCCTTCATGTCGATCCCGGTGTGGGTGTCGCGGCAGTGCGGGCACCGGTGCGGGTCATATGGGCGGTCGAGGACGGTGACCGGGATTTGCCAGCCGCAGTCGACACAGTTCGGGCGTACGAAGTCCTGCTGCTCCCTGTCGGAGGCGATGAAGGTCTCCAACCGGACCGCGGGCCGGCCGGCGACGTCCAACCAGGACGTCCGGCGGGTGAACGCGGCGTAGACGTTGTACGGGCTGGGTCGGCCGCGTACGAGCATCCGCAGTTTCAATCGGGCGCCGTCGCGGATCAGCCAGACGTCATCGACGTAGTCGCGTGCGTTGACTTCCTCGGTGGCGGGGGCGAAGTAGCCGGCGTCGACGCGAAGCCGCATCGGCACATGGCTGGCACCCGCCCATTGCTGGAGCCGGATCAGGGCGGTCGACGGGTCGGTGTCGATCTCCAGCTCGTACAGGTTGAGGTCGGCGTCGGCGCGGATGCTGGTCGACGTGGCCGGGTGGATGATCCAGTCGCCGATGGCCAGCCACGGGTCCAGGTGGGTGTTCATCGTGGTGAGGAACTGGTGCAGGTGTTCTCGGTCGTGTTTGCGGGTGAAGGCGATCTCGACGTAGTCGGTGCCGCAGGTCCAGTCGCGGGTGCGGGCCTCGTCGGAGGCGAACGTGATCGACCGTTTGGCGATCCCATGTTCCCAGCCGAGGTCGGTCTGGGCGCGGAACGCGGCCCGGCGGACGGTGTAGCGCCAGTGGTCGTTGCCGATGAGACGGTACCGTTCCGGTTTGGTGATCCTGGCCCGGATCCGCATTGCCTGGCTGCGTTGGTCGACCGGTTTCACGGTGACCAGATCGGGGACGGTGTCCTCCGAGCGCAGGTAGCGGGTGCGGATCTTCAGGTCGGTGTAGTCGCAGGCGCCGCACCGTTTCCCGGAGCAACGGGAGTCGCACCGTTCCACCCATTCGGCACCGCGGTAGGTGTCGTCGAAGTGGCGGTCGTAGGTGCGGGAGTCGGTGTGTTCGATGAACTCGACCATCTGCCGGTAGGTCGTCCACAGCAGACTGTGGGCGACGCCGCGGTCGATGAACTCCCACCCGAACATGTCGTGCTCGAACCGTTCGTCGAAGCAGTCGCCGTAGCCGTTGGCGAAGCCGCGGGCGATGAGTTTGTCCTCGATGAGGTCTTTAAACGTGCGAGGGACACCGCCCCAGCAGGCTTGGTTGACCTCGACCATGGCGTCGACGAGGGCCTCACCGACGTGGCGGGAGGCGCGCTGCGACAGTTGGAAGTAGGCGGCCTTGTTGATCTCGGCTTTGGAACCGAGCTTGAAGTCGACCTTCAGGTCCCGAAACTCCTCCCAGATGTCGCCGAGGACGCGGGAGGCGAGGTGCGGGGCGAACCATTGGAACGGGGTGCCGGCCTCGATCATCAGCGGGGTCCACGAGAACTGGATACGGACGTTGGGCTGGTTCATCGAGTCGCGGATGTCGGCGAGATCCTTGGCCAGTCTGAGGATGTGCAGCACGTCACCCTCATCCTCGCCCGGCAGATTGGAAATCATGAACAATTTGAATTTCCTGATCCCGGCCCGGACGCCACGGGCGACGGCCTCCCGGATGTCGGCGTCGGAGGTGCCTTTGCCGACAAGATCCCGCATCCGCTGGCTATTGCCTTCGACGCCGAGGGTGAGGGAGTCCATGCCGCCGTGGACCTGGAGCAGGATGAAGTCGGAGTCGCCGATGAAGTCGTCGACCCGCATCGCCGGCGCGTCCACCTCATCGGAGACGTTCTCCAGCAGCCCACGGATGAGCCTTTTCCGTTGGGTGTACATGGGGAAGTCCGGCGAGAATGGTGCCATCCTGACCGAGCCCATGTTGTCGTGGAACGCTTTCGCGTAGTCGACGACCGCCGACGTGGTCCGCTGCCGGTACGGCTTGGTCGTGTACGCCAGTTGGCAAAAGGAGCACCAGGCAGGGCAACCGCGGGCGACTTCGAGGTCACCGGAACCCATGGCCGGATCGGCGTACAACAAAGGCGGGTCGGTGAGCGGGGTGGCGTTGTCGAGGTCTTTGACGTAGCGGCGCACGATCGGGGTCCGCATCCCGGTGACGGTGGAGCTGTAGCCGACGACCTGCTTGGACAGTTCGGCCAGGCCGCGGTCTTCGTGTCCGTAGTGGACGGTGACGAACCGGGGAAAGTACAGGAACGGGAACTCGCGGGCGAGGTCGGCGTAACAGCCGAGGCGTTCACCGGCCCAGAGCCCGGCCTGTTTGAACAAGGTGATCCGGGCGCAGACGTCGGCCATTCCGGGGTTTCCGGGTTCGTCCTCAACTTCGCCGCACCACCAGGCGTCCACGACCGGGGCCAGGACTTCCGGCGCTCCGTACGACTGCCCACCACAGATGATCATGGGGCTGGTGTTCGGATCCCGGTCCCGCCAGCGCGGTGCGAGGCCGGACATGGTGAGCAGCTTGACGTAGCTCATCGACAGGACCGGATAGCTGATCGACGACCCGACAACGTCGAACGCGGTCAGCGGCTGCTTGGACTCGATCCCGAAGACCGGGATCCGGTTCTTCTCCAACAGCTTCAGGTCCCGCGGGGTGGCCGGCAGGTAGAACCGGTCGCACAGGTAGCTGTCGTCGGCGTCGTTGATCGTCTTGTAGACGGCCGGGATGGAGCTGTTGCCGGCCGCGGCCTCGTACGGCCACGACGCGGCGAGCAGCCAACGGACGGTGGCGGTGTCCCACGGTTTGCGACGCGCGTTCGGTTCGTCTCCCAGGTACTGGATGCCCAGGTCCATGGTGTGCTGGTGGTCGTCGAGGAACCGCTGAATCTGGGTCGGGGTGCGCACGTCAGCGTCCGAAGATCCGGTGCCGGAGCTGGTGCCAGCCGCGGAAGTTCCCGGGCGGGTGTTCGACGATGTGGGCCGGGGTGGCGACGTGTTCGAGCGGAGAGGCGTGCGGCGGGACGGCGGAGATGAGCTTGCCGTAGAGGGTGATGTCCTCGGCCGGGTCGCGGCGCCCGTCGTGGGTGAGGTAGGAGACGCGGGCGCACCGGGCGGCGGAGACGGCCTTCCAGTCGCCCGGGGCGATGGCGTACTTGTCCTCGAAGGACAGGTAGGGCAGATGCCAGTCGCCCCAGTCGACCAGGGCGGGGGTGGACCCGGCGTAGGCGGCGTGGATCGCCTCGGCGGCGAGGCGGATCTCCGGCTGGGCCAGCAGTGAGCAGCGCTGCTCGAAGAATCCCTCGTAGTCGGTCGCGGACACGATGACGGTGTGCGGCAGGAACGGTTCCAGCAGCCGGTTGACGACGGATTTGTGGACGCCGAGGTCGGCCAGGCGGCGGGCGGTGGTGACGGCGCTGTCGCGGGCGGCGAGCCAGGCGGTGCGGGCGGTGGCCGGGTCGGTGATCTCGTCGCCGCCCTGCATGCCGCGTTTTTCGCCGGCCCAGGCGACGGGGATGGCGGGGCTGTCGACGGCTTTGGCGATCATCTTGGCGACGGGGATGGCGCGGCTGCTGGCCGAGTTGCGGGAGAACGCCCGGTGCGTGTTGAACTCGGCCAGGACGAACCGGTGGAACGTCGCTTCGATGGTGGTGAGCCGGTCTCCGAGCGGGGACAGGGAGTCGGCGATCACGGTCGCGGTGGGGGTGAAGTCGTCGGCCACCCTCCCTGTACCGGGCGGCTGCGAGCGGTTTCAGATGGCGGTCACGTGGGTGGCGCCGTCGCGCAGGGTGAACCGGTAGCGGGTGTCGGCGAGTTCGGCGTAGGCGTCGGAGTGGGTGACCATGATGACCTGGACGCCGGTGGAATCGACGAGGTCGCGGATGAACGCGGCGAGCCGGGGTTCGTAGTCGGCGGACAGGTGGGCGAACGTTTCGTCGAGGATGAGGACGGTGTCCTGCTTGTCGTGGGTGAGCAGGAGCACGACCAGGCGCAGGAGGAACCCGACGACGGCGGCGAGCCCGCCACCGCGGGCGTCGAGGACGGGGGTGTCGACGGTCGTGTCGCCGTAGCGGGAGCGGACGATGAGGTCGACGACGGGGGTTTTCGCGCGGGTGCCGGCGACGAGATGAAACGACAGGTCGGACCCGAAGATTGTCTGTAGCCCTTGGGTGACGAGGGTTTCGATTTGCTGTTGGGCGGCGGCCTGGCGGTCGTCGGAGATCGAGGCAAGGACGGCGGCGGCCCGCTCGTACAGGTCTTCGCGGGCGGTGAGGGTGTCGATGGTCATCTGGACCTGTTTGCCGGTGGCGGCGATGTGGCGGGCTTCGCCGACTTGCCGGTCGATGCGGGACCGGGCGGTTTTGAGTCGGAGGGTGAGGTCGGCGTAGGTCAAGGGTTGATCCAGTCGCCGATCATCTGCTGAACGACGCCGATGGTGTGGGCGGCGTGGTCGCGGACCATGATCGGCGCCTTGCGGGTTTTCGTGTCGTCGCCCAGCTCGAACGTGATGACGGGACCACCGGTCATGTTGATCAGGTCCATGAGGTAGCTGTGGTTGATGATCAGAACCCGGTCAGGTCCGTCCCAGACGGCTTCGACGGTCTCTTCGGCGTGGTTGTCGAACTTGTCGCGGGCGGAGACGGTGAGCTGCCCGACGCTGGCCAGGATGGCGATGGCCGACGTTTCCGGATCGGCGGCGATCCGGACCCGTTTGATGGCGTCGATGAGTTCGTGCCGGTCGGCGGTGAGCTTGTGCCGGTTGGCCAGGGCGGGACGCAGGAGGGCCGATTCCATGTCGGGGAACTTGGCCATGAGTTTGGCGACGATGAGGACGTCGGTGCCGAGGCGGAAGATCAGGTGATGGTCGGCCTGTCCGATGTGGATGTCGGTCAGGTCGGAGTTTTTCAACAGTTTCAGCAGGTCGTCGACAGCGCCGATGGGGATCTGGCAGGCGAAGGGCAGGTCGACGATCGTGGCCTGCTGGAAACGGCTGCCGTCGCAGGCGGTGACTCGACCGTCGCGGATGTCGACCATGTTCAGTGACTGCCGGTTGGCGTCGCGGCAGGCGGCGTAGCGGACCGCGGCCAGGGCGCTGGCGAACGTGGCCCGGTCGACGGCGGCGAGGGTGACGTCGGCGATCGAGGGCATCGGTGGGTAGTCGTCGCCGCCTTGGAGGCGCAGCCGCCACGTGGTCCGGCCGATGGTGATGGCGGCGACCCCGTCGGCGACGCGGATGTGGACGTCGACCTCATCGGCGTTGCGGATGATCTCGCTCATCTTTTTCGCCGGGAACACCGCGACGCCGGCGTGGGCGACGTCGACGAGTTCGGTGGTGGCGATCATCGACAGTTCCAGGTCGGTGGCCACCACCCGCAGCCCGGTCGGGGCGGCCTCGACCTGGAAGTTTTTGAGGACCGGCATCACGTCGCGGACAGGGACGACGGTGCCGGCCTTGTCGAGCAGCAGCGCGAGGACGAACCGTTTGATCGTGAACTCGATGGTGATCGACACTTCGCCGGCGATCGAGTTACGGGGTGCCGGCTCGGCCAGGATGTCGGCCAGGAACCGGTTCGTGTCGGTGATCGCCGTACCCACGGGTCATACCCCCATCTCGTCCAGGTGGCCGCGCAGGGCGGCGATGTCAGCGTCCAACGTGGCCTGAAGGTTCGCCAGCAGGGTGCGGGCGGAGTCGAGGTCGGTGACCCCGAACTCGGCGGCGAGCTGCTGGCGCGCTGTATCGGCCACGGCCTGCAACCGGTCCCGGTCGGCCTCGGCGCGGGCGAGGGCGCGTTCGGCGTCGCCGTGACGTTTGCGCAGGGCCATAATCTCGGCGGCGTAGTCCTCCGATGTTGTCACCAGGTGCTCCGGGCGGCTTCGCGTAGCTCGTCGGCGAGGGTCAGCGGCATCGTGCGGGTGCCGGCGATCGGCTGGAACCGGGCGCAGGCGTGGGTGACGTCGCAGAATCCGCACTGGCTGGTCGACGATGTGCACGGGGCGGCCTCCCGCCACATGTCGTCGGCCATCCGCATGATCCGCGACAGCAACCCGGCCCGCTCCTCTCCGGTGATCGACACGGCCATCACCGGTTCGTCGCACATCGGCTGGATGAATCCGGCACCGACCGGATAGGCGCCGTCCTGGATGGTCATGGCGATGTCGTAGAAGACGAGCTGCCCCAACACTTTGCGGTAGTAGGCGTTGTCGGCGGTTCCCTTGAGGTCCCAGATGACCGCGCCGGGCGGGGTCCGGACGAGCAGGTCGAGTTCGCCGGTGAGTTTCACCGTACCGGTCCCGCCGTCGGGATGGGGGGCGGTGAGCGGGATGGCGAAGCGCAGCCCGTTGGCGAACGGGTACGGGAGCACGAGGTCGCGCAGGATCGGTTCCAGGCGGGCGCACAGGTCGAGGCAGAACCGGCGGACGTCGTCTTTGTCGGAGGCGTGCCGCCAGCGCACGATCCCGTCGCCGCCGGTTTTCGCGGCCAGGGCTTCGGTTTCGATGATCGTGTCGACCATCGCCCGCATCCCGCCGGCGGGGTGGTCGGGGTCGGTGAGCCAGGCGCGCATGATCCGGTCGACGACCATGCCGTGGAAGTAGGAGCGGATGTTCTTGGCCGGGCTGGAGTGTCCCGTGCGGCGCAGCAGGGCGCGCTGTTTGCACTCCTCGTGGGCGCGCAGTGAGGACCAGGAGATCGAGATGGTGCGGCCGGTCATCGGGCCGGTGCCAGGTGGTAGCGGGGGTTGATACACAGCACGGGAACTCCGGCGCGTTCGTAGGCGGTGGCGATGTGCGGGTCGTCGTCGAGGGCGAGGACGGGCTTGAACCGCTTCTCGGTGATCTCGGTCAGGTAGGCGAGTTTCAGTTCGGCGGCGGTCCGATGATCGTCGTCGTCGCGTAGCCGCAGCAGGTGCCAGGGGACGTGGTGGGTGTCGAGCCACTTCTCGGTCAGCGTCCGGGCGGAGGCGTAGCGGCCGGAGACGATGTGGATGCCGTAGCCGGCGTTGTCGAGGATTTGCAGGAACCGGATGGTGCCGCCGATCGGGGTGTCGCCGGCGCAGCCCATGCTGTAGTCCTGCCACGTCTTGGTGGCGTCGACGGTCGGGGCCAGGTGGCGGCGGGGGCGGGTGTCGGCGAGGGTGGAGTCGAGGTCGACGAGGACGCATTCGCCGAATCCGGCCCGGCGGTAGGTGGTCGTCACGGGGATACCTCTTCGGTGAGCAGGTCGGTGAGGACGGTCAGCAGGCCGGGGTCGAGGTCCAGCGTGTGGATGTGGGCCAGGACGGACGCGGTGCTGGAGATGTCGAGGCGGGTGGCGGAGACGGCGTCGAGGAACCCGGCCAGGCTGAGTTTGTGTTCCTTGACCTTGGCCGCCTCCGCGATCCGGAACACCTGGTCGGCCGGTTTGTGGGCGACACCAACATGTTCGATCGTGCCTGTACGGGGATCCCAACTGGCGATGCGGATGTCGCGGCTGAGGTTGTGCTCGTCGAGGCTGCCCCTCGATAGGGCGCCGGGGTTGCTGAAGACGACCCCGTCGACGGTGTAGATGCCGTGGCGTTCGTGGACGTGTCCGTAGTGGACGGTCCCGGATCCGCCCATCGCCGCCGCCCAGGCGTGGGCGGGATAGAACTCGTACGGCAGCTCCCGGCCCGGCGGGTACAGGGGGGCGTGGGCGACGACGAGGCCGTGAACGCCGTCGGTGTCATCGTGGCGCCAGTCGGCGAGGGCGTCGGTGACGGTGTCGTCGTCGAACCGTTTCAGCCATGGGACGCCGTAGATGTGGTCGCGGGTGAGGCCGTCGGTGCGGGCGTTGTTGCCCAGCAGCGGATAGGCGGCCTCGCTGGCGAACACGACCCCGAGGGGCTGGCCTTCCCAGATGGATTCGAGGCGGTCGTGCTGCATGTCGTGGTTGCCGGGCACGACGTAGACCTGGCACGGGGCGTCGCGGAACAGGGAGATCGTGCGCATGATGACCGCGTGGGAGGTCCGGCCGGGTGTCTTGATGTGGAACAGGTCGCCGGCGTAGATGATCCCGGCTGATTCGCGGGCGGCGGCGAGGTGGTTGACGGCGTCGACGAGGTCGAACAGGTCGGCCAGGTAGGCGTCGGTGCAGTTCGACGGTGGACGGTCGGCGAGGTGCACGTCGTTGACGAGCAGATAGTCGGCCACCGTATCGCCCCCGGATGTGTTGTGCGGTGAGTCCCCAGAAGGTGCTGGCCCTCTGGGGACTTCTACCGGTGCGGAGGGCGCCGTTACCGGCTGGCGCGGCGCCGGTTGCGGCCCCAGGAGCCGACCGCGAACAGCAGGACGCCCAGCAGCAGGACGATGCCGGCGCTGGTGACCAGCAGCGCTGGGGTGCCGTCGCCGGTGACCGGGAGCCCGGCCGGCTTCCACGGCGGGGTCGTCATCGGCGTTCCCGGGTCAACGGGCGTCGGGCTGCTGGTGACCGGCGGATCGGTCGGCGCGGTCGTCACATCCGTCGGCGGATCGGTCGGGTCCGTGGTCACATCCGTCGGCGGGTCCGTCGGGGCCGTGGTCACATCCGTCGGCGGGTCCGTCGGGGCCGTGGTCACATCCGTCGGCGGGTCCGTCGGGGCCGTGGTCAC